>Ga0114129_10006567_pt1 | contig 16508 bp, 21 predicted proteins | sample RhiMetdeltSRZDD1_FD_80071 | JGI IMG/M metagenome (GOLD analysis project Ga0114129, IMG submission 80071) | Populus rhizosphere microbial communities from Tennessee, USA - Rhizosphere MetaG P. deltoides SRZDD1 (version 2) (version 2) | ecosystem: Host-associated > Plants > Roots > Rhizosphere >... | reverse complement strand
GGATGCAGCGCGACCGGCACGGTGACCAGCCCGAAGGTCACCGCGCCCTTCCACATGGCGCGCGGCCCCGAGCGACCGCCCCCGTCGTCGCCCTCGTGTGTTCGGCTGCTTCGATCGTGCGTGCGACGCGAGCGCGCATGCTTGGCCATGCGCGCTCTACGCAGCAACGCCAATGCCAGCGGCTACGACACTTTGATGTCGGCCGACTGGATGCGCTTGACGCCCGCGCCGCTCATGTCCGTCCACGCCTTGCCGAGCGAGCCGCCGGCGTCGATCCCGCGCGTGGCGTCCTCGATCACCAGCGCCTCGAACCCTGCCTTGCGCGCGTCGAGCGCCGACCAGGCGACGCAGAAGTCGGTGGCGAGCCCGACGAAGAACACTCGGTTGAGCCCGCGCTCCTTCAGATAGCCGGTGAGGCCGGTGCCGGTCTTGCGGTCGGCCTCGAGGAACGCGGAGTACGAGTCCACATGCTGTCGATAGCCCTTGCGGATGATCAGCTCCGCATGCGGAATCTTGAGGTCTTTGTGCAGGTCGGCATCCGGCGTGCCCTGGATGCAGTGATCCGGCCACAAGACCTGCGTTCCGTACGGCAGCGACGTCGTCTCGAATGGCTTTTTGCCCGCATGGCTCGACGCGAACGAGACATGCCCCTTCGTATGCCAGTCCTGCGTGATGACGACGTGGCGGAAGGCCGGCGCGAGACGGTTGATGATCGGAATGATCTTGTCGCCTTCGGGCACGGGCAGCGTGCCGCCCGGCACGAAGCAGTTCTGGACGTCGATGACGGCGAGGACGTCCGTGTCCCCCGGCGTGATCATGCCTTGAGCGTAGGCGATGCGCGGCGTCCACGCCAGCGCGGCGGCGCCGGCGGCGAGCGTGAACATCTGACGGCGGGTGACGGGCGTCATGGCGACACCTCCTTGAGCTCGGTGCGGAGCACGGTGCCGCTACGCTAGCGCCGCGGCCGTGCATCGCGCAAGCGGCACGCGCAGTTGACAAGAGATTCTTCGCCGATAAACTTTCTCCGTGGCCCGTCCCCCGCGCGACCGCACCGGCGATCACATCGAATCGTTCCTGGCCCGCTGTCGCGCGGCCGGGCTCGCGGTGACGCCGCAGCGTCTCGCGATCTTCCGCCGCCTCGTCGCCACCGACCGACACCCGAGCGCGGAGGAGTTGCACGCCGCCGTGCGACGCGAGATGCCGACGTTGTCGCTGGCCACGGTCTACAAGACACTCGACACGCTCGCGGGCATCGGCGTCGTTCGCCCGGTCTCGCGGCTGGGCGCGCGCGGGCGGTGGGACGCCAACCTCGAGCCGCATCACCATCTGGTGTGCACCGCGTGCGGGATCGTGAGTGACGTCACCGAGCCGCGGCTCGAGGCCGCCGCGCGTCCGGCGGCGGCGGTGGCCGCGCGTCACGGTTTCGAAGTGGCGGGGCACTCGGTGGAAATCTTCGGGCGCTGCGCCGCGTGCCGCGGCCGGCGACGATCCGGCAGTTCACCTCAGCATGAAGGGAGAGCGACATGGCCGAGACGATGACGGCGACGACAACGCCGCCGCTCAGGCTCGGGCAGAAGGTGCCCGACTTCGAGCTGGTGACGTTTGAGCCGTCCAAGGGCGACTTCGGCAAGTTCAGCCTGCGCGATCAGATCGCGAACAAGCGCTGGACGCTGCTGTTCTTCTATCCCGCGGACTTCACGTTCGTCTGAGCGACCGAGTTCGCTGCTCTGGCAGAGCAGCACGAGCGATTCCAGCGGATGGGCTGCGACATCGTGACCGTCAGCACCGACACGCAGTTCACGCACCTGGCGTGGCAGCGCAGCGAGAAGGAGCTGGCCAACGTCAAGTACTCGATGGGTGCCGATCCGACGGCGAAAGTCTCGCGGATGTTCGGCGTCTACAACGAGGACAACGGCCTCGACCTGCGCGGCAGCTTCCTCATCGATCCCGAGGGGCGGCTGATGGGCAGCGAGATGAACTTCTACAACCTCGGCCGGAACATCGAGGAGCAGCTGCGGAAGTTCAAGGCCAACATCTACATGGCGAAGAAGGGCGGGAACGAAGTCTGTCCGTCGAAGTGGAAGGACGAGGGCGACAAGACGCTGGTCAATCCCGGCGCCAAGATGGTCGGCAAGGTCCACGAGGCGCTGCAAGGCCCCTGAGCGAGTTTGACTCACCCACGCGGGCGGGACTAGTCTCGCCCGCGTGGGTTACGTCGAGCGCCACCTCCTGCCCGCCGAGCGTGTGCTCTACAAGACCCGCCTCCACTGGATCCTCTATGTGAACGCGATGCTGCTCACGCTCGTGGGCATCATCCTCACCGGACTTCTCACGCTGGTGGATCAGCCGCCGTGGGCCTGGTACGTCGGCGTCGCCGTCGCAGTGGCGGGGGCGCTGTGGTGGTTCGTGCGCTGGATCGAGCTGCGAACCTCCGAGTTCGCGGTGACGTCGATGCGGCTCATCTTCAAGGTCGGACTCGTCGCGCGCTACACGACCGAGCTGCTGCTCGCGAAGGTCGAGTCGATTTCCGTGACGCAGGGACTGCTCGGCCGCATGTTCAACTACGGCGACCTGATCGTCACGGGCACCGGCGGCGCCCGCGAGGTGTTCGCGCGCGTGCAGGATCCGGTCGGCTTTCGCAATCAAGTCCAGCGCGCTTCGGCGACGTCGCCGCCCGCGTGAAGTTCGACATCGCGATCCTCGCCACGGAGCCGCTGCCCGTGGTCGTGCGGCAGGTGCAGCTCGCCGAGCGGCTTGGCTACGACACCGCGTGGATCACCGATTCGCATCTGGTCTGCCGCGAGCTCTGGGTCACGCTGGCCGCCTGCGCGACGGCGACCTCGCGCATACGACTCGGCCCCGGCGTCACGGTCCCGCACTCGCGCCACGTGTCGGTCACCGCAGGCGCGATCGCAACGCTCGCCGAGCTCGCTCCCGGCCGTGTGGTCATCGGCGTCGGGACCGGCGGCTCGAGCGCGCAGACGATGGGACTCTCACTGGCCGAGGTGGGCAAGGCCGCGCGGCTCGAGTCGACCGCGACGACGCTGCGCCGCCTGCTGCGCGGCGAGCCCGCGCGCTTCGACACGGGCGCCGACGGACGGCTGGCGTGGCTTCAGGCCCCGGCGGCGATTCCGATCTACCTCGCCGGCTCGGGTCCGCGCATGCTCGAGACCGCGGGCCGGCTGGGCGATGGCGCGATCATCTACGCCACGGTCTCACCGGAGGTCCTGAGCGTGGCTGTCGAGCGCGTCGCGTCGGGAGCGCGGGCGGCCGGGCGCTCGCCCGACGACGTCGACATCGCGTTGTGGGCGCCGATGTCGATCGGCCGCGACCGCGAGCGCGCGCGCGATCACGCGCGCGGCCGCGTCGCCTCGGCGTGTCGTCACCCGCTGCCCGTCCGCCTGTCGGACGACGACGAGGCCGCGATGCGCCGCGTGCGCGAAGCGTACGACGCCTACCAGCACGCGACGGCAGCGTCGAAGCACCGCGAGCTGGTCCCCGATCGCCTGGTCGACCTGATGGCCCTGGCCGGGACGCCCGAGGACGTGGCGTCTCAAGTGCAGAAGCTCCGCGGCGTGCGCGGCCTGCGGCGCGTTATCGCATTTCCCCAGGTACCGGGCTCCGGGTTCGCGGCCCGCGAGGAGATCCTGACGATGTTCGCCGAAGAAGTTGCGAGTCGCTGGCACGCGGCGTGAACCGTCGAGCACGCTCATGAAAACGCTGATGCGCTCGCTGATGTTCGCGGTCTTCATGCTACTGCTCGGTGGCTGCGCCACATACTCCTGGGTCAAGCCCGACGCGACGGCGGAGCTCACGGCGAAGGACGAGGAGAGCTGCCGCGCGCAAGCCCACGATCTGACGATGGAATACGCGCTCACGAGCTACGGCGTGCCGTGGGGCGCGGATCCGTGGCGCCGCCCGTGGATGGGCCCGTACGGCGATCCCTCGATGCGGGCGGCCGCGGAGCAGCGCGTGTACGAGCGCTGCATGCGTGAACGCGGCTACAACCTGGTCCGCAAAGAGACGACGCGCTGACCGGCGTTTAGCCCGATCGTTCAGCCCGCGCGGCGCGGCAGAATGACCGTCGCCTCGCCGACCGCGATCGTCTCACCGCGCTGGTTGACCGCCTCCAGCGCCAGAATCACCTCCCCCGGCGCGCCTCGCTCTCGCACGCGGCCGCGGCACCACGTGGTGTCGCCGATGAGGTTGTGGCGGCGCACCTGGACCGCGAGCCGCGCCAGGAATCCCGCGTCGCCCATCCAGTTCGTCACGAGATGCCCGAGCCAGGCGACCCTCTCTGGACCATAGTCGTAGGCCGCGGGTACGCCGACGGCGCGCGCCAGCGCGTCGTCCCAGTGCACGCGCTCGGGCGGCTCCGGCACCGCGAAGGCATTGGCGATGCCGAGCGCCGGGTGCCGGTCGAACAGATCGAACGCAAGGCCATGCGCGCGAACGTAGAGGCTGCCCCAGCCCTGCACGAACGCCACGATCGACGTGATCGTCAGCGGACCTTTGACGATTTCGTCGACCGGATCGCCGACCTTCACGTCGTCCCAGTCGCGGGGAGTCGCACCGCGCGGTCGCTCCGCGCGATACGCGTCGCGGATGCGTTTGAGCTCGGCGTCGCTGTAGCGATGCGGCTCGACGGCCGCGTACTTGCGGCGCTCGCGCGCGGTGTCGCGCTCGGTGCGGAAACACCACGAGTCGGCCTCGGCCGCCGGCGCGCCCGTGTCGTCGACGAAGCGCGTGCGATACGTCTGCTTGATCGTGCGCCTCGCGAACTGCGAGGGCTTTTCCTCGAGCGGCAGCAGCACGCTCTCGCCGACGAGACGATCGCCCTCGCGGATCGGACGCCGCCAGCGGAACTCGGTGCCGCCGTACATCGCGTGGATGCCGGGAAGGCCGCCGACGTAGCCGGAGACGATGCGGTCCATCGCGAAGAGGATCGTCGGCGGCGCGGCGCGCGCGGCGGCCCAGTACGGGTTGCGGTCACCGATGCCGTGCGCCCAGTGGCGGATCGCGTCGCGCGTGGCGACCTCGATGTAGGGCTCCGGCCGCGGCACTTCGCGGCCCACGCGCGCGCGCAGCGCATCCAGCGCCTCGGCGGTGATGGTCGGAAAGCTCACGTGGCCTCCTGACCGCGCAGCGCGCGGCGGTCCACCTTGCCGGCTGGCGTGCGGGGCAGCGCGTCGACCACCTGCACCGCCCGCGGATACTCGTGCAGGCTCAGCCGCGTTTTCACCCATTCCTGGATCTCGCGCTCGAACGCCTCCCCAGCGCGCTCCGCGACAACGAACGCCTTGGGGATCTGACCGCGCGCGGCGTCGGTGACAGCGATGACCGCAGCGTCCTGCACGTCAGGATGGCGCAGCAGCACCTGCTCGATCTCGACCGCGCTCATGGTCCAGCCCGCGGAGATGATGACGTCGTCCGAGCGGCCGGCGTGATGCACGTACCCGTCGGCGTCCATCCAGCCGCGATCTTTCACGGGAAACCACGCGCCGCGGCGGCGCACCGCGATCTCGCCGACCGCGCCGGCGGCGAGGTGATGGCCCGTGTCGTCGACGACGGCGACTTCCCAACCCGGCGCCGCGGAGCCGAGGGCACCCGGACGGACGACGTAGCCCTCGAAACCGGGATAGTCCACGAGGATTACGCCGACCTCGGTGCTGCCGTACATGCTGCACGGCGCGGTGCCGAGCGCGTCGGTGAGAAAGTCGCGCGTGGCGGTGTCCATCGGCTCGCCGGTGAACGAGCACTTCCTGATGCGGCCTCGCGCCGGCGTCCAGCGCGCCGCGCGCGCCATGCGGTACACCGTCGGCGCCGCCGCGACGTTCGTCACGGCAAATGCGTCGAGCGCGGCGGCGAATCGCAGCGGATCGAAGCGGCCCGCGAGGGCTCCGACGGGGATGCCGAGTGCCAGCGGCGCGATCGTGCCATGCCAGAGCCCATGACCCCACGCGGGCGACGACGGGCAGAAGTAGCGATCGCCGCGCTCCAGACCCACACCGTAGAGCGCCGCGACCATCAGCGTCACCACGGCGCGATGCGTGTGGCGCACCGCCTCCGGCAGGGCGCGCGTCGTACCCGACGTGTACTGCAGCACGGCGAGATCGTCGGCGGCGGTGTGTGGTGTGTAGTGCGCCGACTGCTCGTCGAGCCGCGCAGCGAACCGCGCATCCAGCGCGACGACGCGAACGTCCGGCAGGAGCACCTGCCAGCGCTCGGCGTCGCGCTCGACGAGCAGCACGCGGGGCCGGCAGTCGTCGACGCGCAGCGCGACGCCGTCGGGGCCGAAGAGCGTAAACAGCGGCACCGCCACGGCGCCGCGCTTGAGCGCGCCGAAGAGCGCGCCGTAAAACGCCAGCGACGGCTCCAACATGATGGCGACGCGTTCGCCGGCGGCGATGCCGTCGGCTTCGAGCAGGTTGGCGAAGCGCGACGACCACTCCGCGAGCTCGGCAAAGGAGTGCTCGACGAAGCCGCCGTCGGCGTCGGCCAGACGCAGCGCGACGGCGCGCTTGGCGTGACGGTCCACGCACTCGTGGGCGAGGTTCAGGCGCGCGCGGTCACCGTCGAACAGCGGCCACAGCGCGTCCCACGCAAATGCCGCGCGAGCCTCAGGCCAGCGCCGGACGTCGAGGATCGAAGCCACGGCTCGCCATGGTACGCCACGGGTAATCGAGGCGCGTCACGGGTTCCCCGGGACGCGCCGAGCGTTGGGGGGGGGTTGGGGGGCCATTTCGGGGCCCCCCATGTACTCGGTCACGGCACCCCGGCGAGCCGTGCGAGGAGCGCGGCGAGATCGGGCAGCCGCGGCGGCTTGCCGTGCACGGCGTGAAAGCCGGCGTCCATCGCCCGCGACGCCGCCATCACGTCGCCGGTGACGGCGACGGCCGGCACGTCGCGGCCCTGCGACGGCGCGAGCGCGCGAATGGCGCCGATGAGCCAGAATCCGTCCTCGCCGGGCGGCATGAGAAGGTCGGACACGAGCACGTCGGGCGGCGACTGCATGAAGGCCGCAAGGCCTTCGCGCGCAGAGCCGACGGCGACGACGGCCGCGCCGCACTCGATGAAAAAGTCGTGGAGCGCCTCGCGCACCAGCTCGTCGTCGTCGACGAGCAGGATGCGGACGCCCGCCAGCGGTGTGGCGTGCATGACCCCCTCGCTTTCGGCAACCCGGCTACCTGGGACCCATTCCCAGGCCCGTGGCTTTGCGTCCCAGCCTCACGACTGGTTTGCCTTTGTCGGATCGAGGTCCGTCTCTCGATAGAGCAACGACCGAGCCAGAGGTGCACTACGCCACCGCGATGCACAGTTGCAGGCGGCGCGCGCGGCCAGGCGGCGACTTACTGACCAGTGGTCACGCTCTAACATGACGGGATTTGGCAATCGCTGCTATGCTCGCGCGCGATGAAAACCTTCCTCGTCCTGACGCTCGCCGTAGCGATGCTGGCGATGGCGGCTCACGCCGAGGCCCAGCCGCTGCACCTGGTCCTCACACCCTCGCAGAAGCCGACCGATCTACTGGCGGCCGGCCAGGAGTTCGCCGAGGCGCTCGGCAAGCTCTACGGCGCGCCGGTCCGTGTGACAGTTGCCTCGGACTACGCGGCGGTCATCGAGGCGCTGCGCAATCGCACGGCGGACCTCGCCTTCGTCCATCCGGTCGGCTACGTGCTGGCCAGCCGCGAGGCGAAGGCGCGGATCGTGGCGCGCAACCTCTGGCACGGCAAGAGCACGTTCACGTCGCGCATCTACGTCCGCAAGGAGAGCGGGATCACGACGCTCGAAGGGTTGCGCGGCAAAACGATCGCCTTCGTGGATCCGAGCTCGTCGTCCGGCTACACCTATCCGATGGTGCTGCTGATCGAGCGGGGGCTCGTGAAGAATCGTGACCCGAAGACGTTCTTCCGCGAGGTGATGTTCGCGGGGGCGCATGACGCAGCGATGCGCGCGCTGCTCAACGGCCACGTGGACGCGATGGCGTCGTTCGACATGGCGCGCGAGCAATACCTCTCCGATCCCGCCGAGCGCGAGAAGATCGCGTTCGTCGCCGAGACTCCGCCGATTCCGGAAGCTGGCATCGCCGCTCGCAACGGCCTGGCCCCGGCGACATTCGACAAGGTTCGCTCGGCGCTGATTCAGATGCGTGGGCCGGCGTACGCGTCGCTGCTCAAGCGCATGTACGACATCGACGGCTTCGAGGCCGCGGAGGACCGCGACTACGACCCCGTGCGCGCCGCCGTCGAGATGCTCGGCGTCCGACCGCGCTGAGCGCCACCGTTTCGGCTCCGGCCGCCATGATCGAGGTCTCGGGGCTGCGCGTCGTGCTGCCGCCGGCCGTCGCGGCCGTGGACGGCGTCGACCTCACGATCCGCGGCGGCGAGTTCGTCGTCATCCTGGGTCGCAGCGGCGCCGGCAAGACGACGTTCCTGCGCGCGCTCAACCGGCTGGTGGAGCCGACGGCGGGAACAGTGCGGCTTGGTGGCCGTGCCATCACCGGGGCAGATGCTGCGACGCTGCGCGGGATGCGCAGGCAGATCGGCATGGTCTTCCAGCAGTTCAATCTCGTGCGCCGCGCATCCGTGGTCGAGAACGTCCTCGCCGGACGGCTCGGGTGGAGCCCGACGCTGCCCACGCTGTTCGGTCGCTTCTCTGAGAATGATCGGCGGTTCGCGCGCGAGTGTCTGGCCCAGGTGGGACTCGCCGACTTCGCGGCGCGCCGCGCCGACACGCTGTCGGGTGGCGAGCAGCAGCGCGTGGCCATCGCGCGAGCGCTCGCACAGTCGCCGTCGGTCATTCTGGCCGATGAGCCGACGGCGAGCCTCGATCCCGCGCTGACTGGCAGCATCATGGACCTGCTGCGGGCGATCAACGTCCAGCGCAGGCTGACGCTGGTCGTGAGCCAGCACCAGCTGGAGACGGCGCGCGCTTACGCCACGCGCATCGTCGGCTTTCGGCGCGGGCGCGTCGTGTTCGACGGTCCGCCGAGCGCGCTGACGCCGGCGGTCGCGACGGGCATCTACGGCGAGGACACGCCGGCGTGAAACGCACGACGCTCGCCATCGCGGTGATCGTGCTCGCGTGGACGGTGTGGGATACCGGCAGCGATCCTGTGCGGCTCGCGCGCGGCGTCCCGTGGATCGCCGACTTCCTGCGTCGCATGCTGCCGCCAGACCTCCGCGTGCTGCCGGCCGCGCTGCACGGCGCTCTCACGACGGTGGAGATCGCGGTCCTCGGCACGGCGGTCGCGGCGGCCGCGGCGCTGCCGCTGGGCTTTCTCTCGGCGCGCAACGTCGCCGCGCCGGCGGTGTTCCACCCCGCGCGCGCCGCGCTGAACTTCTTTCGCAGCGTCGACACGCTGGTGTACGCGCTGGTGTTCGTGGCCGCGGTGGGGCTCGGGCCGTTTCCCGGCGTGCTCGCCGTCGTGGCGTACACGACGACATCGCTGGCCAAGCTCTACTCGGAAGCCATCGAGGGCATCGACCGCGGTCCCGTCGACGCGATCACCGCCACCGGCGCGACGCGGCTGCAGATCCTTCGCTATGGAGTCCTGCCACAGGTGCTGCCGCTGTTCCTCTCGTATGTCCTGTATCGGCTCGAAACGAACATTCGCGCCGCCACGGTGTTGGGTTTCGTCGGCGCGGGCGGCATCGGCTTCTATCTGCAGACCTATCTGCGGATGATCGACTACCCCGCGGCGTCCACCGTGCTGCTCGTCACGGTGGCGATGGTGATGGTCGTCGATGCCGTGTCCTCCCGCCTCCGGGCGCGACTGGTTTGACCCCAGTGTGGGAAAACTTTTCCCGTCTTGTGGCGCTGCCGCACAATCGGTCAGAATCGGGACGCGCGAATTCGTAGAAATACGGATTGGCGTGGAGTTTGTAGGCCAACGGGCCAGTCTTTCGAAGTGGAGGCGCCACACGTGGTAGAGCGGGGGGACGGAAAGAAGAAGCCGAACGGCGAGTTGCGCCGGGCGGCGGATTCCTTTACTTGGCCGGATCTCACCGGCATCCACGCGTTCCTCATCGAGGACAACGAAGACACGCGCGCGCTGGTGGGCGATACGCTGGAGCACTGCGGCGCGGTGGTCAGCATCTACTCGAGCGCCGACGCCGCCATGGCCGATCTGCCGGAGTTTCTGCCGACCGTCTTCATCTGCGACCTGTCGATGCCGGGTCTCGACGGCCTGCAATTCATGCGACGGATGCGCGCGCTGCCGGACGAGCGCGGCGGCACCGTGCCGGCCATCGCGATCACGGCATACTACGAAGACTACGCGGCGGCGACCGCGCTCGAGGCCGGATTCAACGCGTACATGATCAAGCCGATCAAGCTCGAGGAGCTGGCGCGGCTGGTGAAGGAGATCGCCGCCGGCTGAACCGGGCGGCCCGCTGCTTTACCCCGCCACGAATTCTCTGATCATTCGTGCGACGACGTCCGGACGCTCGAGGTGCGGCATGTGCCCCGCGCCGTCCACCGTCTGCACGCGCGCGCCCGCGATGCGCCGCGTGAACTCGTCGGCGTAAACCGGCGGCACCAGCCGATCTTCCTTACCCCAAATGAGGAGCGTCGGCGCCGTCAGGCGGTGAATGCGCTTCTTCAGCCCCTTGTCGGGAATCGGCCAGATGAATTTGCCTGTCGTACCCATCGCCCACACCAGCCGCACGCGCGCCGCCGTGGCCGCTTCCGGATCGTCGGGGGCGCCGAACATCCGCTGCGCGGCCTCGCCGTTGGGCTCGCGGAACACGTATCCCGGCAGCCGCGCGGGATCGAGCATCATCCAGTTCACGACGCGGTCGGTGTCGCGCCAGAAGCCGAGCGGCGCGATGGCGGCCAGCCGGCGCACGCGCGCGGGATACGCGGCGGCCAGCTCGCACCCGAGCATGCCCCCGAACGAGTGACCGACCACCGCAGCCTGCTCGAGCCCCAGCGCGGCGAACACCTCGTCGTAGCAGAGGACGAGGTCCCACAGGTTGTCGAGCTGGTAGACGTCGTCGGGCGTGTCCGGCGTCGTGCCCGGATGCTCCGGCGCGTGCACCGTGAAGCTCTTCGCGAGCTCGTCGAGAAATGGGTCCCACGTGAGGCCCCATGGACCGTGCAGGAACACGAGCGCCGGTCCGCTGCCCTTCGACTGCACACGGATGCGTACCCTGCCGTCCCAGGCCGCGATCGTACGCTCGCTCATGCGCGACCGGCTCCGACGGGCGCGGCCGTGCGCGGCGCCGCGGTGCCGCGCAGCCGCTCGGGCCACCAGTGGTTGACCCAGCCCTCGTCGTCCCACTCGCCGCGCAGCGCGGGCAGCACGTCCCGCGCGAAACGATCCATGTTTTCGAGCGTCAGCTCGTGCGGCATCGAGCCGATCTGTAGCAGCACCATGAGGTTGCCGACGCGCAGGTCCTTGACGACCTCCTGCTTGATGCGATCGCGCACGGTGGCGGCGCTGCCCGCGATCACATAGCCCTTCTCGACGAAGTCGCGGTAACGCAGCGCCTTCGTGTCCTCGGCGCGGCGGATGTTGGCCTTCGCCGCGGCGACGAGGCTCCTGTAGTCCTGGTTGCCGGGAGGCGAGAGGTACTGGATCGGCCAGTGCAGGCACTTGTGATAGAAGTACTCGACGTGTCGCGCGTACTTGGCCTCGGCGGCGGCATCAGTCTCCGCCACGGCGACGAGCTGCAGGAAGCCGGCACGGTACGGGTTCGTCTCGCGGCCCTTCTTCGCCACGACATCCCAGTAGCCCTGCATCATCGTCTTCGCGGCCTTGGCGCCGGAGTACGACAGGAAGCAGTAGCAGACGTCGTTCTCGACGGCGAAATCGAACGTGCTGATGCTGCCCGAGCCCGGCACCCACACCGGCGGGTGCGGCTGCTGGATTGGCCGCGGCCACAGGTTGACGTTGGCGAGCTGGTAGTAGCGCCCGTTCCACGCGAACAGCTCACGCGCCTGCCACGCCTTGAGCGTGAGCGCGAACGCCTCGCGGTAGCGCTCACGGTGCTCTATCGGCGTGATGCCATAGCAGAGATTCACGTCCATCGCGCTGCCGAGCGGTAGCCCCGCCACCAGGCGGCCGCCGCTGATGCAGTCGAGCATCGCGTACTCTTCGGCCACGCGGATCGGCGGGTTCGACGTCGGCAGCGTCGCGCCCATCTGCACGATGGCCACGTTGCTGCCGTTCGTCGCCTTGGCGAGCACCGCGCCCATGATGTTGGGGCTCGGCATGAAGCCGTAGGCGTTCTGATGGTGCTCGTTGGTGCACACGCCGTCGAAGCCGGCCCGCGCGGCGAACAAGAGCTCGTCCAGCGTCCAGTTGTAGTACTGGCCCACGCGCTCGGCGTCGGCCAGCTCATGCCACGGCGGAGTGACCCAGACCGACTCGTAGCGCTTCTCGAAGTCGTCCGGCAGCTCGCGATGCGGCATCAGATGGAACGCACTGATCTTCATCTCAACCCTCTCTCTTCGGCGGCCACTGGATTCCCATCGCGTCGAGCCGGCGCAGACGGTCCTGCCCGAGCCCACGGTCCCACACCTCCGCGAGCGCTGACGCCGTCCATCCGCCGGGACCGGTCAGCGTGCGCAGCGGCGCGGGATGCGAGAACAGCGTGACCTCGTCGCCACGCACGCCGACCACCTGCCCCGTGATGTGCGCGGCGCGATCGCTCGCCAGGAACGCGACGACGGGCGCGATGGCCTCGGGCGGCGTGGCCGTCGCGAGCGCGCGGCGCTCGCCGGGCAGCCGCTGCGTCATGCGCGTGTCCGCCGTCGGCGAGATGCAGTTGCAGCGCACGCCGTACTTCGCCATCGCCAGCGCGACCGAGCGCGTGAGCCCGACGATGCCCTCCTTGGCGGCGGCATAGTTGGGCTGGCCGGGACTGCCCTCGAGGCCCGCGGTGGAGGTGAACGTGATCATGCAGCCGGCCTTCTTCTCGCGCATGTGCGCGGACGCCGGACGCATCACAGAGAAATGACCTTTGAGATGTACAGCAATCACAGCGTCCCACTCGTCTTCTGACATGTTGAAGATCATGCGCTCGCGCAAAATGCCCGCGCAGCACACGACGATGTGCAGGTCGCCGAACGACTTGAGGGCGGCGTCGACCATCGCCTTGCCGCCGGCCATCGTCGCCACGTTCTCCGCGCTGGCAACGGCGCGGCCGCCCGTCTTCTCGATCTCCCGCACCACGGCCTCGGCGGGCGCGCTGGAGGGATCGCGCCCGTCCACGCTCACGCCGTAGTCGCCGACGACGACCGCGGCGCCCTCGCCGGCCAGTCCGAGCGCCACCGCGCGCCCGATGCCACTGCCCGCGCCCGTCACCACCGCCACCTTGCCGTCCAGCAGGCCCATGCCGCGCTCCTTTATATCCCCGGCTCCTCTGGCGAGCCGGGGCGTGGCGGAATTATAGTCCGATCGACGGTCACGACCTCGATCACCCAGATCGCGAGCAGCAAGTACGCGAGCCCGATGGTCAGCCCGCCCGCGAGGTCCGACAGCCAGTGCCGGTCGAGGTACAGCCGGCTGAAGGCGACGATCGCGACCGTGACGACGCAGAGAACGCTCGCGAGCAAGCGCCACCGCCGCCGGCGACGGGATGCCGTCACGACGAGCCATACCATGAGCCCGAAGAACACCACGAGGCTCAGCACGTGGCCGCTGGGAAATCCCCACGGCGACTCGTCGGGGCGGGCGCGTCCGATCGTCCACTTGGTGATGGCCTGCAGCGCGCCCGCACCGGCCATCAGCGCGGGCAGCGCGATGGCCCACCGGTGTTGCCGCCGCCACAACAGCACCACCACCCCGAGGACGATGAGCAGCACGAGGCCGAGGAAACCGCCGAGCTCGGTCACGAACGCCATCGGCAGGTACGGCGTCTCCTCGCGGAGCATCCGGATCCACGTCCGGGTGCCGTAGTCGACGGCGAAAAACTGCTGGTGGGCGGCGAGGACGGCTAGCGCCACGTAGCCCGCAAGTGAGGCGAGCGCGCCGCTCAAAAGCAAGCGGGGCTTCCGGGCGTGCACGAGCCGCCGATAGCGCGAACCCTCCCGGGTCATGCCACGATATGTACCGTGAGATTCGTCAAACCGCTGCTCTTCGTCGCCGGCGCAATCCTGCTCGTCGTGCTGGTCCACCGGGTCGGTACCGAGCCGATCGTCACCACGCTGCGCACGCTGGCCTGGTGGCAGTTCCTGCTCATCTGCCTGCCGTACGCCGTCATCGTGGCCGTCGACACGCTCGGCTGGCGCTTCGCCTTCACCCGGGACCGCGCCTCGTTCTGGCGACTCTACGGCGCGCGGCTCGCCGGCGAGGCGCTCAATCTCGTGACCGCGCTCGGTTCGGTGGGCGGCGAAGCCGTCAAAGCCTGGCTGGTGCGCCGCGACGTCGAGTACGCCGAGAGCGTGCCCTCGATCGTCGTCGCCAAGACCACGATCGTCATCGCGCAGGCGATCTTCCTGCTGATCGGCATCGTGCTCGCGTGGACGGTGCTCGATGTGCAGGGCCCAGTGGTGCGCGGCATGCTGTGGCTGCTCGTGATCGAGGTCGTCGCCGTCGCCGGGTTCTTCGCCGCGCAGATCTCCGGGCTGGTCGGGCGCGGCGGGCGGCTGCTCGCGTGGACCGGTGTCACGCCGGACGCCTCAGCGGCCGAGAAGCTCGACGCCGCGCTGCGCCATTACTACCGTCACGAGTGGCGCCGCTTCGCGGCCTCGACGGGCTTCCACACGCTCGGCTGGCTGCTGGGTGGCCTCGAGGCGGCGCTGATGCTGGCGCTGCTGGGCGTGACGACGTCGGTGCCGACGGCGAGCGTCATCGAGGCGATCGGCTCCGGCGTGCGCTTCGCGTCGTTCATGGTGCCCGCCAGCCTCGGCGCGTTCGAGGGCGCCAACGCCGCGGCGTTCGGCGCGCTCGGCTTCGGCGCGGCGTCGGGGCTCGCGTTCAGCTTCGTGCGCCGCGCGCGTCAGGCCGTGTGGATCGTCGTCGGCTTGATCGTGCTGCTGGTGATGCGTCTCGGCGACCGCGCGCGCGCGGTGTCCGTGCGAAGCTAAGACGCGCGTTCGGCAGGAGTCTCGACGGGCGGAGCGTCCTCCTGAGTGCGGTTGCGCAGCGCCTCCAGCGCGCCCGGCGGCACCAGCAACGGCAGCGCGCGCCGGCGGGTTTGTAGGACCTCACGACGCCGCGGCGTCGTGACGACCACGCGGCGGCCGCGGTAGAGCCCCACGCCCTTCCAGCGACTGCGCAGCCGCAGCAGCAGTGAGGCCAGCCGCCACGCCAGCCGCAGCTTGCCGACCCGCGGAATCACGAACACGTCGAACATGCCGTCGATCGGCGACGCGGACGGCGTCAGGCTGAGGAAGCCGCGGTACGTCTCGACGTTCGCCACGGTGACAAGCACCGCGTCGTCGGCGACGCGCACGCCGTCGACCTCGACCTGAAAGCCGACGAGCGGCGCGGTGAACAGAAAGCGCCGGCCCACTCCCCAGTACCAGAGATAGCGCAGCATCCGGTTCTTCGGCTGTTGCCGGCCGCGCTCGGCGACCTGCTGCACCTGCTCGAGGAGCCCATACGAGCGATGCGACAGGAAGAGCTCGTCGCCGACGGCGCCGACGTCGACGCGGCGCAGCTCGCCGTGCTCGAGCAGCTCGATCACAGCCTCGGCGCGATTGGGAAGGCCGAAGACGCTGGCGAAGAGGTTGCCGAAGCCCGCGGCCACCGGGACGAATGCGGCATCGGACCGGATCGCCGCGGCGGCCGCCGCGCTCTGGGTCGCGTCGCCGCCGATGCACACGATGTGACTGAAGTCGCCGTCAGCCTTCTCAGCCCACCGCCGCAGGCTCTCGAGGTCGTGAAAGGATTCCATCTCGGCCTGCCAGCGGCGCCGACCGAGGAGCCGGCTGAGGCGGCGCGCGATCTGCCGCGCGGCGCCGGCCCCGGAGCCCGGAGTGACGACGACCTTGACGGCGCGGGCGGGACGGCTCATGCGAACCGATTCTTGAAGAACGAGTCCTTCTTCGTGATCTTGCCGTTTCCGAACGTGAACACGTCGCACCCGTTCACCTCGATCTTCTTGCCGTCGGCCGATGTGGCCGTGAACACCCACTCGGAGAGGCCGCGGTCACCCGCCACGAAGTGGCGCGCGTTACCAAAATGCGCATCCGGGAACATCTTGAACACGCGCGCGAACGCCTCGCGTACGCGCTCGCGTCCCTCGTAGCGCGTTCCACAGACGTCCTTGCCCGCGGTAGTCTCGAAGACGCAGTCGTCGGCCATGAACGTCATGATGAAATCGACGTCGTGGCGATTCCAACCGTCGCCGAAGGCTTCCAGATCTTTGACCGTCACCATGCGCGTCGCCTCCTCGTCCAAGTGCGTACCGCCGTGACCTCAACAGCGCCGGGATACGTTATGACACGGGCAATCGAAGTGCCAATGAGAAAGCGTTTGCCTTTATCGCGGGATGCGCGACGCGGCTTAGAGCGTGTCTCGCGGGAACTGTAAACTCCGGCGACACGCCGCGTCC
>Ga0114129_10006566_pt1 | contig 16509 bp, 14 predicted proteins | sample RhiMetdeltSRZDD1_FD_80071 | JGI IMG/M metagenome (GOLD analysis project Ga0114129, IMG submission 80071) | Populus rhizosphere microbial communities from Tennessee, USA - Rhizosphere MetaG P. deltoides SRZDD1 (version 2) (version 2) | ecosystem: Host-associated > Plants > Roots > Rhizosphere >... | reverse complement strand
CTGGGGTTGGTGGTGTTCAGGTTGTAGATGCCGTTCTTCATCAGCCCGAGGCTGATGCCCTCCCGGTAGTCGTCGAGGATCGCCACCTTGCCCTTGTACTTGGGCTGCCAGAGCATGGACCACGGGTTGGCCATCGTGTAGGGGTTCTCCGGCACGTGGTCCTTCCGCCACGAGATGCCGGTCGTATAGATCGTGTACGGCGCTGTGTAGTGCCACTTGCCGTCGTAGAAGGGGTTGGTGAAGTCCGACCAGGCCTGGCTGATGTTCGGGACGTAGCTGTGGTTGATGGGCTGGATCATCTTGCCCATGACCAGCTGGCCCATGAGATCGATGGTCGGGAAGAAGATGTCGAAGTTCACCTGCCCGGACCGGAGCTTCGCCATGGCCGCGTCCGTGTTTTGGAACGTGGTCACCTCGACCTTGCAGTTGTACTTCTTGCCGAAGTCCTTCAGGCACTGCTGGTTGATGTAGGCGACCCAGTTGTAGAGCTTCAGCGTGGCGCCCTGCTCCGGCTGCAGTCCGCTCTTGATCGCCTTGTTGTCCGGGAAGATCGGCCAGGTCACCGGGTGATTGGGCCGCGGCAGCGGGATCGCGTTCGCGCCGGAGGCGCCGGTCGTGGGACCGTTGGAGTTGCAGGCGGCCAGTAGCGGCCCGAGCCCGCTCGCGAGCAGCCCGGCGCCGGCGCTCTGCTGGAGGAAGCTCCGCCGGGACAGCCCCGGGCGCCGCGTGCCGTCCTCCGACCAGCCTTCTCTCGGATGCATTGTCAGGTCACCTCTTCTCGGGGCCGTTCGGGGGGTGGGCTCACCCCGCGCAGCTACGGCTGACTGAACGGTCCGTCAATACGTCGTACTCCACTGCGCGTGAAGGCGCAATACCTTCTGAGTAAAACCTCCGGTCATGCACTGAAGCTGATGGTCAGCTGATGATCAGCTGATGGCTGTCGCAAAGTCGGCGAAGTTCGCGATGAGGCGATCGATGTCGCTCTCGTCGTGCTGGACCGAGATGAGCCACTGCTCGGTCTTCCCCCACGGCGGCAGGAAGACCCCCCCGTTGTGCTGGAACAGCCAGTGAGCCTGGCTGAACCGGTCATCGATCTCGAGGAACCCACGGTAGTCGCGAACCGGCTCGGGGGAGAAGACCACGCATCCCTTCGCGCCCGCCGACACCACATGCGCGGCCAGGCCGCAGTGCGCTATCTGGAGTTCCAGCCCGGCGACCGCGCGCGTCCGCAGCCGCTCGATCCGCTCGTAGGCCTGCTCGGTGGCCACCTCGCAGAGCATGGCCCGGGCGGCCGCCATGGCCAGCGGGTTGCCATTGAAGGTGCCCACCATCTCGTAGTCGCCGTTGGCGACGTGCTCCATCATCGGCTCCGACCCGCCGATGGCGGCCACGGCGATCCCGCCGCCGATCGCCTTCGCCAGGCAGATGATGTCGGGGGTCACCCGGGTCAGCCCGGTGGCCCCGCTCGGCCCCGCGGTCAGGCCGGTCTTGACCTCGTCGAAGGTGAGCAGCGCGCCGTGGGAGTGCAGCAGGTCGGCGAGCGCCGCCAGGTAGCCGGGCTCGGGGTGGATGATCCCCGCGTTCATCATGATCGGTTCAATGATCATCCCGGCTATCTCGCCGGCGTGCTCGTCGAGCAGGCGGGCAACGCTGTCGAGGTCGTTGAAGCCGGCCACGAGGGTGAGCTTGATGATCGCGTCCGGGATGCCCGTGCTGGCCGGGGCCTGCGCGGGCTTGTTGGCTGGGCCAACCTCGTCGGGCTCGGGGGTGACCGAGACCTGAACCGAGTCGTGATGGCCGTGGTAGCAGCCCTCCACCTTGATGATCAGGTCCCGCCCGGTGACCGCCCGCATCAGGTGGACGGCGTCCATCGTCGCCTCGGTGCCGGAGTTGGCGAAGCGCCACAGCGGCAGGCCGAACCGCCGGGCGAGCTCGTCCGCGACCACTAGCGCATCCTCGGTGGGCTGGGCGAAGTGGGTGCCGCGCGCCACCTGGCCGCGGACCGCCTCGACGATCGCCGGGTGGCCATGCCCGGCCAGAGCTGCCCCGTACCCGCCGTGCAGGTCCACGTACTCGTTGCCGTCGACGTCGTAGACCTTGGAGCCGCGGCCGTGGCTGAGCCAGACCGGCTGCGGGGCGGTGATCTGCCAGCTTGAGGTGACGCCGCCCGCCAGTGCGCGGCGCGCGCGCTCGGCCAGGCCGGCCGAGCCGGGCTGGCGCTGTTTGAAGATCCGTTCCTGGTCCGCGATGATGCGCTGCAGGTCCACGGGTCGCCGCAGCGGCATGTCCTGCTCGCGGTGTGCCGGGCTGTCCTGCTCGGGGCGTGCCGGACTGTCCTGCTCGCTGGCCACGATGATCTCCTCGAACTGACTGAACGTTCAGTCTAAGACCGCGGCTCCGGCGGGGGCAAGGGGCTGAGGCTTCGAGGGCCGCGGCAACTACCGTAGACGGCCGTCCCCGCCCGCCGGCTGCGACCGGACGGCGAGGATGCGCACGGCCACCAGCCGCCAGCCGATCAGGAAGAGGCCGAGGAACAAGGCCGAGACACCGATGAACACGAGGTCGGTGCCCTGCCCGGAGACCGCCCGCAGCACCTGCCCGAACGCGACCGTCGCGAGCCACACGCCCACGCCGGTGGGCGCGAGCGCGGCCGGCCGGCGCCAGGCGCGGGTGACGACCTCGCCGACGGCAAGGCCCACCAGGAACGGCCACGCGGCGCTCGTCATCCCGGCCAGGCTTCCCCCGGCGTGATGGTTGGCGCGGCCGATCACGACGAAGGCGAGCACGCAGCACACGTCGGCGAGCGCGCCGAGGGCAGCACGCACACGCTCAGGCTAGCGACCTGCCCCGGCGTACACTGCGGGAGTGCCTGATCATGGCGCGGTCAGTCGGCGTGCGCCGGGCTGATGGCTACCTTGCTGATCGTCCACCACACCGCTTCGCCCGCGCTGCAGGCGATGTTCGAGGCCGTCGTGGCCGGGGCGTCCACCGACGAGATCGAGGGTGTCGAGGTGGCCGTGCGGCCCGCGCTGACCGCGTCCGCGGTGGATGTGCTCACCGCGGATGGGTACCTGCTCGGCACCCCCGCCAACATCGGCTACATGTCCGGCGCGCTCAAGCACTTCTTCGACAGCATCTACTACCCCTGCCTCGCGGCGACCAAGCGCAGGCCGTACGCGTTGTACGTGCACGGCAACTCCGACACCACGGGCGCCGTGCGCGCAGTGGAGTCGATCACCTCGGGCTTGTCCTGGCGGCGGGTCCGGCCGCCACTGTGCGTTATGGGCCCTCCGTCCGCCGCCGAGCTGGAGGAGTGCTGGGAGCTTGGCGCCGTCATGGCCGCCGAGCTCGCCGGCTGATGACCGCGGCGCTCACCGACTGATCACCGCGGCGCTCGCCGGCTGATCACCGGGACGCGCCCTCCTGGCGGCCGTTGCGCCGGGGCCTGCGCGCCAGACCCACGCCGGCGCCCACCGCCACCACCACCAGCGGGATGACCGTCAGCCGGGGATCCGGGAACGCCGAGTGGGCTGTGGCCAGCAGCGAGCCGAGGAAGACCAGATACGCACCGATGATCAGGGCGCCGGTCGCGCGGCGCACGCCGCTGTCACGGTAGGCGAACCCGAGCGAGGCCACCGTCATCACCAGGTACCAGACGGCGATCAGCTCCGAGTGAGGCGAGGGCGGCCCGAGCCCGGTGATCGTGACGGGTATGAGCAGTCCGGCGGTCACATTCAGTGCGTTGCTGTTCAGCGTGGTGCTCAGCATGGCGGCCCCGCGCCCTTTGGCCGCCAGGTAGACGGCGGCGACCGCGTTCGGCAGGCTGGTCACCGCGGCGAGGACAACACCGCCGGTGACGATCTCCGGCACCGCGAAACGCGTGCCGAGCAGCGACGCCGCCCGCTCCATGGTCACGCTGGCCGCCACCACGACCACCAGGGCGGCCGCCGCGATGGCGACATCCCTGCCGCGCCCGTGCCGCGGGTGGATCACTTCCTCCAGTTCCTGCTCTTCCTCGGCAACGGCATCGGCGAGCCAGGCCTCCCAGCGCCGCGTCACCGCCATCCGCTGCAGGCGGGCGTGGCCGGCCGCGAGCACGAAGAGGTAGGGCAGCAGGACCGCGAGCACCGCAATGAGCCCGGCCGCCGGGGCGAGCCAGCCCAGCACCGTGACCAGGCAGGCCACCGCTATCCAGATGCCGACGACGCCACCGAGAACGACGACCCGGCGGTGCAGGGCGATGCTCCCGGCGACCACCGCGCCGAGGCCGAGCAGCGCGGCGAGGTTGAAGACGTTGGAGCCGATGATGACGCCGGCGCCGACCTTCTGCTGGTGGGTGGCGAGGGCGGTGACGGCCGCGGTGATCTCCGGTGCGTCCGCCGCCAGCGCGGCGACCATGCCGAGCAGGGCCTCCGACATGCCCAGCCGACCACCGATCCGTTCCAGGCGGGTGACGAGAACGTAGCTGGTGCCGAGGCTGACGGCCGCGCCTGCCAGGAAGGCCAGGACCAGGAGAGCGACTGGCATCGGGCGTCCCTCCTGGTTCTGCCAAGGTGAGCGAGGCGCCGACCAGTCTTCCCGGCTCTCCAGCCCTCACCCTACTGGCGGCACCGATGGGCTTTCCGGCCGAGTAACCCGCAACGTAGCCTTGAGGCGGCGGGACCACCACCAGGGAGGTGGGTCATAGGATCGCTTGGCTTCTGGCAGCGCGCGCTGGCTGATCCGGGCCGGATTGCGGTGGTCGAGCCGGACGGTACCCAGCACAGCGCGGGCGATGTGCTGGCGCGCGTCAACCAGCTGACCCACGGCCTGCGGGCCCGGGGGCTGGTGCCCGGTGACGGCGTGGCCGTCCTGGCGCCCAACGGGATCGCGCCGCTGGAGGTCTACCTGGCCGCGCTGCAGGCTGGCTGGTATGTCACCCCCATCAACTGGCATTTCACGGCTCCCGAGACCGCCTACATCGTGCGCGACTGTGAGGCGAAGGCGTTCGTCGTGCATGAGCGGTTCGGCCCGGCCGGGGCCGCGGCCTCCGACGAGGCCGGGGTGCCGGCCGCTGGCCGGATCAGCTACGGGGACGTGCCCGGCTTCTGTCCCGTGGAGCGCATCCGTGCGGGCCGGCCCACTAGCCTGCCGGAGAGCCGGACCGCCGGCACCGCCATGCACTACACGTCGGGCACCACCGGGCGGCCGAAAGGAGTGCGCCGGCCGCTGTCGGGACTCGACCCGGACGCGGCCGCCGAACTGCTGTCCCTCCTGCCGCAGTTGTTCGGCATCACGGCCGGTCCGCCGAACGTGCACCTGGTCACCTCGCCGCACTACCACACCGCGGTGACGGTATTCGGGGGCGGCGCCGCCCAGATGGGGCACTGCCTCGTCTACATGGATTCCTGGGATGCCGAGCAGGCGCTGGCCCTGGTGGAGCGTTACCGGGTTACCAACACCCATATGGTGCCGACCCAGTTCAAGCGGCTGCTCGCGCTGCCGGAGGAGGTCCGGCGCCGCTACGACATCTCGTCGATGCGCTGGCTGCTGCACGCGGCCGCGCCCTGCCCGGTGGGGATCAAGCACGCGATGCTGGATTGGTGGGGGCCGCGGGTGTACGAGTACTACGCGGCCACCGAAGGTGGCGGCACGATCGCCACCCCGCAGGACTGGCTGGCCCGCCCGGGCACGGTGGGCAGGCCGTGGCCGGTCAGCGAGATCATGATCGCCGACGATGACGGGAAAGAGTGCCCGCCCGCGGTGCCCGGCACCGTGTACATGCGGATGACGCTGCCGGACTTCGTGTACAAGGGCGACCCGGCCAAGACCGAGGCGAACCGGCTGCGCGGGTACTTCACCGTCGGCGACATCGGTTATCTCGATGCCGGCGGTTTCCTGTTCCTGTGCGACCGGAAGTGCGACATGATCATCTCGGGCGGGGCGAACATCTACCCGGCCGAGGTCGAGGCCGCGATCATCATGCACCCGATGGTGGCCGACGTGGCGGTGTTCGGTATCCCCGACGACGACTGGGGCGAGTCGGTCAAGGCGGTGGTCGAGCCCGCGGACGGCGCCGCCGCCGGGCCGGACCTGGCATCGGACATCCTTGCCTCGCTGGAGGGCGGGCTGTCCCGGATGAAATGGCCGAGATCGATCGACTTCATTGACGAGATGCCGCGCGATCCGAGCGGCAAGCTGCTCAAGCGCCGTCTGCGCGAGCCCTACTGGGAGGGTACGGGCAGCTCCATCTGACGCTGGGGTACCGCCGGGTCCCGGCCCTGGTGCCTGGCGTGCCGGATCAGCCGTCCCCCTATGCGGGCTTGCCGTTCCGGGGAGACGCCGGGCCCGGACCGGTGGCGGCTGCCGCGGCGGCGAGGGTGAGGATGTCGAGCAGGTGGTCCACGGCGCGGGGGCCGGGCGGCTGGCCATAGGTGACCGCGAACACTTGACGCCAGGCGCCGGGCAGGGGCTGCGCGTGGATGCCGGGATGGCGGGCCGCGCGTATCGCCAGGCTGGGCAGGATCGTGACGCCCAGGCCCGCCGCGACGAGCGCCTGCGCCGCGACGTGGTCGTCGGTGGTGAAGGCGATCTTCGGGCTGAACCCGGCGTGCTGGCAGAGCCAGACCAGATGGCCCCGGCAGTGCTCGCAGCCGGCTATCCAGGGGCTGTGCGCGTGGGCGGCCAGGTCCGTCGGCCCGGCATCGCCGCCGCCTCGCTGGGCATCGCCGCCGCCTCGCTGGGCCGCGCCGGGCTGGGCGTTGCCGGGCTGCGCCGCGCCGGGCTGGGCCGCGCCGGGCTGGGCCGCGCCGGGCTGGGCACCGCTGCCATGGACGCTGCCTGGCTGCGGTCTTGTTACCAGGTGAACCTGCTCGTCGAGGATCAGCCGGGCCCTGGCCCCTTCCGTGTCGGTGGGCGTGCCGATCAGGGTCCCGTCCTGCATGTGCCGGGCAACCAGCGCGACGTCCACCTGCCCGGCCCAGAGCATCCGCATCGCCTCGGGCTCTTCCGCCTCCGTCAGCAGCAGGTCGATGCCCGGGTGCCCGGCCGCTAGGCGGGACAGCGCGGCGGGAACGATGGTCGCCAGCGCGGAGGCGAATCCGGCCAGCCGGATCCGCTCCTGCCGCTGCTCGACGTGGGCGGCAAGTTCCCGCTCGGCGGCGTCCAGCCTGCCCAGGATCTCCTCCGCCCTCCCGGCGAGGAGCCGGCCGGCGTCGGTCAGTCGGATCCCCCGGCCCGATCGCTGGGTGAGCGTGGCCCCGGTTTCGGCCTCAAGCCGCGCGAGGTGGTGGCTGACCGAGGGCTGGGCGTAGTTCAGCGCCCGGGCCGCGGCCGTCACCGATCCGTGCTGGGCTACCGCGACCAGGACACGCAGCCGGGTCACGTCCAGAATGCAGCAATGATAGATCGCTTTGATTCATCGGGCTCATCACCGGCGGGGATACCTATTTGTGCCGGTGGAGCCGCTTTATGCCGGTGGAGCCGCCGTACCGGAGGGGCCGCCGTACCGGTGAAGCCGGGCGCGGCGTGCCGGCGCCCCGTTCTCAGGCCGGGGACCGGCCCTCCAGCAGCGGGTCGCCGGGGTTGCGGACGGGCTTCCCGGCCTGGCGCCGTCGCCGCCAGGCGATCCCCGACAGGGCTTCGAGCACCACCCGGCCGGCCAGGAAAGTGGTGATCTCCGCGTGGTCGTAGGGGGGCGAGACCTCGACCACGTCCATCCCCGCCAGCGGCAGTTCCATCGCGATCCGCCGTACCGCGTCCAGCAGCTGCCGCCCGGTCAGCCCGCCCGGTTCGGGGGTGCCGGTGCCCGGTGCCATCCCCGGGTCGACCACGTCCACGTCCACGGACAGGAACACCGCGTCGCAGTCGTCGGTGGCGATGGCGAAGGCCTCGGTCAGGCAGGCGTCCAGGCCCCGCTCCACGACCTCGGTCATCTCATAGCTGCGCATCTGCTGGCCGGCCATCCAGTCGAGCGTCTCCGGCTCGGGCCAGTAGCCGCGCAGCCCGATCTGCAGGAACCTGTCGCCGCGGACGGCGCCGGACTCGATGAGGCGCCGCATCGGCGTGCCGTGCCCGTACAGCGAGCCGTACTGGGTGTCGCCGGTGTCGGCGTGGGCGTCGAAGTGGATGAGCGATACCCGTCCCCAGCCGACGTGACGAGCCACCCCGGTCGCGTCGGGGAAGGTAACGGTGTGGTCGCCGCCGAGGATGACCGGCAGCGCCCCGCCCTGGCAGGCCGTCAGCACGGCCTCCTCCAGCGTGCGGAGCGAGCGCTCGGTCTCGCCCGACGGCATCTCCACGTCACCGGCGTCGGCCACCCGCAGTTCCACCAGTGGGTCCACCCCGAGCGCCAGATGGGGGCGGGAGCTGTCGTGCGGCAGGTAGTCGGTGAAGCGGATCGCCTGCGGGCCGAACCGGGCACCCGGCCGGTGCGAGGTGCCGCCGTCGAACGGCGCCCCGATGATCAGGACATCCGTGCCCGCCCAGGCATCGGGCTCGGCGAGGTCGACCTTCGGCACCCCGAGGAAACTGGCATCGGGTCCGTACATTCCGCCGAGCCGCGCCATCGTCCCTCCCGTAGGTCACTGATCACGCCAGTATGCCCCTCGGCGGCGGCGGACCCGGGCGCACCGCGAGATGGCCGGTACCGCCGGGCGTGGTGGCGCCGGGCGGTCCTCCCTCGGTGAGGCCTGCCGGTCACCGCGTGCTGACGATCGAATGCGTGAACCGGCAGCCACCGGCCCCGCTGCTGGCGTCGTTGGCCCACGTGCCCTGCATCGCGAAGGGGCCGGTGGACAGGTGCAGGACCGCTGCGCCACCGGTGGAGCCCGGTGCCTTCCAGGCGCACTTGTCGGCGTTTTCCTCGCCCGAGGAGTCGACCCAGCCGCCGGGCGGATTCTGGTCGGTCAGCGTTTCGGCGTATTCGTGCCCGGCGACGATCGAGACGCCGTCGAGCTTGCCGCCGCCACCGGAGCGGACGAAGTGCGCCCCGCACGTGGCGCCCACGTCGGTGACGTAGGGCATGTTGGTGAAGGCGATGTGGCCGTGCGAGGAGGTCACCGGGCCGCCACTGAGAGTGGCGTCCCCGTTCCAGTCGTGCCATGCGCAGAATTGCTGTTCCTGGTACTGATCGGGATCCGTGCCGTGCGGCGACAGGATGACGTACTGGGCGTTGCGGTTGCTGGCGGCGGTGGTGTTCCCGAAGTGTGCGGCCGCGTCGACCGCCTCCCGCCCGAGCCGGTGACCGGTTGCCTGAGCCGGCGACTTCACCCTCTTGTCGACCCACACGCCGGCCAGCACCCCCCCGTGAGGGAACCGCACGTGCGGGGCCGTCGCCGGGCAGGACTGGCGGCCGGCGGCGATGCCCTGGCAGTACTGGGTCATCACGCCGGACCACCGTTCGCCGTTGGTGCCCAGGCCCTTGAACATCCGCTGCAGGTAGGGCGCCTCACCCGCGTGATCACCGGACAGCGTGACGTAGCCGTGCGAGTTCCTGCCCTTCCTGCCCCACTGGGAGCCGAAGAAGACGAGGTACACCTTGGCGCGGCCGGTGGTGACGCCGATCCCGCCGACGCCGCCGCCGTAGCTGAGGTTATTGGGCGACGGTGCCGCGGCGGCGCGAGAGGCGCCCGCGGCTCCCGGATGCTGCCGCGCCCAGGCCGCCATCTGGGCGGCGGCTCCCCGCGTGGGCACCGCTCCGTGCCGGTAGGGGTGGTGATAGGCCGGAGCGTAGGGGTTGGTGACGGGAGGATTCGCGGCGGGGGCCGCCGGCACCATGCTCGCTTGCGCCGTGGTGGCGGCCGCTTGCGTCCCGGCGGTCGCCAGCAGGACACCGGCGCTCGCCAGCGGGATCAGGGCGGTGGCGCCGCGGGCGGACCATCGCCGGGCATGGGTACCGAAGCTCATATTCTTCCCTTCGTGATCCCGGGAACCCCGGGCCGCGGGCCGCGCAGCACCACGGGGCGGGAGACGGCAGAGTGGGCCGCTGCCGTCGCGGAGGCATGACGGAAGCTCATTATGGTAGTTGCCGCCCGGCCTTCAGGGAGGGCAGATTGTGGGTCCCGGTCCACAGGCCAGCGGAACCCAATGGCGGTGCGGGGCGTCTAAGTCTCGCGGGCGCACCGGATCTGACCGCCGTCGCCGCCCGCCGTTACTCGGAGGTGCGCATGCGCAGCGTCTCGTTTCTCGCCGGCGCCGCGGTCGTCGGGTTGTCGGCGCTGACCGCTGCCTGCGGGCAGCAGGCCGCCGGCTCGGCGGCGAGCGGGTCGTCCGGGAGCGGCGCGCCCGCAGCGGCTGCCTGCGGCTCTGCCACGCCGACATCGCCGCCGCACCGGACCCTCACCCTCAGGACCGCCGACAGCGGCGGGTCGTTCTGCATCAAGCAGGGCACCGGTGTGCTCATCTTCCTCAGGGGTACGCCGACGGCCAAGTGGGCCGCCCTGAGCTCCAGTTCGGCCGCCATGGTGCCGAGGGCGAACGGGCATCTGATGGTCGCGCTCGGGGTAACCGGCGGGTATTTCGTCGCGGCCAAGCCGGGCGTGGCGGCCATCACCTCGTCGCGGAACCCGTGCGGGTCCGCGCCCAAGCCCCCTCCGCCCACCGCGCCGACCACGTCGAACCAGTCCAAGTCGGACCAGACCAAGCTGGAATGCGCCGATACGCAGACGCAGACCTTCCGGGTGACCGTGCGGGTAGCCAGCTGACCGCCACGGCCCGGGGCCGATCAGCCGGCCGGGCGCCCACCCTGCCCCGCCCGGCCGGCCCGGCCACCGGACACACCCGGCCCCACCGGGACCACCTGCCCATCCGGACGACCCGGCTTGGCCGCACCGGGCTTGTAGCTGAGCAGCACCGGCTGGGCCCAGTCGCGGGCGGCGGGTCGCGAATCTCCACCGGTGCCGTCATGGTTCGGTAAACCGGCGGGCTCGGTGTGGTCGGTCGTGCGCCGGCGGTGGAACGATCGGAAAATGGGACGTCCCAGGCGGGCCGCGTTCGCCGCGGTTCTTCCCGCGGTCGTGATGGCAGTGGCTGCCGCGCTGGCCACCGGGTGCAGCGGGCCGCCGGCGCGGGGCGTCAGTACCGGCCAGCACGGGTCCGGCCAGCACGGGTCCGGCCAGCACGGGTCCGGCCGGCACGGGTCCGGCCGACAGGGGTCCGGCCGGGGCGAGGCGCTGCCGTTCCCGGCCGCCGAGAACCGGGCGGCCGGCACCCGGCACTGGCACATCACCCATCTCGGTTCTCCGGGCGCGATCGAGGGCTTCGCCGGCCGGGTCAGCGTGCTCCCCGGCCAGTCGTTCCGCCTCTATGTGTCCACGACGGCGGCGAGCTTCCACGTCCAGGCGTTCCGGATGGGCTGGTACAGCGGCGCGAGGGCGCGGCAAGTGTGGGCGTCGGGCCGGGTCGCCGGACGCGTTCAGCGGCGCGCGCGGATCAGTCCGGCGGCCCGGATGGTGACCGCCCCGTGGCGGCCCAGCCTGACCGTCTCCACCACGGGCTGGCCGCCGGGTGCGTACCTGCTGCGGCTGGACGCCGCCAGCGGCGCCCAGCGGTACGTGCCGATAACCGTGCGCTCGCCCTCGACCACGGGCAAGGTGGTGCTGGTGCTCGGGGTCACCACCTGGCAGGCATACAACCTGTGGGGAGGCTACGACCTCTACGACGGCCCGCGGGGGTTCGGCGACCGCTCCTATAAAGTCTCCTTCGACCGGCCCTACGCGGGCGACGGCGCGGTGCTGTTCCTCGCCTTCGACGAGGCGCCCATCGCACTGGCGGAGCGGACGGCCGGGGTGCCGCTCGCGTACGAGACGGACACCGACGTCGCCGCCGACCCTGGGCTGCTGCACGGGGCCAGGGCGGTGATCTCGCTCGGGCACGACGAGTACTACTCGGCGTCCATGCGGCGGGCCCTGCTCGACGCCCGCGACGCCGGGACCAACCTCGCGTTTCTCGGGGCCAACGCGATGTACCGGCATATCAGGCTCGCGTCGTCGCCGCTTGGCCCCGACCGGGTCGTGATCTGCTACAAGGTCGCCTCCCTGGACCCCATGTACGGCAAAGACAACGCCGCCACGACGCAGAACTGGCGGGATCCGCCCGATCCGCGGCCGGAAAGCGTGATCACCGGGGTCTTCTACGAATGCGACCCTGTCAGCGCGCCGTATGTGGTGTTCGACCCGAAAAACTGGATCTTCACCGGGACCCGGGTCCACAAGGGCACCTCGTTCCCCGGCCTGGTGGGGCCGGAGTACGACCGGATCAACCCGGCCGTCCCGTTCCCGCGCCCGCTGGAGGTGCTCGCGCACTCCCCGCTGGTCTGCGACGGCGTGCACACCCACTCCGACTCCGCCTATTACACGGTGGCCAGCGGCGCCGGGGTCTTCGCGGCCGGCACGATGCGCTGGGTGTGCGCGATGCGCGTGCCACACTGCGGCCACGGGGTCGGCCGCGCCGCGCGGTCCTTCGTGGACCGGGCGACCCAGAACCTGCTGCGGGCCTTCGCCGCCGGGCCCGTAGGGCGGGTCCACCCCGCGCGGGGGAACCTGTCCGCCGTCCGGCCCGTCCGCGGGTCGCCGTTCGAGGGAACCTAGCGGGGACGGCGGCGACGAGGCCACCTGTCATCCGGCTGAGAGAGGCCCCATGCGGGTCAGTCTTGGCGACGTGACCCTCTGGTTCGATGTGTCCGGGCCATCCGTCGTTCCCCGTGGCGACACAGCCGTCGAGCGGCCGACCCTGGTGGCCGTTCACGGCGGCCCCGGCTTGGACCACATCAACTATTTCCGCCACGAAGCGGCGCGCTTCGACCCTTGGAGCGTGCTGGCCGAGAGTTCATCCGACACGTCAAGGACTGAACGCAGGGACGATACCCGCTCGCCGCGCTGCGGGGCTTTGGCAGGATCGCGGTGTGCCCTTCGACGAACTGGACCAGCGATCGTGGGTGCCCTGGTTGAGAACGCCCGCGCCACCTACGCGGAGATCGGGGAACGGGTGGGGCTGTCGGCGCCCGCGGTCAAGCGCCGGGTGGACCGGCTGCGGGCCACCGGCGCGATCACCGGGTTCTCGGCCACGATCGATCCCGCCGCGCTCGGCTGGACGACCGAAGCCTATGTGGAGCTGTTCTGCCGCGGGCGCACGTCGCCCGCGGACATCGGCGCCGCCGTGAGCAGATACCCGGAGGTGACCGGGGCCGCCACGATCACCGGGGAGGCGGACGCGCTGCTGCACATCCGGGCAGCCGACGTGGGCCACTTCGAGCGGGTGGTCGAGCGGATCGGTGCCGAGCCCTTCGTGGTCCGCACCCGGAGCGTGATCGTGCTCTCCCGGCTGGTGAGCCGGGCCGATCTCCTGCCCGCGGGTAATTTCGGAAAGCCCGGCTCCTGACCAGCGCGACCGGCTAGAGTCGCGGCTATGCCCGACAAGGACGAGGCTGACACCTCGAGGAGCACGGCCGAGTTCCGTGCCTTTGTCAACCGGCCACAGGGCACGGAGACGACCCAGGCGTGGGCCATGAACGCCCCCCGCAACCAGGTCGCCAAGCTCATCGCGATCGCGGTCGGCGTGGCGGCCGTGCTCGCCATCATCGCGTTTCTGGTGATCGGCTAGCGCTTCTGGTTCGCTGCTCATCGCCGTCAGGCTGATAGCGGTAGCCCATGCCCGGCTCGGTGCGCAGCCAGCGCGGCCTGGCTGGGTCCGGCTCCAGCTTCCGCCGCAGCTGGGTCATGTACAGGCGGAGGTTTCCGGTCGCGTCGGCGTAGCCGGGGCCCCACACCTCGGCCAGCAGCTGCCGCTGGCTCATCAGCTTGCCCGGGTGCCGGAGCAGGACCTCCAGCAGGTGCCATTCCGTCGGCGTGAGCCGGATGTCGGTGCCGTCCGGCCGGACGACGCGTTTGGCCGCGAGATCGATGACCAGGTCGCCCAGGCGCACGTGTGGCGTCTCCTCCTCGGGGGCCGCCCGCCGGGACGCGGCCCGCATCCGGGCGAGCAGCTCATCCATGCCGAACGGCTTGGTGACGTAATCGTCCGCGCCCGCGTCCAGCGCCTCCACCTTGTCGGTGCTGTCCGCCCGGCCGGACAGGACGATGATCGGTGCGCTGGTCCAGCCGCGCAGCCCGCCGATGACTTCCACCCCGTCCAGGTCCGGCAGGCCGAGATCGAGGATCACCAGGTCCGGCGGGTGATGGCCCGCCACCTCCAGCGCCTGCCCGCCGGTGGCGGCCGTGTCCACCTCATAGCCGCGCACCCGCAGGTTGATCCGGAGCGCGCGCAGGATCTGCGGCTCGTCGTCCACAACCAGAACGCGCGTCACGTGGCCAGCCTGCCACCGTCGGCGGCGGCCGCGGGCGGGGAAGGGGCCTGACCACGCTCGCGGTGGCCCGGATCACCCTGGCCCGGCCCGCCGGGCACCGGCGCCGCGGGTAGGGACAGCACCATAGTCAGTCCGCCGCCCGGGGTTTGCTCGGGCTCGAGCGTGCCGCCCATGGCCTCGGTGAGCCCGCGCGACAACGCCAGGCCGAGCCCCACGCCCGTGGTGTTGTCGGTGTCGCCAAGTCGCTGGAAGGGCACGAACACCCGGTCGCGGTCCGGCTCGGGGATGCCGGGCCCGCGGTCCGCCACCCGCAGTTCCACCCGGTCGCCCAGCGCGCTCGCGGTCAGCAGCGGCGGCCGGCCTGCCGGGGAGTACCGGACCGCGTTCGTGGTCAGGTTGACGATGACCCGCTCCAGGATCGCTGGGTCGACCCGGACCTCGGGCAGCGAGTCCGGGATCTCGACCACGACCTCCTGGCCGGCCGGGCCCAGGTCGTCGAGAGCCCGCGCCACGATCTCCTCCAGGCCCGCCGGGCGGGGGAAGACCGCCAGCGCCCCCGCCTGCAGCCTGCTCATGTCGAGCAGGTTGTCCACCAGGTGGGCGAGCCGGTCGAGCGACTCGTCGGCGGTGGCGAGCAGCTCGTCGCGGTCCTCGTCCGTCCACCGGATGTCCGGCGAGCGCAGGCTGGTGACGGCCGCCTTCGCCGAGGCCAGCGGGGTGCGCAGGTCGTGGCTGACCGCCGCCAGGAGCGCCGTCCGCATCCGGTCTGCCTCCGCGATCGGCCGTGCCGCCTCGGCCTCGGCGGACAGGCGCTGCTGCTCCATCGCCACCCCCGCGTAGGCGGCGAAGGCGCCGAGCACCCGGCGATCGCTCGCTGAGACCGCCCGGCCCCGCAGCGCCAGCGACAGCGTGTCGCCGACCGGCACCGCGACGTCCGCCCCGTCGGGCGTGGCGAGGACAGGCTCGCCGGAATGCGCGACGACCGCCCACCCGCCGCCCGGTCCCGGCGGTGGCCTGCCGCCCGGCGCCGCGGGGCGTTCTAGCAGCGTGACCGAATCCATGCCGAACGCCTCGCGGACCCGGTCGAGCACGGCCGGCACGGCGTCCTCGCCGCGCAGCACGCTGCCGGCGGTGGTCGTCAGCAGCTCCGACTCGGCGCTGGCGCGCGCCGCCTGGCGGGTGCGCCGCGCGGCGATGTCCACCACCCAGCTGACCAGCAACGCCACCACCACGAACACGGCGAGCGCGAGGAAGTTGTTCGTGTCGGCAATGCTCAGCTGGTGGATGGGCGGGGTGAAGTAGTAGTTGAGCAGCAGCGACCCCGCCACCGCCGCCAGCAGCGCGGGCACGAACCCGCCCACGAGCGCCACCACGATGACGGCCATCAGGAAGATCAGCACGTCGCTGGTCAGGTTGAGCTCGCCACGGAGCGCCGTAAGCCCGAGCGTGACCAGCGGCGTGAGCACGGCAGCCAGCAGGTAGCCCGTCAGCCGCCGCCGCAGCGGGAGGCCGCCACGGCTGCGGGCAGCCCCCGGCCGCGTCCCATGCGCGAGTGGGTGACGATGTGCACGTCTATGTCCCCGGAGCCGCGGATGGTGCGGGCGCCGATCCCCGGCCCGGTGAGCATGGCGGACAGCCAGGAGCGCCGGCTCGCCCCGAGCACCAGCTGGGTGGCGTTCTCCGCCCGGGCGAAGGTGAGCAGCGCCTCCGGGATGTTGTCGCCGACCACCTGGTGATAGCTGCCGCCGAGTGACTCGGCCAGCCGCCGCTGGGCCGCCAGGGCGGCCGGGTCGGCGCCGGTCAGCCCGTCGGACCGGGTGACGTGGACGGCGAGCAGGTCGCCGCCGGAGGACCGGGCGGCGATCCTGGCGGCGCGGCGGATCAGGGTCTCGCCCTCGGGCCCGCCGGTGAGCGCGACCACCACCCGCTCCCTGGCCTCCCAGGTGCCCCGGATGTGGTGCTCGGCCCGGTAGCGCTGCAGGCCCTCGTCCACCTTGTCCGCCAGCCACAGCAGGGCGAGCTCGCGCAGCGCGGTCAGGTTGCCGGCGCGGAAGTAGTTGGTCAGTGCCGCGTCGATCTTCTCCGGCGGGTAGATGTTCCCGTGCGCCATCCGCCGCCGCAGCGCCTCCGGCGTCATGTCGACGAGCTCGACCTGGTCCGCTGCCCGGACGACCGCGTCGGGGATGGTCTCGCGCTGCGGCACACCAGTGATCTTCTCGACCACGTCG
>Ga0114129_10006565_pt1 | contig 16510 bp, 12 predicted proteins | sample RhiMetdeltSRZDD1_FD_80071 | JGI IMG/M metagenome (GOLD analysis project Ga0114129, IMG submission 80071) | Populus rhizosphere microbial communities from Tennessee, USA - Rhizosphere MetaG P. deltoides SRZDD1 (version 2) (version 2) | ecosystem: Host-associated > Plants > Roots > Rhizosphere >... | reverse complement strand
CTCCAACGCGGCGGTCGGCGCCACGTCGAATGCCGGCGAGCCGCCGGCGGCAATCAACACCACGTACGGGTCGGCCTGGCTGAAGCCCCTGAACATCCTGCAGGCGAGGTACTTCAAGGTCGGCGCGCAGTTCACGTTCTGATCACGGTTGCACGATTCGGTTGCGGATCGCATACCGCACGAGATCGCTGACCGAGCGCAGATGCAGCTTTCTCATGATGTTCGCGCGGTGGGCCTCGATCGTCTTCACGCTGACGCCGAGCGTCGAGGCCGCCTGCTTGTTGCTCTGTCCCTCGGCAACGAGCTGGATGATCTCGCGCTCGCGAGGCGTCACGGCGACTGACGCGAGGTCGGCCTGGGCGGCGTCTCCACGGCGGATGTAATCGTCCAACACGAACTCAGTGACGGTTGGCGACAGGAACGGTTTGTGGCGTCGAAGGCTGTCGACGGCCGCAATCAGGTTCTTGTCGGCGTCCGACTTCAGCAGGTAGCCGCGCGCCCCGGCCTGCAGCACGTCACGCGCAAGCTCCTCTGACTGATGCATCGTCAGCACCAGCACTTCGGTGCCAGGCGCCTCTTTCAAGATCTGCCGTGTGGCATCGAGGCCGTTCAGCCCGGGCAGACTCAGATCCAGCACGACGACATCGGGCCGAAGGCGTCCGCTTTGTTCGACCGCGTCGCGGCCGTTCGTCGCTTCGCCGCACACCTCCCAGCCCTCCTGGCTCTCGAGAAGCGATCGGACGCCTCGCCGTACGACGGCGTGATCGTCGACGACGAGGATGCGCAGCGGCATCAACCGGCATCCCTCACAAGCGGCAACCGGACGCGCACCGTCGTACCCTGATCGCTCGATGTGATCTCGAGGCGCCCGCCCAGCTGCCTGATGCGCTCGCTCATGCCGGCGATGCCTACCCCGACGGGGCCCCTACCGCTCATGATGTCGTTGAGCGAGGCGTCTGGAATGCCGTGGCCTCGATCGTCGATCTCCAGCACGAGGGCCTCGGCGTCGCGCCGCAGCCTGATCCGAGCGGTCGCGCTGCCGGCGTGCCGATGAATGTTGATCAGCAGCTCCTGGACGACTCGAAACAGCGCCGTCTCGGTGTCGAGCGGCAGCCGCTCGAAACTCTCGGGCAGGTCAAGATCCACCGTGATACCGCTGCGTTTGGCAAAACCCTGGGCGTACCAACGCAGGGCCGACAACAGGCCGGTCTCGTCAAGGAAGGGGGGATGCAGCACGTAGGACAGCGTCCGGATTTCGGTCATCGACTGCTCGGCCAACGAAATGCTCTCGGCGAGGGCGCTGCGGTCGTCGTCACTAAGATGGTCGGCCGTCCGGCTCAGCCGCGCGAGGAGCATCTTCAAAGCCGCGAGATCCTGAGCGGTCGTTTCGTGCAGCATCTGGGCGATTCGCCGGCGCTCGTCGTCTTGCGCGCGCATCAGTCGTCCGGTCAGCGCACGCATCTGAACGAGTGACTCGTTTCGCTCGTGCTCCGCGGCCATTTTGGCAGACACATCCTCGTTGACGATGACACCGCCGGTGATGTGCCCATCGTTGTCCCGAATCGGCACGGCGGAAGTCCGAACGACCTTTCGCACCCCGTCGAACGCCTCGATGTCGATCACCTCGTTGACCGACGTTTCGCCGTCGCGGACCGCCCGCACGGACCCCCAGTCCGAGGCCCCCAGCTCCTTGCCCGTATCGTGCCACCACGCGCGTGCACGCGCGTACCGTTCGCGTCCGTCGTGGATGATCTCGCTCCAGATATGCCGTGCCGCGGGGTTGCTGAGGATGATGTCACCGTTGACGTCCACGACGGCGACACTGACCGGCAGCGCATCGAGCACCAGCCGAAGGAGGCGCTCGCTTCGAGCCAACGCCTCTTCGGCGCGCTTTCGATCCGTCACATCGCATGCGATCGCCAGCACGCACTCCTCACCCAGGAGCTGAATGCGTTCCATCCACACGAGCAGGTCGAGTATTTCTCCGGATTTGGTTCGCGCCTTGGCTTCCACCTCCCGGGCCATGTGCTCGTCCAGCAATCGCCTCAGCACCGATTGCTGCGCGGGATCTGCATACAAACGAAGGCCGAGGGCCGTCTGTCCGATCGCTTCCGTGCGCGAATACCCGAACATGGTGACGAACTTGTCATTGACGTACAGGAATCGGCCGTCGGCGAAACGCGTAATCACCATGCAGGCGGGACTGAGATAGAAGGCGGTGGAAAAGCGGCGTTCGCTTTCCCGCAACGCTTCTTCCGTTTGATATCGCTCGACGGCAATGCTCGCCAGATGTGTCGCGCGCGCGACGAGCTGCAGATTCGGCTCGCTCGGAGGACCCACGGCCGGACTGACCACGGCGAAGGTGCCGAGTACGCGGCGATCCTTGGCATAAAACGGCGTCGACCACGCTGCACCAATCGCGGCGACGCGGGCCGCTTCCTGAAACGACTCAAAGAGCGGATCGGCGATGACGTTGGAAACGATGACCTGTTCGCGCCGGCTCACCGCGGCGCCACAGGCGCCAGACGCCGTGGGTATCAGCGGGAATGATCTCGTGGCCCGGCGCCACGCGTCGGGAAGATGCGGCCCTGCAATCCGCGTCAAACGCGTTCCGTCGCCGTCGACGAGAAACACTGCGGACATGAGACCCGATCGGTCATCGATGAGGCGGCACAGAGCGTCCAGCACGGCTGTCAGCGGGGCGCCCGTGGCAATCATCTCGAGCACCTGCCGCTCGCCGTGGAGCAGCGTGCCGACGTCCCGCGATTCGCCGACCGGATCGGTCGCCATGCGGTACCTCAGCGGACTCGTGAGCCCGTCGCGCTCAACCTTACACCGTTCAAGCGCCCAGTCAAACCTAAGGTGAAACACGTAGGACGTTTTACGGGACCTTCTAGACGAGATTGGGCAAACCACCGAATGGCCCCTCACGGTGTGCTGCTGTCAAATCTGAACCCAGCAACGTCGGTCACTCACACGCTGGGAGTGCAATGGCCACAGGACACACGGACGTCTATCGCGATCTCGTCGAAAGTCTCGACGGGATCTTCTGGGAAGCGGACCCCGAGACCCTGCAATTCACGTCGGTCAGCCCGAAGGCTGAGGCGTTGCTCGGTTATCCCACTGTGGCGTGGACATCAACCCGAACGTTTTGGAGTGACATCCTTCATCCTGACGACCGGCAACGGGCACGGGACACGTGCATGCGCGCCATCAAACGATGCGAGGGTCACAGCTTCGAGTATCGCGTCATCGCAGCGGACGGGAGCACGCGCTGGGTTCGCGACACCGTCCGGCTGAAATGCGAGCGCGGGCAGCCCAACCGACTGTACGGCGTGATGGTCGACGTCACGGCTTCCGTGGAACAGCGCGAAGCCCACTACCGCGCGCTCCTCGAAAACAGCCCCGACGCGGTTGCGTTGTTGGATCGCGACGGGACTGTCCGATTCGTCACCCAGTCTGTGGAACGGATCTCAGGATTCCGCGCCGACGAGCTGATCGGAAGCAGTCCGCTGGAACGCGTGCACCCCGAACACGTGCCGCGCGTGAGGAAGGCCCTCGAAGACTGCGTCCTGCGGCCTGGGAATCGAGTGTCTGTCGAGTATTGCGCGCGCCACAACGATGGCTCGTGGCAGCACCGTGAAGTCATTGGCGTGAACCGGTTGGACGATCCCGCCATCCGCGCGATCGTCGTGAACTATCGGGATATCACCGATCGCAAGCGGATGGAAGGCGCGCTCGTCGAAAGCGAACGGATGTTCGGTTCGACGTTCGACGAGGCGCCCATCGGCATAGGTCACACGAGTTTGGAAGGCCGCTGGCTCCGGGTGAATGGCCGTCTGTGTGCACTCTTGGGGTACGCCCCGGAAGAGCTGGTAGCCACCAGTTTCATGGCCGTTACGCATCCAGACGACGTCGAACAGGACAGTCGGGCGTTGACACAACTGCTCGCCGGCGCCATCACGAAGTATGAACGCGAAAAGCGATACCGACACAAGAACGGCCACTTCGTTTCGGCGAAGTTGACGGCGGTCCTGCACAGGGACTCGGCGGGGGCCCCGCAATACTTCATCGCGATCGTTGAGGACGTCACCGAACGCGTCCGGCTGGAAGGGGAACTGCGGCATGCCCAGAAAATGGAAGCGGTCGGTCGCCTGGCCGCCGGTGTCGCCCACGACTTCAACAATCTGCTGACGGCGATCGTCGGATTCACCGAGCTGGCGATCGCAGGCGTCGAACCGCGGAACCTTCCGATCTTCGAGGATCTGCAGGCGGTGCTCAAGGCGGGCCGCAGTGCCGGATCGCTGACGCGGCAACTCCTGACCTTCAGTCGCAAGCAGAGTCTTCTTCCTCGCGTCCTCGATCTCAACGACATCGTCCGCCGCATGGAGCAGCTGTTGCGGCGCACCATCGGCGAAGAGATCGAGCTCGTTGTCCGGCTCACGGAACCTCTCAGCCGGATCAGCGCGGATCCGGGACAGATCGAGCAGGTGCTCATGAATCTTGCCATCAACGGGCGCGACGCAATGCCCGGCGGCGGCACGCTGACGATCGAGACTGCGAACGTGACGTGCGATGAGGGATACACCGCAAAACATCCGGGCTCGTCGCCGGGACCACACGCGATGATTGCGGTGACCGACACTGGCATCGGCATGGACCAGGACGTCCTGGCGCACCTCTTCGAGCCGTTCTACACGACGAAGGGTGTGGGTCAAGGCACCGGCCTGGGATTGGCAAGTGTCTACGGCATCGTCCAGCAGAGCGGCGGGTCCATCAGTGTCTCCAGCGAGGTCGGATGCGGGAGCACGTTCAGAATCTACTTTCCAGACGTCGCGGCGGATGTTCCGGTCGTCCCTGCCACGGCGCCAGTCTCACTGCGCGGCACTGAAACGATCCTTCTGGTCGAGGACCAAGACGATGTCCGGTCCATCGTGCGCGCCACGCTGATGCGTCATGGTTACACCGTCGTCGAGGCGGCCCGCCCGGAGATCGCGCTCCGGATCGCCGAGGAGCAATCGCACTTCGATCTGCTGCTGACCGATGTCGTCATGCCGACCATGAGCGGTCGCGATCTGGCGCGCCAATTTCAGCAGCGGCGGCCCGCCCTGCGTGTCCTATACATGTCCGGGTACACCGACGGCGCCATCGTTCAGCACGGAATGCTGGATCCAAGCGTGGCGTTCATTCAGAAGCCGTTCACACCAGATGGCCTGTTGCGCAAGGTTCGCGAGGCACTCGATGGGCGACAGTCGTAAGCCGGAGCTGGACCGGCAGGATGCGCGCGATCGTCTCCGGCGGCTCAGACAATCACTCGAGGAGTTCGCCAAGATGCAAGAGGAGTTGCGTGTCATCGAGGCAAGAGCCGCACAGCGGAATCGCGCGCATCGACGAATGCTCAGCCAACCGGGCGCGGACGAGATTGCCAGGAAAACCGCAACGTCTTGGGACACGACCGCGCGTACTCAGCACACCATTCTGATTGTCGAAGACGACCTCGCCAACGTGAACCTCTTGCGGAGACTATTGGCACCGTCCGGGCACGCAATCGCCACCGTGTTCGACGGGGAAGCAGCGATCGGCTCCATCGTTTCCAGCCCGCCGGACCTCGTCCTCCTCGACGTGCAGTTGCCGGGCATTGACGGCATCGGCGTCTGCCGACACATCAAGCAGACACCGGCAACGCGCTTGACGCCGGTCGTGCTGATCACGGGCATGGACGCGCGCGAACACCGTTTGGCGGGTATCCGCGCGGGCGCCGACGATTTCGTCACAAAACCGTTCGACGCCGAGCAACTCCAGGCACGCGTCGCCTCGTTGCTGCGGCTGAAACGGTATACCGACGAACTGGAAACGGCCGAGGCGGTGATTCTCAGTCTGGCGTTGACGGTTGAGGCGCGTGACGCCTACACCGAGGGACATTGCCAACGGTTGGCCGAATACGCGACGGTCCTTGGCCGAGCGGTGGGCTTGGGCGACGACGAACTGGCAGCTCTACACCGGGGCGGTTACCTCCACGACGTCGGTAAGATTGCGATTCCGGACGCGATTCTGCAGAAACCGGCGAGGCTGACTGGCGCCGAGTACCAACTGATGAAACAACACACGATCATTGGCGAGCGCCTCTGCGGGGAACTGCGAACGCTGGCCCTCGTGTCACCCATCATCCGCCATCACCACGAACGGCGCGACGGCACCGGTTATCCAGACGGTCTTCGGGAGGACGACATCCCGTTGCTCGCCGAGATTGTCGCGATCGTCGACACGTATGACGCGATCACCACCACACGGCCGTATCGCGCCGCGAGGCCCCCGACAGTGGCGTGTGAGGAACTTCGCCGGGACGCCGCCAATCGTGTTCGTGATCCGAAACTCGTGTCGCTCTTCATCGACCTTGTCATTGGCGGCGCATTACACCTCCATCGAGAATAACGCCGGTCGCAGATCGGGGCGATCTCGACCGCCAAGGGAGCGCCACTTCACAGCGCACGGGGCAAGTGCACGATCCCATTACGGATCGCGAAGCGCACGAGATCGCTGACTGAACGGAGACGTAACTTCCTCATGATGTTGGCGCGGTGGGCCTCGATCGTCTTCACGCTGACCCCGAGCGTCGAGGCCGCCTGCTTGTTGCTCTGTCCCTCTGCGATCAGTTGAATGATCTGGCGCTCGCGGGCGGTCACCGTGAGCGAAGCCAGGTCGCCCTGCGCGGCGTCTCCACGGCGGAGGTAGTCGTCGAGCACGAATTCGGCGACCGTCGACGTCAGGAACGGCTTGTGCTGCCGAAGCATGTCGACGGCTGTGATCAGGTTCTCGTCGGCGTCCGACTTCAGCAGGTAGCCGCGGGCCCCTGCCTGCAGCACGTCGCGTGCGAGCTCCTCCGAATGATGCATCGTCAGCACCAGCACTTCGGTGCCCGGCGCGTCCTTCAGGATTTGCCGCGTGGCATCGAGGCCGTTCAGCTGGGGGAGGCTCAGATCCATCACGACAACATCGGGCCGAAGCCGTCCGCTTTGTTCGATCGCGTCGCGTCCGTTCGTCGCCTCGCCGCACACCTCCCAGCCGGCTTGGCTTTCCAGGAGCGATCGCACCCCTCGGCGCACGACGGCGTGATCGTCGACGACGAGGATACGCAGCGACATCAGCCCGCGTCCCTCATGAGGGGCAACCGAACGCGGATCGTCGTCCCCTGATTGCTCGACGTGATCTCGAGACGCCCGCCGAGCTGCTCGATGCGCTCGATCATCCCGGCGATGCCCACGCCGACCACGCCCTGCCGGCGCATCATGTGCCGCAGCGACGCCTGGGGAATGCCGCGTCCCCGATCCTCGATCTGCAGCATCAGCGTCTCGGCGTCATCACACAACCGGATCCGGGCGGTCTTGCTCTCGGCGTGTCGATGGATGTTGATCAGCGATTCCTGAACGATTCGAAACAGCGCCGTCTCGGTATCGAGTGCCGGCCGCGCGAAGCGCTCTGGCATCTCGAGATCCACCGCGATGCCGCTGCGCGCCGCGAACCCGCTGGCGTACCAGCGCAGCGCCGACAACAGCCCCATCTCATCGAGAAACGGCGGGTGAAGGAGATACGACAAGGTCCGGACTTCGGAGATCGACTGATCGACGAGCGAGATGCTTTCGGTCAGCGCCTCCCGATCGGATTCGCTCGCCTGGCCGGTCGTGCGGTTCAGTCGTGCCAGGTGCATCTTCAAGCCGGCGAGGTTCTGCGCCGTGGTCTCGTGCAGCAGCCGCGCGATCCGGCGCCGTTCGTCGTCTTGGGCGCGCATCAGCCGTCCGGTCAACGTGCGCAGCTGCGTGTACGAGTCGTTCAGCTCGTGTTCCGCCGTCTTGCGGGCGGAAATGTCTTCGTTGACGACAACCGCGCCGGTGACGTGCTCGTTCGAGTCGTGTATCGGGACCGCCGACGTCTGGATGATCTTCCGAGTCCCGTCAAATGCCTCGATCTCGATGACGACCTCGGCGGTGGTTTCGCCGTTGGCGAAGGCACGCACCGATGGCCACTCGTCCGGCGCGATCGGCTTTCCGGTGGCGTGCCACCAACCCTTGCTCTTGGCATACCGATCGGTTCCGGACTCAATCAACCCGCTCCAAAGGCGCCGCGAGGCCGGATTACTCAGAATGATGTCCCCGGAGAGGTCTACGACCGCGACGCCGACCGGGAGTGCGTCCAAAACCAGTCGCAAGAGATGCTCGCTTCGCTCCAGCCCCTCTTCCGCCTGCTTGCGATCGGTGATGTCCTCAGCGACCCCGACCAGTCGCTTGATCGGTCCGGCCGGCTCGGCCACCGGAAACGAGCGGGCCCGGATCCAGCGCATCGATCCGTCCGGCCGGATGATGCGGTACCGCTGGTCGAAAGGCGCCCCGCCTCGCCGCGATCGGTCCGCTGCCGCTTCGACGCGCGCGCGATCGTCGCTGTGGATCGCGTCCATGTAGGAGCTGGAATTCGCGTAGAGGCTGGCACAGCTCCGGCCGAACAGCTCTTCGTACATCGGGCTGACGAATGTGACCCGGGCGTCGACGAGATCGAACACCCAGAACACCTCGCGGATGTTCTCGGCGATCTCCCGGAATCGCGCTTCACTCTCCCTCAGCTCGTTGCGCTGCTGCCGGAGCGTCGACTCGATCTGCTCCCGTTCGCGGATGCTCGCGAGCAGCCGTTCGACTTCACGCTCCGCCTGGTTCGTCCCGAGAAGTTCGTCGGGCGGGACGTAGTACATGTTCCGGCAGACGACGCCGCGATAAACGACAATGGGGTGCGTGCGGATGATGTCCAGGACGAGCTCGGGCGGAAAAAGCCCGCGGTTGTACTGGCACAAGGCGATGCACCTGTGGCGTGCGAGGACGTGGGTCATCCGGCTCTCGTACTCGATCCAGCGTTCGAGGCCTGGCGCGCCGCGAAGGACCCATTCGGTCTCGCCGGTGACCCGCAGCGCCGAGAAGCCCTGACGCATCGCTTCAGCGGTCGCGTCCGTCCAGAACGTGAACATCCATTCCGGGTCGAATGCTCCGCGTTTTAGGTACGCGCCCTCCTTTTGGTCCAGGATCAGGCTCCCAGTGGCGATGGCCCGCTCGACGTCGATGCCGTCGGCAGACATCGCGTCGCGCACGGTTGCCTCGGTCCCGGCGTCGGCGATGTAGATGCATTGCTCGCCGCGTTCGAGGCCGATCCGGATGAAGGGCATCGCCACGGCAAAGTGTTCTTCCGGGCTCTCGTAGATCGAACACAGGTGGTTGGGCGGCGCCAGCTGTGCGAGCGCCGCCAGTAATGGTCCGTCGTGCGTGGTGTTCATCCTCATGGGCTGGGGGCGAAACCAAGTTACACCAGTTCAGAGGGGAAGGAAATCGCACGCGACTACCTAGTCATCCCTAGGTAGTCCGCTCCGCATAATTCCTCAGTTCTCCCGATAGCGACGAACGGCCGCCGACGTTTCAATGGAGACGTGTCTGCTTCAGCGTCAAGCGACGCTGGGGACCGCGTAGTCCAGAGCCGTGGCGACGGTCGTCGAACCATGGCGTTGGTACAGTGCTGTACTGACAGCGAGCGAAGCCGCTGGCACGCTGACGCGGCTCGACGTCGTCCGTCGCGCCACTGTCCGTCCGACGTGACCCGAATCGCCACCCGAGGCCGCAGAGCCTCCCGTCACCGAAACGCCTCGAGGCCTCCCATCATCCACGGCCCCGCTGATCCGCGCGGGCGTGGCGAGCCGACGAACGACCTTCTGCTGCAGTTGTCCGCCGAAACCCGCGAGACACTGCTGAACCCGGCGAATCACGTCGAGTTGGCTGTCGGGCGTACGTTCGCCCGAGTCGGTGATGCGATCGGCAGCGTGTATTTCCCGGACGGCGGCGTGCTCTCGTTGATCAGAGAAATGACGACCGGGCACCAGGTAGCCATTGCCGCCGTCGGCTCGGAAGGCGTGATCGGACTCGGGGCGCTGTTTGGCATGCGTCACCACTCGCATTCATCGGTTGCCCTCGTCCCTTCGCGCGGGTCTCTCGTAGACGCCGTTCAATTCCTGAGCGCGTTCAGGGAGTCCGAGGACGTCAGGCGTGTCGTGCTGGCGTACGTCGGCCGCCGGATGGCCGACTTGAATGTCGCGGCAGCGTGCAATCGTGTCCACTCGCACCGCCAGCGGCTGGCGCGATGGCTGCTGATCGCGACCGACAAGGCGCACCAGCTTTGGTTGCCCGTGACCCATGACGCGCTGGCCCAGATGGTCGGCGGTCCGCGGCATGCCGTGACCGTCGCGCTGAATCAGCTTCGCACCAAGGGCGCGATCGCGTATCGCCGTGGGCGGATCGACGTTCGGAATCGATCGGCGCTCGTCGTCGAAGCGTGCGAGTGTTACAGCGCGGCCGCCCATGCCGCCTTCCTATGAATCGGTCGGCAGCGCGACTCGGTACAGGCCTGTACAGACGCGAACCCGCGGAAGTGTCAAGGTCGGCCCGCCCGGCTCGTCTTTTTAATCGCGATCGCCCAGTGTGAAATCGAGGTTGCGACATGTGCGCAGCGCGCGGTTCCCTCCTGATCGTCGACGATGATCCGGGCGTGATCCAGACACTCTCGAGGATGCTGCAACTCGAAGGTTATGACGTGTTGACGGCTCTCGACGCCGAAACCGGGCTCCGCGAGCTGTCAACGGTGCGTCCGGTTGCGATCCTCCTGGACTTGCGCATGCCGTCAGTCGATGGCCTCATGTTCATGCGTCGATTGCGGGCGCAGGAGCGCGATCGCGACATACCAGTCGCCATCATCACCGGCGACTACGCGATGGACGAGACGCTCTCACATGAACTGCGTGAGCTCGGCGCCATCATCTGCTTCAAGCCCCTGTGGCTCGGGGATCTCGTCACCGTCATCGACCGTCTACTGCAGAACACGCCGGATCAGCACTAGGACACCCTAACCCAAGGGATTCGGCGACTGGTCGCGCGACGGCCAGCGCTGAAGGTCATTTACGTGTCCGGCGGCGTGTGCGCCGTGGGGGACGTGAAGCCGGAAATCGTCTGGTTTCCGAAGGATTCCGGCGCTACCATAGGAAGTCACAAGGAGTTGGCCGCATGAAAGTTCTGGTTCGCGTTGGCACCGCCGTGGTGGTCGCCGGTCTGGCGCCGCTTGGTCTGGCCGTGCTGTCAGCCGCTCCGGCCGTGCCGGCCGAAGTGACGTTCACCAAACACATCGCGCCGATTCTTCAGCGCAGCTGCGAGAACTGCCATCGTCCAGACGGCGTAGCCCCGATGCCGCTCGTCACGTACGAGGACGTGCGGCCGTGGGCCCGCGCCATCAAGCAGCGGACCAGCATCGGTCCTCGGGCTGGCGTGATGCCGCCGTGGTACGTCGAGAAGAACATCGGCATCCAGAAGTTTCACAACGATCCATCGCTGAGCGACGACGAAATCGCGACGATCGCGAAGTGGGCCGATACCGGCGCGCCGCGCGGCAACCCGGCCGACATGCCGCCGCCGAAGGTCTACGCCGATCGCAACGCCTGGGCGATCGGCACGCCGGACCTCATCATCAAGATGAAGGAGCTGACCGTCAAGGGCGACGCGCCGGACTGGTGGGGCGAGATCCCCAGCGTTCCGACCGGTCTCACGGAGGATCGGTACGTCGCGGCGCTCGAGATCAGGGAGGTCAACGACGTCGAATCGCATGCCGGTCCCAATCGCGCCACAGTCGGCGGGCGTTTCGTCGTCCATCACATGATCTGGCGCACGCAGGTGCTCGATGGCAAGACGGACCTGAGCCAGGATCCGCTCGCCATCTTCAACGACGAAGAAGCGGTGAACTGGCCGGTCCACGAAGTGGGCCGCAACGCCGATTTCTTCGATCCGAAGTCGGCGCGCCTGCTGAAAGCCGGCTCGAGCATCGTCTCTGACTCGGTGCATCTCCACGCCAACGGCCGCGATACGAAGGCGCACCTCGAGATCGGCTTCAAGCTGATGCCGAAGGACTACAAGCCGACGTACAAGCGCGCCGTGTTCGGTCTCGGCAACGGCGTCGACATCGACATCAAGGCGATGGAAGCGAACCAGCAGCTTCACGCGTACACAGTGTTGCAGCAGCACACCAAGATCATTTCGTTCGAGCCGCATCTGCATGCGCCCGGCCAGCGGATGTGCCTGGAGGCGATCTGGGGCTACAACATCCAGACGCTGAACTGCGTCGGCTACGACCACAACTGGGTGCGCGGCTACGACTACACGGACGACTCCGCGCCGCTTCTCCCGAGGGGAACGATCCTCCACATCGTCGGCTACATGGACAATTCGCCGACCAACAAGAACGTGCCCGACCCGCGCAACTGGCAGGGATCCGGCAACCGTTCCGTGGCGAACATGTTCATCGATCTCGGCATGCGCGTCGCCCTCAACGACGAACAGTTCCAGGAGGAGATGGCCAAACGTCGCGAACGGCTGCACCTCACGAAGAACGACACCGTCATCGGCTGCCCGCTGTGCCTCGTCGTTCCCCCGGCGAAGACGGCTGCGCCCGGAGGCCAGGAACGGTGAGCATGTCGGATTTCGGATTTCGGATCTCGGATCACGAAATACAAAATCAACAATCAATCCGCAATCCGAGATCCGCAATCCGCAACACAGCACCCGTGCTCGTGTCGGCTCTCCTTCTGTTTCTTCCCCGCGCGGCCGCGCAGTCTCTCTCGTACACGAAGGGTCAGAACGTCGCACCGGCGTACGAAGGATGGGAGCAGGCGTCAGACGGGGTGAAGTACTTTCTGTTCGGCTACATGAACCGGAATTGGGAAGAAGAGATCGATGTGCCGGTCGGTTCTGATAACGGCTTTTCGCCCGGAAGCGCGGACCAGGGTCAGCCGACGCACTTCCTTCCTCGCCGCAATCGATTCGTCTTCCGCGTGAAGGTGCCGAGTGGCTTTACCGAAAAAGACGAGCTGATCTGGACGCTCACGACGCACGGCAAGACCGAGAAAGCGTACGCCTCGCTGCGGCCCGACTACATCGTCGACGACGTGGTGAAGGCGTCCGAAACGGGCGCGCTCGGCGCGGGGACCAGCAGCCCGGAAGTTCGCGGCAACAAACCGCCGGTGGTCAAGATCGACGAGGTCAGAAGCCGCAGCGTGAAAGTCGGACAGCCGCTGACGCTGGTTTCCGAGGTCAAAGACGACGGCATCCCCAAACCGCGCAATCTGCAGCGCGTGGCAGCGGCGCAGGCGCGCGCGGCGGAGCAGACAACCACGGGCACACCCTCGACGACGCCGGCGGCCGCGCCCGCGACGCCGCCCAGGAACCCTGCGATGTTCCCTCCGACGCGGATCACCGTCGGCAAGAATCTGGGATTACATGTGTCCTGGTTTCTCTATCGCGGCCCGGGCGCCGTGACGTTCGATCCGCCGCAGATCAAGGCGTGGGAAGATACTCGCGCCGGCGCGAATTCGCCCTGGGCGCCGCTATGGTCGGCGCCGACGCTGCCGCCTGATGGCAAGCAGCCGGTTCAGGTGATCTTCTCGGAACCCGGAACCTACGTGCTCCGCTGCCGCGCCGACGATGGCGCGCTGGTCGCGGACGAGGAGATCACGATTATCGTGACCCGCTGACGCGATGTAGAATCCCCGCACCTAAGGAGTCGATAAGGACATGCATCGTATTTCAACTTCCGTTATTTCTGTGCTCGCGTGCGCCCTCCTCTTGACGGTCGGTCTGGCGGCGCAGAACCCGGGCGGCAGTGCCGAAGCCAAGAAGATGAAGAACCCGGTCGCCTCGTCGCCGGAATCGATCAAGGCAGGTCAGGCCTCGTTTCAGAAAAACTGCCGGTTCTGCCATGGCGCCGACGCGAAAGGCAACGGCCCGATGGCGCCCGAGGGGACGCATCCGTCGGATCTCACCGACGCCAAGTGGGATCGCGGCGACAGCGACGGCGAAATCTTCGCGGTCATCCGCGACGGCGCGGGGCCGAAGTTCGACATGAAGGGCTACAAGAGCAAGATGACCGAAACGGAAATCTGGAACATCGTGAACTACCTGCGGAGTCTACAGGCGAAGTAATGTCGGGTGGGCGGCGAGCTCCGGCGGACGCGCCGAAGCGCAAGAGCGCGAAGGCGGGCAGGGCGGCTTGTGCGGCGCTGATGATCGCGCTCGTCATCGCGTGTGGCGCACCGCCCCCGATTGACCACACGACGACGTTCACGCCCGCGCACCGGACCACGGGCGAAGCCCTCAGTCATTTTTTCAACACACATCCGACGCCGAAACAGCCGATTGACTTTCCTCACAAGACGCACATCGCCAAACAGGCGATGTGCACCGATTGCCACGAGAGCGTCGAGAAAGGGCCGATCGCCGGCATCCCGAGCGTCAAGACGTGCATGATCTGCCACAGCCAGATCGCGACGGATCGTCCCCTCATCAAGGCAGTGGCCGCGTATTCCGAGAAGGGAGTGGAGATACCGTGGCAGCGCGTGTACGGCTTCCCGCACGAGGCGCACGTGCGTTTCAATCACGCGCCGCACATCCGCGCGAGCGTCGACTGCAAAACGTGTCACGGCGATTTGGCGAACCAGACCGTCGCCGAGCGGTCCGTGGATCACAGCATGGGCTTCTGCGTGAGCTGTCATCGGGAGAAGAAAGCCCCGAATGACTGTCTCACGTGTCATTACTAAAGGTCGGGTGGGTCAGGTAGGAGCTGGCAGAGTTCGCATGGAACGTCGAGACTTCATCAAGCTGACCGCCGTCACCGGGACCACCGCCACGCTTGCGGGCTGCGGCAACCCGGAGCATCAGCTCATTCGATTCGTCCCGGACGAAGACCTCGTGCCGGGTGTCGCGGAGTGGAAGCCGAGCGTGTGCCCATTGTGCCGCGCCGGCTGCGGCGTCAGCGCGAGGGTGATGGAAGCGGACGTCGAGACCGTTCGCAACGGTCAAGCCGGCGTCGTGAAGATGGGCGTGGCGAAGAAGCTCGAAGGGCAGGCGGATCACCCGATCAGCCAGGGCGGGCTCTGCGCGCGCGGCCAGGCCGCGATTCAGGTGACTTTTCATCCCGATCGGGTGAGGCATCCATTGAAGCGCACCGGCGCGCGTGGCGCGGGGCAGTTCCAGGAAATCACCTGGGACCAGGCGATCGCGGAGCTGGTCGGTCAGCTCGACGGGCTCGCGGCCGCTAACGACCAGAAAGCGCTGGCTATCCTCACGCGCCCGCGCGCAAGCCGCCGGCTCGAGGCGTTCGCAGAGTTTTCGAAACGGTTCGGTGCGCCGGCGCCGATCGCCTTCGAAGTCTTTGCCGACGATGTGGTGCGGCGCGCCAACGCGCTCAGCTACGGTCACGACCAGCTGCCGACAGTTGATTTGGCCCGCGCTCGCTGCGTGATCGGATTCGGCGCGGACTTCCTTGGCACGTGGAATTCTCCGGTGGCGCAGAACGCCGCGTACGGGCGGATGCGACAGGGACGTCCCGGCATCCGCGGGAAGCTCGTTCAGGTCGAAGCGCGGATGTCGGTGACCGGCGCAAACGCCGACGAATGGGTGCCGGTGAAGCCGGGCACCGAAGGCGTGCTGGCGCTGGGTCTGGCCCACGTCATCCTGAAGGACAAGCGGCCCGACGCCGCGGGTCGTGCCGGCGCAGTCGTCGATGGATGGTCCGGGGGCCTTTCGGACTACGCGCCCGATCGCGTCGCGCAAATCACGGGCGTCGCGTCGACGCGGATCGAGCGACTTGCACACGAGCTCGTCGAGCTCCGTCCGGCCGTCGCAGTCGTCGGAGGGCCGGGGGTCGCGCATACCAACGGGCTCTTCACGGCTCTGGCGGTCAACGCGCTGAATGCGCTGCTCGGCGCCGTTGGCGAGCCCGGCGGAATCTTCTTCACGCGCGGATATTCCCGCCAGCTAGCGCCTAGCCCCCGGCCCCTGCAGAATCTTTCGGCGAAAGTGCTCCTGCTCGATGAGGCGAACCCGGTGTTTGGAGCGCCGCCTGACTGGAAAGTGCGCGAGACGCTCGCGGCGACGGCGTTCATCGCCAGCTTCGGCAGCTTCATCGACGATACGAGCGTGCATGCGGATCTGATTCTTCCAGATCATTCGTTTCTCGAGTCGTGGGTCGACAGCACGCCCGAATCCGGATCGATCGAAGCGGTCACCACGGTGGCCGGTCCCGTGATGAAGCCGCTCCACAACACGCGGTCATCGGTGGAGGTGCTGATCGAGGTCGCCGGCAAGCTCAAGTCGCCGATCGCGTTACCGTGGAAAACAGCTGAAGAGCTCGCGAATGCGAAGCCGGCTGGCGTGAATCCACAATCGCTCAATCAATCCGCAATCCGCAATCCACAATCCGCAATCGCATATGTCGCTCCCCGATTCGACGGCGACGCTGCAACCTATCCATTCCATTTCCTGCCGTACGCATCGCAGGCGTTCAACGACGGATCTGCGGCACATCTGCCTTGGCTGCAGGAGTTGCCCGATCCGCTCACCTCTGCGATGTGGAGCAGCTGGGTGGAGATCAATCCGCAGACCGCACAGCG
>Ga0114129_10006564_pt1 | contig 16511 bp, 13 predicted proteins | sample RhiMetdeltSRZDD1_FD_80071 | JGI IMG/M metagenome (GOLD analysis project Ga0114129, IMG submission 80071) | Populus rhizosphere microbial communities from Tennessee, USA - Rhizosphere MetaG P. deltoides SRZDD1 (version 2) (version 2) | ecosystem: Host-associated > Plants > Roots > Rhizosphere >... | reverse complement strand
TGTCTACAACGGATCCGCTTCTTCTAATTCATCGCCCTCATCAAACGCTCCATCGGGACTGGGAACTTTTCGTTCTTCAGACTCGGCCGATTCAGAATCACCAAACGATTCTTCCAAATCTTTCAGTGTTTCCTTTTCCGTGGCCTCTTCCTCTCTTTCGCGCAGTGAATCACTTGGTTTTCGTGCTCGATCCATGTTTGTTGAGCCTCCTTACAAAAAACGCATCGCCTCTGCCGCAATGCTCAGCACTGTAGCGGCATAAATTCCGGCAACCCAGTCGTCAGACATAATTCCAAGTCCGCCGTGCAACCGTTCCATTTCGCGAGCAGGATAGGGCTTAACAATGTCGAAAAAGCGAAAAAGAATAAACGAAACAATGATCCAAACTGGTGCTGAAAGGATTGGCATTAAGGTGGGAATTAACGAGACAAGTTGACCAGCAACTTCGTCAACGACAACCTTACCTGGATCTTTCCTGCCGGTGATTCGTTCAGTTCGCGAGGCGGCCCAGATGCCTGAGAGTGTGATTACCTGAAGAGCAAGTACCAAAGTGAATTCGAATCCTAAAAACTCACCGAGCACCTTTGTTCTAAGAAGCAGATAGATCCCGATGCCGACTAATGAGCCCCATGTCCCCGGAGCAATTGGGATGAAGCCAACTCCAAACGTGGCGATTGCTAAAGCAAGGTAATCAAGCGGTCCACGAACAGGGGACGCAACAATAACGTCGCGAGTGACGACCGGAGGATTGAGCTCGTCGCTTGATTCTTTGAGTGACACAGACTTTGTATTTTGTACTTTGAGCTTTGTACTTTGCACTTACCCTTTGTTCAAAAAGGTGTAGTCAGCTTCGGAGGCGAACGAAGTACAAAGCACAAAGTACGAAGAACAGATTAGACAATCCTTCCAATCAAATCGTACTCATGCGCTGCTGTTATCTCGACGCTTACGAATTCACCGTCAGTTGGAACTACTCCATCGCGTACATCGTTGATTATCACACAACCATCAATGTCCGGCGCTTGGGTTTCCATCCTACCCTGCCAAAGCAGCTCGCTCTCTTTCGATTCGCCCTCAAACAAGACACGCACCACTTCGCCAACTCGTCTTTTGTTGTTTCTCTTCGAAATGCGACTCTGCTCCTTCATCAAACTTGTTCTACGCTTTGCCGCAACTCGATGAGGGACTTTGTTCGGGAGCTCAAATGCCGGCGTTCCTTCTTCATCTGAATAAGTAAACACACCAACACGATCAAATTCGACGTTCTTTACAAACGTCATCAATTCCGCAAAATCGTCTTCAGACTCTCCAGGAAAACCCGTAATGAACGTAGTTCGAACTGCGATGCCCGGCACACGCTTACGCACCCTTTCAATCAGTCGCTCAAGACTCTTACGGTTGCCGCCTCTTTTCATCAGTCTCAAGACATTCTGTGAAGCATGTTGCAACGGCATGTCCAGATACTTCACCGCTTTTGGTTCTTCTGCAATGGCATCCAAAAATGAATCGCTGATATGGGTGGGATACGTGTACATCACTCGAACCCATTCGATGCCGTCGGTCTTAGCCAGTTCGCGAATCAAACGCGCTAGTGCGTCATGTTTTCCGAGGTCTTCGCCATAGCGAGACGAATCCTGCGCAACCAGAATCAACTCCTTGACACCTTCTTCAGCTAGTTGCTGCGCCTCGGCCACTATCGAACCAAATCGCCGGCTACGAAAGTGTCCACGCATCTGTGGAATGAAGCAGAACGCGCAAGGCCTGTCGCAACCTTCCGCTATCTTGATAAATGCATAGTGCGACGGGGTAGCAAGGACGCGCGGCGTCGATTCGTCGTAAAGATAAGTCGCGGTCTGATTCCCTAACGCGACAATCGGAAGCGAGCGTGTGTTCGTCTTTGGATCGCATACCGCAAGAATGTCGTTGATTTGAGAGGTGCCAATGAAAGCGTCAACCTCCGGCATCTCTGCTTTTAACTGATCTCGATACCGCTCAACCAGACAGCCTGCGACGACAAGTCGCTTTGCCTTGCCGTTAGTTTTTAATTGGGCGGCTTCAAGAATCGTATCAATCGATTCCTGCTTAGCAGAGTCGATAAACCCGCAGGTATTGACGACAATAGTTTCAGCCTCTTCGGCATTTGACGTTATTTGATATCCGTGATGCTTGAGTTGACCCATCATCACCTCGCTATCTACGAGGTTCTTGGGACATCCCAGACTGATAAAACCGACCTTGTGCATATTCATTGATCTTAAATTTCAGATCTCAGATCTCAGATCAGCATATTTGAGATCTGAAATCTGAGATCTGAGATCATCTGGTTCTTTTCAATCGATAATTCGCAAAATGTAATTCGAAATGAAACGGTGTCTGGCCCGACGCTCCTTCAAGGAAAACCGTCTTGGGCAACAGCAATCCCGTGATCTGTTGAGAAACAATTCGCGCTTTGACTTCAGTATGACCAACAACCGGATCGGTGTTGTTAGCCTCGTAGCCTGTTAGCACGTAGCCATTGTTCGTTCTTAACAAGATTGGCTTGACTGTTCCCTGCGGAGTTCGTAGTTCAGTCATCAGTAAATCCTTGTTCATAACAACGCCGACTTCGACTCCGCTTTCCGTGAACGAAAGCACATAGCCACCTTCCTGCTCTTGCATGACGAAATGATCGAGTTTTTCAGGAATTAACCCCGTCAGCATAAAGGGCGCCCAGCTCATCAAGAAACTAGTTGCGGAAAGTTCAACTCCTTTCGCGAGATTGTCCAGCGCTTCAGCGGTAGCTTTGTTTGGTTTAGGTCCAACGACTTGATGAGTGACCAGAATTTTCCCATTGCGATCTGCGACAATGGAAAACCGCAGTCGATTAGCAAGCCTCATGGCCGGGGGTTTCTGAGCTGCAGGCAGTTCCTTGAAAACTTGCGTCCAATTGGGCCACAGAGAAGCGCGAACTTCAGTCAGCCCTTGTCGTCGTAGTGTGGAGTACGCGCCGCGAGTGTCCGCCAACAATTTCTTATCGTCGCGAGGAGATTGTGCGAACGCTGAACCGTAAACGATCAGCAACGCGAGAAGCAAAGCCTTTGGAGTGCGGTGGCCTGCCACCGCTTTGTTACAGCGGTTCTTGAAAACTACAAACCATTCCGAATCCCCTCTAGTAATCATCTTAAAATTGGTGGTCTAGATACTTCGGTTGGGCATATCGCTGTAACAAGGCGACGGCATGCCGTCGCACTCCAAAATCACTCCGCTGCTTTCTCTAACGACACGAGTATCCGCTCGATCTCCTTTAACTCTATTGTCGACAGCTGTTGATGTCCAAACCTAACACGATTGTACGCTCTCGTGATCAAAGCCGCGTCACGAGTGCCAATTCGATCTGCAAACTCGAGAGGCGTCAGATGCTTGTCTCGCTGAAGACCACGTTTCGACATCAAAGCCAGCAACTGTTGATAGAAAGCTACCGCTGAACGCGCATCTTCTTCTCGCACCATGAGTCGCAGCCCACGTCTCCAACCAAAGCGAATCACACGACTGCCGAGGAACACTGTGGCCGCCACAAAAAGCACACCCAACCCAAGTAATACGGTTGAGAGAATGTCAGACGGCAGCTTCTGACGAGCCGTCACCAATAAATTCGACGCTATGCTTGCGTAGTCGAAGACTCTGTTGTGAATGGATGTCGCGAGCGTTCGCTGTTCCTGCTTGTCATAGCCAACGACATATTGAAACCAAACAAGCTCGAGCGCCTCAGCATATTTCTTAAACTGAGCACCGAACCCTGCGCGGATCGGTTCTGTGCGGCCGGCTGAAGGTGTCGGATCGAACGTCACCCAGGAGCGGGTTTCAGGAAAATAAACCTCGACCCACGAATGCGCGTCACTTTGCCGAACAGTAAACGCTCCCGCAGTTTCGTTGTACTCGCCTGGCAAAAAGCCGTTCACGACGCGCGCAGCAATTCCGTGTGTTCGCAACAGGACGGCCATCGCCGTTGAAAAGTACTCGCAATGGCCGACCTTCACGTTGAATAGAAAGTCTGCCAAAGGATCCGGTCCGCCAGCCTTCATGTCCAGCGAATAGCCGTACGAATTCTGTAATTCTGATTCGATAGCTTTGGCGGCGTCGAAACGATTGAAGGCTTGTGATCGCAGAATGATGGAGGTCGCGAGTTTGGGAATACGCGGATCCAGCCTTTCGGGTTTTTGCAAGTACCGATAAAACTCAGGCGAGTACGGCCTCAAGTCATCTCGCAATACTTGCACTGGTGGTTCAGTGGTATCTGAAACTGCTTTGTAGATTAGTCTGTCGAATTCATGTCGACGTGTTTGAACCGAGCCCTCTGCATCCACACGGATATAGGGGAAATCGCCCTGCAGTCCAACCAGACGAGGCGCTGCGAAAAGCACGGGAGACTCGAGTGGTTCAAGAAAAACGGTCTGCGTGGTCAAACGGTGTAAAGCCTCAGTCGTGCCGAGTTGAAAGAAACCGCGTTCGCTGGTTCGCTGCCCGCCTGTTTTTGCTTCCGCTGATTTCTTCCACGCGCGACCTGTGAATTCGTCGAGAGCCACACCGCGCCATCGCAACATACTCGGCGTTGACTGATCTTCAATTCTGACGCGCATCACCACAGCATCGTCCTGTTTGAGACTGCCGATCTCACCAAGCGTGACGTTTTCTGAAAAGCCAATGAAGTGGGTAAGGCCGTTACCTGCCCTGGTTAACGCCGCCGAACCGGAGCGGGGAGCGATTAGGAAGAGTGGCAAGGCCAACACAAAAATCAGAACAAGCAGAGCAACAGCAACAAACGGAAGTCTAGCTGACTCTGTTTGTCGGCGACGTCGCTTATCAGACTTACGAAAGACGCGCGAATCAGGCGGTACCAGCAAGCGAGTTTCTGTACGCGACACCCCGCGACGAGCTTTTTGTATTTCGAATGCTGTTACAGCAGAGATTCCCGTCAGCAAATAAAGAGTGAGCGTGCCCATAAACGTCGGACTAAAACTCAGACCAGCTGCGAGGAGCACTTCGAAGAACGAAATCAAATACAGGAAAACCCAGTCGCGATCCTTTTTGACTTGAAGAAGTTTGACACCTGAGAGAAAAACAATTAAATGCGCGAGAGCATTCACTCCCAGACGCTCGACGGGTTCGCCGGTAGCCTTTTGATAGTGCCAGTCGAGATAAAAGAGCGGGATCGAAAGTAAGACAATGCCCAAGCCCACACGTTCGGGAAGTTGCCAGCGGGTGTCTTCGAGCTTCCAGCACACGACCATCAGGATCAAAAAAAGGAGCGCCAATCCGTAGCTCAGACCTCCCGCCAGCATTAGCGTGAGCATGGCGACGCCGATCATTGCGTACGAGATCGTGCGAAAATAGGTGGTGAACTTCATTTGAAGCGGTTATTGGGATCCGTGTTCAGAGCCGATGACTACGATGTCTCCAATCAACTAAATACTGCTTAAGTCAAACCCATTTTGCGCGAGCAGGTGGGAAAAACAAAGCGATCGGGGCAGTAGCCCGACTGTCAAGGAGGGCTCACCGCACGCATAAGCTACCAACGCAGAGCCCTCCTTGACAGTCGGGCTACTGCTCCGATTCCTCTAGCAAACGCGAAAATCCGAGAGTAGAATTCCGGCGCTCGCAGTCCACAAGTGCCCAGAACCTGAATTATTCAAACTGCCATCTTACCCTGGCTGCGAAGCTATAGAAGCTTTCAACTGAACTAACCGATTCGCTCTGTACGCTGTTCTCTACAAACGATCACCGGTCCAACCAGCAGATTCAGATGCCCCGGCAACAACTCGAAACTCTCCTTCGCGACCTGTATTCATCAAGCCCGCAGGACGCCTGGGCTGAGTTCCTGGAAGAATATGCCAACCCGATTTATCAGGTCATTCGACATTTTGAGTCTGACCCTGATCACGCGGCAGACTGCTTTCAATTCGTCTGTGAGCAACTCATAGATAATCGCTCGAAACGACTCAGAAAATTCAAAGGCGAAGGACCGGCAACGTTTACCACCTGGCTTAGAGCAATCGTCCGCAATCTGTGCGTCGATTGGCACCGGAAACAGTTTGGACGTCATCGGCCGTTTAGCTCCGTATCACAGCTGCCGCTCTTCGATCAGCAGGTTTTCAAAATGATCTACGAGCGAGCAGTTTCACCTGAAGAATGCGTAGCCGCGGTCGCGAGCCAGTTTCCCAATACTACCATCGAGCAAATTAGTGAAAGCCGAGAGCGTATCGAAAGTGTTCTTAGTTCCAACCAGCGATGGCTACTGGCTCAACGGATCGCCAACCGGAATGGAAATGCGGAACACTCAGACGGACTTCTCGGAAACATCGAAGACCTCAAAGCAGATCCGGAAGCCCAGGCGATTGCAAACGAGCGAAAGAGAAAACTTGAGAGAGCCATGAAATCATTGACCCCAAATGAGCGACTCCTTATCCGTTTGCGCTTCGAAGAAGGAGTGACACTGGAGAAAACTGCGTCGTTGCTTGGTTTGGGAAACGCTCAGAGGGCGGACCGCCAGATAAAAGAGATATTGACGCGATTGCGCAAGCTCATGTGAGTTCAAAGACCGTCTTTTGGAGTGCGACGGCCTGCCGTCGCTTTGTTAATCGCTACGTTGAGAACGGTTAGCCATCACTCGAAGGTACGCCGTCACAAAGCGACGCCAGGTCGTCGCACTCCAAAAGACGGAAAAATTGCGGCTTTGTCCGTGAAATATGTCAGCGGGGCGATGGAAGAAAAAGAATTAACAACTCTACTTGGATCGCGTGGTTCCAAAATTAGCAGGCCTGGGTGGCGATGTCCTGATGAAAACCAGCTCGCTGCTTATGTGAATGGCCAAGCCGTAGACCGGCAAAAGCTTGAAAGGCATTTAGCGGATTGCGAACCTTGTCTTGAAACTACGGCGCTCTTAGTAACGCAGTTTGATGAGAACGAGCAGGTTCCAGCGGCCGTTCTTGCTCGGGCACGGAGTCTTGGAGAAAACGCACACGGCTTTAAATGGAATTGGGGATGGACCGCAGCTGCAGCGACCGCTTGCCTGCTAATCGTAGCCTCAATAGTTCTCTGGCAACTGTGGACTGCAAAAACGGCAAGACCTTCCACTGAACTGCTGGCACAAGTAAAAGAGTCTTCATTACCCAGCGAAGAGAAACCGGCCAATACCAATTCTTCTGCAACTGTTCCGTCACCGCACGTCGAAAAGCCCCGGGCTCGAGAGACTCAAACGCCTGCTGTTCGCAGTGTAGAGGCCAGTCCAAAACTAACGTTAGTCTTTCCGCGCGAAGGCTCAACTGTGCGTTTACCAATTCAATCGCTACGCTGGCTGCCACTAGCGGACGCAACTTTTTATGAAGTCAAGATTGTCACAGAAGACGGCGACGCTGTTGCAACCCAAAGCACCAATAACACAGAACTTCCCTTGCCAGCAGATGCACTAAAGCCCGGGTCGAAGTATTTCGTCACTGTGGTCGCACACCTGAGCGGAAATCGCACGATCAGATCCGACCTTGTGAAGTTTCGCGTTGCTGAGGCGCGGTGATCATCGGTTTTCGTGTTAATTCGTGTGAATTCGTGGATCGTCTGTTAACGGCGAGGAGAAAGCGATCCACGAATTCACACGAATCAACACCAACGAAACCCAAAGGTAAACCCGAAGTTTTATACACTCTAAAAAGCCTGTGATGGTTGGGGCAAACTCACCAAGAGCTGACATGCTCAAGTTATCGATTCAACTCGTCATCCTTTTCGTTGCGCTCACATCCTCTGGCGTCTGTTCGGTTACCCTCGCCCAAGTTTCCAACCAAAACGATCAATCAAAAGCCACCGATGTCCTGGAAGCTGCCAAGAAGATCTACTCTGAAGATGGACCGAGCAAAGCACTTCCAGAATATGAGCGAGCGCTCTCACTGTTTCAAAAAGAGGGCAATCGAAAGGGAGAAGCAATCACCATCGGTCTGATGGGCAATGCCTACAAGAGATTAGGCCAGCCTGTGAAGGCTCTCGATTTCCTACAGCGAGCGCTGGCGATGAAACGAGAAATTGGTGACCGGCTCGAAGAAGGCAAGACTTTAAGCAATCTTGGTCTGTTCTACTGGAACACAAGCAACTTTCCCAAAGCGATCGACTACTACAACCAGGCGAGTGTGGTTGCAAAGGAGCTCGGCAATAAGACCCTCGAAGCAACAATTCATAACAACACCGGCCTGGTATACGACGAAATTGGTGATCCTCGATCAATCGACGAGTACAGGCGAGCCATAGAGCTTTATGGATCCGAACCGAGCGCGGGACTCACAGACGCCATGGGAAATCTCGGTGGGTGGCATCTCTTACACGGCAACTACGGAGAAGCGTTGAGTCATTACCAGCGCGCGCTCACAATTGATGAAGAACTGAAATCGAAACTATCGATTGCCCTGGATCTTCAAAACATAGGTTTATGTCTTGTTGGACTCGGCCGTAGCGAAGAAGCGATTCGCCAACTCGACCGCAGTATTTCTTTAGCGCACGAAGGTGGTTTTGTTAAAGAAGAAGCAGATTCTCGAAAAGCAAAAGCGAGCGCACTACTGCAACTCGGTCGATATACAGAAGCGCTCCAACAGTGCAACCTTGCAATTCAGGTTTATCAGCAGGCCGGACTCAACGGTGATGCTCAATTCAAACAGAACCTTGTTGAAGCGCTCAGCGATCTCGGAAATCTGGAAATACGACTTGGTGACGTCGCTTCAGCTGAAAAAGATTTTCGCCGCGCAATCGATCTGGCTGAAGAGATTAAGCACCCGCGAGGCGTAACGGTTAACCTCATCTCCCTCGGCGATGTTGAGCTCCGGCAAAAACGATTTTCCGAAGCTGCCGCGCTATACAACCAGGCTTTGGCGAGATCAAATGAAGCTGGCGATCAGGGCAACGCCGGATTGGCCCGAGTACAACTTGCCCACGACTATCGAAACTTGAAGAGGCTTGATGAAGCTGACCTTCAGGCTCGTCAGGCGATTCAAACTGCGAGAGCAACACAAGCAAAGCCTTTGGAAGCTGACGCTCTATATGCCTTTGCTGAGGTTCAAAAAGCTCGCAGCCAGTTCACAGACGCGCTGACAACCTTCACAGAAGGGTCAGTTTTAGCCAGGGAGATTGCGAATCCGGAGCTGAGTTGGCGATTTGATTTTGGCAGGGGACAAACACTGCAAAGTCTTAACCGAAACGAAGAGGCGCTTGGCGCGTATCAGAGCGCGGTCAAGACAATCGAGAGTGTGCGAAGTGAGCTTCGCGAAGAACGATTCCGCGCCGGATACATTGAAGACAAGTACCAGGTTTATGTTGCACTGGTCCAGTTGTTACTGAAGCTAAATCGAGTAGAGGAAGCGTTCCTGGTTGCAGAACGACTAAGGGCGAGAAGTTATCTGGATCTGGTCAATCGAGGAACCCCACCGATTCGCAACCAGACGCAACGTGAAAAGGAGTCAACGCTACGCAGTCGGATTCGTGATCTACAGAAGAAATTGGAGGATGAGAACGCGAAGCCCGGTCCGGATCAGAAACGCCTTGCTGAAGAAATCTATTCCAAAGAGTTAACAGCGGCGGAACGTGACTACGAAAATTTTCTCGATGACATTTCAAGCTCTGAGCCTACGTATGCTGCTGTTCGTGCTTTGAAAGTAGCTTCTGGTGAAGAGGTGCAACAGCAGCTAAAAAGTAACACTGCGCTTGTCGAGTACGTACTCAGTGAGCAGGAATTGGTCGCCTTTGTAATCACGACCGAAGGCCTTCATGCCAAGACTATCCCTGTTCGCAGTGCGGATCTCCAGAGTCGCGTCGAGACTCTGCGGGATCTGATGTTGCGGAATACAACCATCGAATGGCAATTGCCCGCCGCCGCGTTGTATCGATCGCTAATCGGCCCGATTGAGAGTGAAGGCTGGCTTAAAGGAAAGACAGAGCTTTATGTGATTCCCCACTCGATTCTTCATTACGTTCCCTTTGCTGCGCTGATAAATAATAACAGGCCATTGATCAAAGATTATGTTGTTGCCTACTTGCCTGCCGCTGCAGCGTTGGTTCAGAAGAACGAGACAAACCTGAGTGTCAATTCGATTCTGGCGATGGCTCCAGCCAACTCGCGGCTTCAATACACACAACTCGAATCGGAGCGAGTGTCAAATTTCTTTCCGAAACAACACACACTGCTGCTCGGCGCTCGTGCAACTGAAAGTTCGTTTAAGAAACTGGCCGGACAGTTTGAATTCATCCACCTCGCCACACACGGCTACTTCAATAAAACGAATCCACTGCTTTCAGGATTGACGTTGGAATCAGACGCGATCGATGACGGTCGCCTGGAAGTTCACGAGATCATGGGTCTACGTCTGAATGCGAAGCTGGTGACGCTCAGCGCGTGCGATACGGCCGTTGCGAGTGGATATTTTTCAGATGTGCCGCCGGGCGATGATTTGGTTGGACTGACACGCGCATTCTTATCGACAGGCGCAACATCAGTTGCTGCGAGCCTCTGGGCAATCAACGACCGTTCGGCAGTGAATTTCATGAACGGCTTTTATCGTGAATTGAGACAGAAAGACAAAGCGACCGCACTCGCTAATGCGCAACGTCAAATGCTGCTGCGGGGCAGATATCGCCACCCATATTACTGGGCAGCATTCGTGATGGTTGGGCAGATGAACTAACTTTGGAGTGCGGTGGCCTGCCACCGCTTTGTTACAGCGCTGTCTTGTTGGTCTCGTTTCGTTAGCGGCTACTACTCAAAGTCCGCTGTAACAAAGCGACGGCAGGCCGTCGCACTCCAAAGAGGTTCGAAGACTAGTAATAGTCGTAGATGTTGAGCTTGTCCGTTTTGAAACTGTAAATAGTTTTCACAGTCGCCGGTGACGCAGTTCTTTCAAACCAGGCTGCTGAACACCATGGATATTGATTAGCCATCAAGACCAATCCATGCTTCACCGGATTCTGATGGACGTAGTTGAGTCTCGCTAAATACGATTGTTGATAAGTCAACTTGGTGTCCCAAAAGTTGTACCAGACAGATCGCCCTGTGGCGCTATCAAATGCGTTCAACTTGCGGGCAGTTTCATCATGAAGGTGATTGAGAAACAACCCGAGGTTTTTTGTGTCGGCGTTGCCTCGGGCCACGAAGTGGTAGTGATTGGCGAAGGCGGCCCACGCTTCGAGCTGCCAAAGATACTCTTTGGCCAGCGACAACAGACTGCCTTCGAGAATATCCAGCCGCTCGCGTCCTGAGAAAAGGTGCTGCTTGTATAAGGTTGCCCCCGTGACCATAAACACGCCGTCGTTGCCGAGTCGATGTACTGGAGCGTGAGGCCAATCTTTGATTGGATTTGGCATATGAGGATTTTCCTTTGTGAGAATTGAACTACTTTGCGCTCATTGTGAGGCTACTCAGGGAACGTGGCAAGCCTTTGGAGTGCGACGGCCTGCCGTCGCTTTGTTACAGCGGGCCTTGGTAGACCGATGATGAAAGGAGGCAACAACGTAACGATGTAACAAAGCGACGGCAGGCCGTCGCACTCCAAAAGTTTTTCGGAAAACATTTTCCCACGTCCGTGTAAGTCAGAGAACAAGTGCAATCTCACCCCACGAAAGTGGTCAGCAGCCCAAAGGAGTTTAACGACATGAAGCCCAGACATCGCATCACCCCTACCCTGATTGTTCTTGCCGCTCTCATCGCCTTGATGGCGGCCTGGCTGATTCCATCTTCACATGCACAAGGCCAGGTCCAGGTGTCTGCTGCCGATCCTGCTGCCACCGAACAAGGCACGATCAATCTTAACGTCAAGGTTACCGGCAAAGGCTTCAAGAACGGCGCGAAAGCAAAATGGTTCGTAACGGGAAGCTCTGATACCGGTGGGGTCACGGTTAACTCAACGACCTTCGTCAGTAGCACAGAGCTAAGCGCGAATATCACGGTGGCAGATGTTGCAACAATCGCGAGTTACGATATTCAAGTCCTTAACTCTGATGGCCGCGGCGGCAAGGGAACCGAACTGTTTGCGGTGACTGCAAAACCCAATCAGCTTAACTGCGGCACTGACATTACCAATCTCAGCATCAGTATTTATAAATACACTGATGCTACGAACACGACTACCTACAATATGTTGCCCGATCTAACTAACGCCGATGGTAGTCCGGTACCGTATGTTTCCGGCCGGGTAAAAGGAAAGTCGATAGATGGCCGAATTCAAGTTAGCAACTGTACCTACGATTTGACGTTAAATATGAGCGCGCGATATTTCACGTGGAAGTTTCCTAACGGTTCGATCGTAGGCACATCGCAGAATTCGAGTAGCTTCAACATTGATCGAGTTGGCACCGTACCTGTCACAGATGGCGGCTCAGACTTTTTGAACTGGTGCAACAGTGCTGCTGATAACTACGCCGGCTGTGGCGTGGATGCCGACGGGTATTTTGTCAGAAGGTCGATGGGGTCCGCTATTTTGAACTTCAATTATGGAGTGCGTTTCAACTATTCAACCATAGACAACATTCAGACGACGGCTGCTGGTACCGCTCACGTGAAGATTTATCATCCGAACGCAGCCACTTGGATAATCATGCCAGAGCAAGTGCAGCCACCTCCAGGTGTTACTGACCCGAATGCGACAGCAGGCGAGTGGTCCGTACTTCTGGACCGTAGCACTAATCCGGGCACGCCCGTCGGCTATCAGAAGACGCCGTTTAAGATAGTAGTCACGAAGTTCTAGCTAACAGATATGAAGACGGACGAGGCTTCAGCACTGAGGGCAGTTACGCCGGCAAAAATCGAGCCGTCTCGCGCGTCAGCCTCAACCGGCAACTTATTCCGATACGACGCTTTGACAGGACAATACATTTTCAACTGGGGCACGAAAGGATTAACGACTGGCACCTATCAACTGAAGGTTGACCTCGGAGATGGGGCAACTCACATCGTGACGGTTTCACTGAAGTAGGATCAAATTACTACTAGGTGGCGGTGTGATGTTTGGTTAATCAGGCCACGACTGGAAGAGTTCTGCCGTCAGTGCGGCCCTTTGCTCTGGGTGTTTGGCTCGTCCTGCTCTTCTGCGTCATCCTCGGTCTCAGACGCTTTCCGTTTGAAGATCTCATAGTTGTTGAGACTCTCTACCGATTCAAACTCTTTCGTCAGCAGTGCCATCAGTTCATCTTTTTTCTCTATGGGTTCTTCTTCCAGCTGCAGCTCGTCTTTCACAATCAACCAGTTGATGTTGCGTGCGCGCGCCAGGTCGACGATTTCCTGAGGTGAGTATGGGTTAACTGTGTGATCAAACATCAGAACTGGAAATTGTGGCCGTCTGCCCGTTCCGTAATAGAAGAGATCTTCTCCTGGCAGACAAAGAATTCCGTCGTCGAAAGGGATGTTCTCGTTGGCGTAGGTAACAAGTTCGTCGAAGTCGGTTAGCCACGAACCGCGGGTGGTCAGACCCTTGAGTGCCGGATTCGCTGAGCGCGTCAACTCGCCATCATCGAGGTTTGCATATTCCAACCGTTCATGTGACCGCAGATAAAACCCACCAGCGATCAGAAGGCTCAGTGAAATTCCTGAAGCGAGTACAATCGCTTTCCACTGCGAATCAGAACGGGAGCGAAGCGACCGATTGACCAGGAAAAACCGCCGATGCGGCGAGGTCAATCGGTCGCTTCGCTCCCGTTCTGATTCGGTTAGCGGTAAGCGCTCCTCCTCAGCAGAGTAATTCAGAACAGAGAGATTGAACGCTATCAGAATAATGAACAACGGCCACAGTGCGTACGTCGACCCCCAAAGCTGCTGTGACAAAAACGCACCGTGGACAGTGGTAACGATGATGAGTGGGACGACAACTTCTGCGGGTGACCTGCGTCGCAGAGCCACAACTATTGCGATAAGGCCCAGTATCAAAACGAGCGGCCACAGATTTACGAGACGCTCGGCACGTTCTGAAGTGTCTGTATCGTGAAACAAATAAACAACAGGCCAAACAAATGGCAGGAGAATCAACGCAGCGGACAGGAACTCCAGTACTCGCATTTTGCGACTCAATGATCTGGCGAGTACGGCCAGCAGGATAAGAACCAGCCACCACACCAGCGCCGCGCTTTTGTACATACCGATCATTTCCGCCAGCTGAGGTGCGCGTCGCTGTGCCGCAAATTTAAACGTCCATTGAACGTAGTTATGTAGCCCTGCGAATCTTTGAATTAGTGCCAGAGCTAAACCCGAGCTCACGACCAAACCAGCGAACAATGAAATGTACTTGCGAACTTTCTGACGGCGGTAAGTGTCGATAAGAAATAAACAGAAAAGGCCAGCTACTGCTGCACAAAGAAAGAAGAGTCCGACGTTTTGTTTGGTGAACAGAGGAACGACAAGGAAAGCGCCAGTGATGAAGTACTCAATATTCCACGAGTCTCCTTCCGTGAATCGCAGTAACAAAAGCAAACAAATCAGGACAGCAAATGTGCAGTCACAGTCGTAGAACGGATGCGGGAAGATTGCATAGACGCCTAAAACGGTCAAAGGGACTGTGAGAATGAGCGCAAGCAAACGCATCGCGGCCGTCTTGGGCAAGACCCCCAACAAGATTCGCCATGTCAACAAAACGCTTAGACCATTAACGACGGCACAGTAGATTACGTGATGGAAAAACGCTCGGCCCCAAAGTTTAATAATTGCAGCTTGCGTCAGAAACGTGAGCGGGGCATAAGGAAGCGGGAAGTCACGATACGGAACCTGGCCCAGCGAAATTCGATATGAATTCTCGAGTATGTAACTGAGATCCCAAAGGACAGCTATGTGCGAGTTTTGCCAAATGACTACAAGCACACTGGTTAGTGCGAGACATAACGCGAGAGTCAGGTTGATCCAGCGAAGTGCATTGCCTTTCATCGAGAAGATTAAAAGAGTCGAATCGAAAGTAAACGGAAAACTAAGTCACTTTCTGATCTTAATCTCAAACAACTTAGGCCAGAGCTTACCAGTCACAAACAGTCTGCCGCTTGCCTGGTCATACGCGATCCCATTTAGCACTGCCTCTTCATCATGTGCACCACTTTGAGATACGAGGTCGGAGCAGTCTATCGAGCCAGTGATGACGCCGCTTTGCGGATTGATTGTGATGATTCGAGTGTCGTGCCAGATGTTGGAGTAAATTTCGCCGTTGATGAACTCGAGCTCGTTGAGTTGTCGCACGGGTTTGCCGTTATCTGTCACAGCAATCGTTCGAATAACTCTGAAGCTGTTTGGATCCAGGAACCGCAATCGATTGGACCCGTCACTCAGAATTAACGACTGCCCATCTGTAGTCAATCCCCAGCCTTCACCTTCATAGTTGAAATCGCCCAATCGTTCGAACGTCTGATAGTCGTAAACAAAGCCTATGTGATGTCGCCAGGTTAACTGATAGATCTTGTTGTTCAAGACCGTCATTCCTTCGCCGAAGTACTGCGGAGCGAGGTCAACTTTTTTCGTTGTCTGTCCTGAGTCTAAATCGACCTGCCGAAGGGTTGATTGGCCTTCCTGGCCCGTGCTTTCCAAAAGTTTGCCATCACGAAAGACTAACCCCTGAGTGAAAGCCTCGGCGTCGTGTGGGTAAACCTTGACGACCTCATAACTATAGGCTGCAACCGTTCCGTTTGAGTCGATTCGCGTCGCTTTCCCGGGCTTGCAGGAATACAAAGCAGCGACGATTAGTAGTATCGTCACAAATTTAGTTGTCGAGTTCATACATTTAAGTACGGCCGAACTTGGATGCGACAAGCTTTGGAGTGCGGTGGCCTGCCATCGCTTTGTTACAGCGTCACTGCTTTATTAACGGCGATATTAGCCAGGATTCGAAAGTAGCGCTGTAACAAAGCGACGGCAGGCCGTCGCACTCCAAAGTTGTGCCTCTATTCATCTGAAACAATCAACGGCTGGGCTTTTGCCCGCTCCTCGAGATAGGCAGTAAGATTGTCTTTTTGCAGCTCAGAAATCTGATGAATCTTCACACCCAGAAACCACTTGCGTTTTTGATCCACACCAACACGACGACAATTGACTATTGACACGACGGACTCAAGCGTAGTCTCCGGGAGCTTTACGCGAATGAAAAGCAACTCACCAACGCGCTTCAATTGTTCCTCAGGGAATCTGGATCCAACCAGGGAGAGACCCATACCGAATCTATTAATCGATTCACAGTGACCTCGTGAGGGCGCTGAATAGGTAGCTTTCCCCGGGTTAGAGGTCGTGTCGATCAAAGATATTTCGGTTGGCAAGTGAACCGCGTACCTGGGACTGAGACGGCGATGAGGATATTTCTGGGTTGCCTTCTGCTGTCCGACCTTGCCGAGTGGATCAAACCCACGGAAGGTATGCCCGCAACTTTTGCAGCGCAACTTGCGAACTCCCGCCAACCGCGCGAGAGCAAACGCACCGTCACCTTCAATTTGTTGACTGTTACATTTGGGACAGTTCATCTCGTTCAATCAGAAGAAATGCCTGAGATGGAAAG
>Ga0114129_10006563_pt1 | contig 16511 bp, 10 predicted proteins | sample RhiMetdeltSRZDD1_FD_80071 | JGI IMG/M metagenome (GOLD analysis project Ga0114129, IMG submission 80071) | Populus rhizosphere microbial communities from Tennessee, USA - Rhizosphere MetaG P. deltoides SRZDD1 (version 2) (version 2) | ecosystem: Host-associated > Plants > Roots > Rhizosphere >... | reverse complement strand
TCGCGGCAGTCATAGCCGTTCCACATATAGTTCTCATAAAAAACGTGGCCGAGGCCGTCCCATTGCGTGCCGCATTGCAGAGGCATCGTCACCATGTCGTCCGCCGCGCGGATGCCGCGCTTGTCGAGCACACCGGAATAGGCGTCGGTGCCGGTGCGCAGCATGGTGTGGATCGGATTGGTGCGGCCCATGGCGGGATAATTGCTCTTGGCGCCCTGCGGCCCGGTGTGATCGAAATTGAGCGCGAGCGAGATCACCTTGCCTTTCCGCACCAGCCCCGCGGCCGCAACGATGTCCTCGGGCGAGGTGTAATTGAGCGTGCCGATCTCGTCGTCCGGCCCCCACTTGCCCCAGTTCTTGTACTTTTCCGCGGCGTCGCGGAGGTCCTGCCGCGTCAGCTTCTTCGCCATCGCCTTCCCTTTCTTGGACTTGCCCCAGGCGTTGCGGCGGGCGCCGCTGCCTTTGTTTTCCCGTTTACTGCGCCGGTTGCAGGCGCGATGATAGCATCACAAAGAACACCAGGGAGGGCGCCGTGACAACGTTGATTCGCGGTCTTGTCTTGCTCGTCGCGCTGCTGTGCGCCGATGCGGGTTTTGCGCAGACCTATCCCAGCAAGCCGGTCAAGATGATCGTGCCGTTCGCGCCGGCCGGCCCAACTGACGTGATCGCGCGCTTGGTCGCGCAGAAGCTGAGCGAGACCTGGGGCCAGCAGGTCTACGTAGAGAACCTCCCCGGCGCCGGCGGCAATACCGGCACCGCCAACGCCGCGAGAGGGCCGGCTGACGGCTACACCATCCTGGTCGTGAGCACCGGGTTCATCATCAATCCGAGCCTCTACGCGCGCGTTCCCTACGATCCGATGAAGGATTTCACGCCGATCACGCTGGTCGCCGCCTCGCCCAACGTGCTCTCAGCGCATCCCAGCGTCCCGGCCAAGACGGTGCAGGAGCTGATCGCGCTGGTGAAGGCCAACCCCAGCAAATACAGCTACGCGCAGCCCGCGCTCGGCTCGACGCCGCACCTCGCCGCCGAGCTGTTCAAGCTCAAGTACGGGCTCGACCTGGCGATGGTGCCGTTCACGAGCGCCGGCCTGGCCATGAACTCGACCATCGGCGGTCACACGCCGATCGCCTTCACCGCGCTGCCGCCGGCGATGAACCACATCCGCGAAGGCAAGGTTCGCGGGCTGGCGGTGCTGAGCGCCAAGCGCGCTCCGGAACTGCCGGATGTGCCGACGATGGCGGAGGCCGGCGTTCCGGACCAGGAATCCGACACCATCACGGGCATCGTCGCGCCGGCGGCGACGCCGAAGGAAATCGTCGAGCGCTGGCAACGCGAGGTGGCGAAAATCGTGGCCACGCCTGAGATCAACCAGCGCCTGATGTCGCTCGGCTTCGTGCCGATCGCGAACACGCCCGCGGCCTTCGGCGAGCGGCTCAAGGTCGAGATGGCGAAGTGGGGCGACGTCGTCCGCGCCGCGAACATCAAGGTCGAATAATGCCGCTTTCCATCGAGCTTGATTGGCCCGCACGATTGCGCCAGTAGAAGCCTCGAATTTCTCTCTGAGAGGATCCTATGAACGTTCACCAGTCCAACCTCATGCGCGGCATGATGCTGATCGGCGGCGAGCTGGTCGCGAGCGAATCCGACCAGTGGCTCGAATCGGTCAATCCGGCCAACGAGGAGACGCTGGGTCACGTGCCTCAGGCGACCGCGGCCGATGTCAACCGCGCGGTCAGCGCGGCCGAGGCAGCGCACCCGGCCTGGGCCGCGCTCGAGCCCAAGGAGCGCGCCAAGCTGGTGAAGAAGCTTGCCCAGAAGCTGCGCGAACGGACCGACGAGATCCTGCGCATCGAGGTGATCGATACCGGCAACACCATCACCAAGATGCGCGCCGACGTCGCCTCCGCCGGCGACACGCTCGACTTTTATGCCGGCTTCCACACCGAGATCAAAGGCGAGACCATCCCCGCCAGCAGCAAGAACCTGCATTTCACGGTGCGCGAGCCCTACGGCGTGGTCGGTCGCATCATTCCGTTCAATCATCCGATCAAGTTCGCGGCCAATGCGCTCGCCGCCCCCCTGATGGCGGGCAATTGCGTGGTGCTCAAGCCACCGGAAACGAGCCCGCTGTCGGCGACCATGCTGGGCGAGATCTGCCGCGAAGTGCTGCCGGCCGGCGTGGTCAACATCGTCACCGGCACCGGCGTGCCGGCCGGCGACGCGCTCGCGCGCCACCCCAATGTGAAGCGCATCGCCTTCACCGGCTCGGTGCCGACCGGCCGCGCCATCCAGCGCGCGGCGGCCGAAGGCGGCATCAAGCACGTCACGCTTGAGCTCGGCGGCAAGAACCCGCTGATCGCGTTCCCGGACATGGACCCGGACAAGGTGGCGCAGATCGCCGTCGCGGGCATGAACTTCGCCTGGCAGGGCCAGTCCTGCGGCTCGACCAGCAGGCTCCTCCTGCACGAAGATCTCTACAAGCCGGTGCTCGAACGCGTGACCGAGCGCGTCGCCAATCTGCGGGTCGGCGATCCGCTCGACGACAAGTCGCAGATGGGGCCGATCAACTCGAAGCGGCACTACGAGCGCGTCTGCACCATGGTGCAGTCGGGCGTCTCCGACGGCGCGCGGCTGATGACCGGCGGCGAGCGTCCCGCCGGCAGCGACTTCAAGCGCGGCTACTGGCTGCAGCCGACCGTGTTTGCGGACGTCAAGCCGAGCATGCGGATCGCGCGCGAGGAAATCTTCGGGCCGGTGCTGTCGGTGTTCAGCTGGCGCGACGAGAAAGAAGCCCTGACTCTCGCCAACTCGACCGAATACGGGCTGACCGCGTCGATCTTCACCAACGACATCAAGACCGCGTTCCGCACCGCGCGTGCCGTGAAGTCCGGCTATATCTGGATCAACGGCGCCTCCGGCCACTTCTACGGCACGCCGTTCGGCGGCCTCAAGAACAGCGGGCTCGGGCGCGAGGAGGGGATCGACGAGCTCTTAAGCTACACCGAGGTCAAGACCATCCACGTGCTGCTCGGCGACGGCCCGGCGAAGGATTGAGGAATAGGCGTGCGGCGTTTAGGGCGTATTGCTGCGTCATGCCATCAAACGAGCGCTTCGACCTGAACGGGCGCACGGTGATCATCACCGGCGGCGGCAAGGGCATCGGCAAGGTCTATGCGCAGGAATTCGCCAGGGCGGGCGCGCACGTGGTCGCCGCCGACATCGACGAGGCCGCCGCGAAATCGGTAGCGGCGGCGCTGACCGCTGACGGCTTCAAGGCCATCGGCATCGGCACCGATATTGCCAGCGAGGATTCCACCTGGGCGATGGCGCACGCGGCGCTCGAGCGCTTCAGCTCGATCGACGTTCTGGTCAACAACGCCTCGCTGATGAGCGTCTTGCCGCGTCGCTCCTGGCTCGAAATCCCGGTTGAGGAATGGGACCGCGTGATGGCGGTCAACCTGCGCGGCTTGTTCCTCTCCTGCCGCGCCGTGTTCCCGGCGATGAAGACGCAACAGCGCGGGAAGATCGTGAACATTTCGTCCACCCGCGCGTTGGAGGGGACGCCGAACCGGCTGCACTACACGACCTCCAAGGCCGGCGTCATCGGCTTCACCCGCGCGCTGGCGCGCGAGGTCGGCGTCTACGGCATCACCGTCAATGCGGTGACGCCCGGGCTGACGCAGAGCGACAGCCAGATGCAGTCGTCGTCCGGCAATTATCTCGCCGCCCACATCGCCGGCCGGGCGATCGAGCGGGCGCAATATCCGGAAGACCTGGTCGGCGCGGTCATGTTCCTCTCCTCGGTGGCGAGCGATTTCATGACCGGGCAGACGATCAACGTCGACGGCGGCAAGGCGATGCATTGAGTCGCGAGCGGATGGACACGCAGGTTCTCATCGCCGGCGCCGGACCCACCGGACTGACGCTCGCCGTCGATCTCGGCATGCGGGGCGTCCGCTGCACCATCATCGAGCAGAAGGAAGCGCCCCAGTTCCTGCCGAAGATGGAGCGTTGCAACGCGCGCTCGATGGAGATCTACCGGCGCATGGGTCTGGCCGACAAGATCCGAGCCGCCGGGCTGCCGCCCGACGTGCCAATGGATGTCTTCATCGTGCTCTCGCTGGTCGAGCAGCCGCTGCTGCACCTGTCCTATCCGTCGGTGGCGGAGGCGAAGAAGCAGATCGCCGCGACGCATGACGGCAGCCTCCCGCTCGAGCCGTATCAGCTGATCTCGCAATACACGCTCGAGCCGCTGCTCAAATCGGTGGCGGAGAAACTTCCGAGCGTGACGGTCCGTTACGGCTGCGAGCTGGTCTCGTTCACGCAGGACGCAGGCTCGGTGACGGCGACGGTCAGAAACCTCGACGGCACGAGTTCGCAAATCGAAGCACTCTATCTCGTCGGCTGCGACGGCGGCGCGAGCCTCGTCCGCAAGCAGCTCGGCATCGGGCTTGCCGGCAACGAGGACGAGATGTTCCAGCTCCGGCAGGCGCTCTACTACTGCGAGGAGCTGTTCGACCGCATCCCGATCGGCAAGGGGCGGCACTATCACGTCGCCGACAACCGCGCGACGCAGCTCATCGTCCAGGACTCGACCAAGCATTTCACGCTGCACTCGATCGTCGAGAACGACTCCGACATGGCGACGATGTTCGAGCGGACCGTCGCGATGCCGCTCAAATACGACATGCTCTACGTCGGCCAGTGGAAGCAGAATCTGCTGCTGGCCGAGCACTACGGCGAGGGCCGCGTGTTTCTCGCCGGGGACGCCGTACACCTCGTCATCCCGACCGGCGGACTCGGCATGAACAGCGGCGTCGGCGACGCCATCGACTTGTCGTGGAAGCTCGCCGCGACGTTGCAGGGCTGGGGCGGGCCCAAGCTGCTGCCATCCTACGAGACCGAGCGCCGGCAGGTCGGCGAGCGCAACGTGCAGGCGTCGCGCTTCGCCACGCTTGGGCGGCGCAAGTGGCGCGGGACGTGGAAGCCGAACATTCGGGACAATACGCCGGAAGGTGCCGAAACCCGCGCCAACATGGCGCGCGTCGCTGACGTGGAGCAGCGCAAGTCGAACGAGATGATCGGCGCCGAGCTCGGCTACCGCTATGTCGACTCGCCGCTGATCGCTTCGGAGCCGGGCGAAGGGCCGGCGCACGAGTTCATCACCTATGTGCCGACGACCTGGCCGGGCGCGCGGCTCCCGCACGTCTGGCTCGACGACGGCACGGCGATGCAGGACCGTATCGGCTACGACAGCGGCTATACGCTGCTGCGGCTCGGCAAATCGACGGCGGAAGTGGCGGCGCTCGCAAAGGCGTTCGCCTCCTATGGCGCGCCGTTCCGCGTTCTCGACATCGGCGACGAAGGCCCGCGCGCGGTTTACGGTTACGATCTTCTGCTGATACGGTCCGACCTGCACGTGGTCTGGCGCGGCAACCGTATGCCCGAGCAGCCGGAACGCCTGGCAGCGATGGCGACGGGCCACTGAGTGGCCGTCGCAAAGACTAGTGAAAGTTTCGTCCCTTGGGCAGGACATCGACCGGGTCGGAGGTGCGGGCCAGATCTTCTACCAATGAGCGTTTGTCCTTCAGCGCCGTGACGAGCGAATCGCCGGCGCGCGGATGCCTGGGCGATACCACCGGCCGTCGGAAATCGTCGCCGGCCATCACTGCGTCGGCATGGGCGAGCGTCTCGACGCATTCGTGCGTCTCCGACAGCCGGCGTAGCAGCGAGGAGAGGTCTTCCATTCGCTCCGCGACGATATGGATCACGCCGGATTCGTTCTGCAGCTTGCCGGTCACGCTGATGAGGCGTGCGCCCAGCACGATCGGCCGATAGATCTCATATGTCCGCAGCCAGACGATCGTATTGGCGATCCCGGTCTCGTCCTCGAGCGTCATGAAGATCGCTTTGGCGTCGCCCGGCCGCTGGCGCACTAGCACGAGGCCGCCGACCGTCACGCGGCTGCCGGGTAAAACATCAGGCAGGCGCTCGTGGGGAATGATGCCGCGGCGGTCGAGCTCGGCGCGCAGGAACGAGACCGGATGCGCCCTCAGCGACAGTTGCAGGTGGCGATAGTCCTCGATCACCTGCTCGCCGGGAGGCATCGGCGGCAGGTCGGCATCGGGCTCGAGCTCGGGCATCTGCACGCGCCGGAACAGCGGCAGATCGTCCTTGTCGCCCGTGCGCTGCAGCGCGCGCACCGCCCACAGCGCGTCACGACGGTCGAGGCCGAGCGAGCAGAAGGCGTCGGCCTCGGCCAGCCGTTCGAGCACGGACGGCGGCAGTCGCGTGCGCAGCCACAGATCGCGGACTGAATCGAAACCCTTGCCGCGCACGCTTTCGATCCGGCGCGCGTGGTCTTCGGATAGTCCGCTGATCTGTCGGAAGCCAAGCCGCAGCGCATGGGTGCCGTGGATGTCGTCTTTCATGTCGGCGTGGCGCGGATGCACCCGCTCGCGCGGTGCCGAGCCGGGTTCGAGACTGCAGTCCCAGTCGGACAGATTGACGTCTACCGGCCGCACCTCGACGCCGTGATCCTGTGCGTCGCGCACGATCTGCGCCGGCGCATAGAAGCCCATCGGTTGGCTGTTGAGCAGCGCGGCGGCGAACACGTCCGGATAGCGGCATTTGATCCAGGCCGAGGCGTAGACCAGGAGCGCAAAGCTCGCCGCATGGCTTTCGGGGAATCCGTATTCGCCGAAGCCTTCGATCTGGCTGAAGCAGCGCTCGGCGAAGCCGCGGTCGTAGCCGCGGCTTGTCATTCCGTCGATGAACTTGGCGCGGAAGGTGTCGATCGTGCCGACCCGCTTGAACGTCGCCATGGCGCGACGCAGCCGGTCGGCCTCGGCGGGCGCGAAGCCGGCGCCGACGATGGCGATGCGCATCGCGTGCTCCTGGAACAGCGGCACCCCGAGCGTCTTGTGCAGGATGGCTTCCAGCTCAACAGAAGGATAAACGACCGGCTCCAATTTCTGCCGCCGGCGCAGATAGGGATGCACCATGTCGCCCTGGATCGGCCCCGGCCGCACGATCGCGACTTCGATCACGAGATCGTAGAATTTCTCCGGGCGCAGGCGCGGCAGCATCGACATCTGCGCGCGGCTTTCGACCTGGAACACGCCGATCGAGTCGGCCCGCGACAGCATGCGATAGATGGCGGGGTCTTCGGGTGGCAGCGACGCGAGCGTGTCGGCGCGGCCGTAGTGGATCCGCAACAGATCGAAGCTGCGGCGCAGGCACGACAGCATGCCGAGCCCGAGCACGTCGACCTTGAGCAGTTCGAGATCGTTGAGGTCGTCCTTGTCCCATTCGATGACGGTACGATCGTCCATGGCCGCGTTCTCGACCGGCACGACCTCGTCGAGCCGGCTGCGGGTGATGACGAAGCCGCCGACGTGCTGGGAGAGATGGCGCGGGAAACCCATCAGCTCCTGCGCCAGCGCGAGCACCTGCTTGAGCCGCGGATCGGACGGATCGAGGCCGGCGCGCCGCGCCTCCTTCTTCGTCACGCCTTCCATCGACCACCCCCACAGCGTGCTGGCGAGCGCGCCGATGGTGTCCTCCGAGAGGCCGAATACCTTGCCGACCTCGCGGATGGCGCTGCGGCCGCGATAGCAGATGACGGTGGCGGCAAGGCCGGCGTGCTCGCGGCCGTAGCGCCGGTAGATGTGCTGGATCACCTCCTCGCGCCGCTCGTGCTCGAAATCGACGTCAATGTCCGGTGGCTCGCGCCGCTCGGCCGAGACGAAACGCTCAAACAGAAGATCGACGCGCTCGGGATCGACTTCGGTGATGCCGAGGCAATAGCAAATGACGGAATTCGCCGCCGAGCCGCGGCCCTGGCAGAGAATCCCTTGCGAGCGCGAGAAGCGCACGATCTCGTGCACGGTCAGGAAGTAAGGCGCGTATTTGAGCTCGGCGGTGACGGCGAGCTCATGGTCGAGCGCGCGCCGGACGTCCTCCCGCATGCCGTCCGGATAGCGTCGCCGCGCGCCCTCCTCTGCGAGCGCGACGAGCGCGTCCTGCGGGGTGGCGAAGCCCTGCCGGTTCTCGTCGGGATATTCGGTCTGCCTGAGCGCGTCGAGCGAGAACCGGCATTGCTCAAGGAAGCGCAGCGTCTGCTCGAGCGCTTCCGGCGCCCGGCGAAAGAGCCGCGCCATCTCGTCGGGCGATTTGAGATGCCGCTCGGCGTTGGCTTCGAGCCGGTGGCCGGCCGTTTCGATGGTGACGTGCTCGCGGATGCAAGTGACGACGTCCTGCAGGGCGCGCCGCTCCGGCACGTGATAGAGCACGTCGTTCACGGCGATCAGCGGGACCCGGGCTTCGCCGGCAATGGCGGCAAGCCGCGCCAGCCGGCGTCCGTCGTCGCCGCGGTAAAGCACGCTCGCCGCAAGCCAGACCGACCGCCGGGAAGCTGCTTCCTTCAGGCGCGCGAGCAGCTCAACGAGCGCACCGGCATTGATCCGGGGCGGCGGCAGCACGATCAGATTGAAGCCTGCGACGTGCTCGATGAGGTCGTCGAGGAAGAGGCTGCATTCGCCCTTGTCGGCGCGGCTTTTGCCGACGGTGAGCAACCTGGTGAGGCGGCCCCAGGCGGCGCGATCTCGCGGATAAGCGAGAACGTCGGGCGTATCGTCGGCAAACACGAGCCGCGCCCCGACGGCGACCTTGAGCCCTATTTCCTTCGCCTTGGTATGCGCGCGCACGACCCCGGCGACGGAATTGCGATCGGCGATGCCGAGGCTGGCAAGCCCAAGCGCCTTGGCGCGCTCGACCAATTCCTCAGGATGCGCGGCGCCGCGCAGGAAGGAGAAATTGGTGGTGACGGCGAGTTCGGCATACATGACCAATCACTCACGCAAACAGGCCGTGCAGGAACCAGCGCGGCTCCGCGGTCTCGCGGCCGTAGAGGCCTTCGCGGTAGACCCACACCCGCACGCCCTCGCTGCTTTCGAGCCGGAAATAGTCGCGCGTGAGCACGCGGCCCTGGTTGTCACGCCACCAATCCATGGCGATGCGCTCGGGGCCTTCCACATGCGCGACCCGATGCAGCACATGCCGCCAGCGGAAATGCACCGGCGGGCCGTCCGGGACTTCCGCGACCGCTTCGATCGGTTCCGGCCGCGCCAGCAGCCGGACCGGCCGCACCGGCGCGAGGCTGTCCTGCTCGATCGGAGGAATGGCGAGCGCAGTGGCAGTTGCAGACGCATGCGCCGGCGCGGCGGCGACGGCGAATTCGGGGATATGCGTGTTCTGCGGCATGAGCCGGCTGACGCGGCGCAGACCGAAGCGTGCGCCCAGCCGGTCGACCAGGTGAGCAAGCTCCGCGGCATAATCCGGCGCGGTGAGACCGGTCTGCGCCGGATCGCATCTTTCGGCGGCAAGCGCGCAGAGGCGCACCACGTCGAAGCCGAAGCCCGGGTCGCATTCGTCTCCGATCGCGGCGAGCCGCTCGGCGAACAGCGTGCGAATGCGCGCGGACTCGCGCAGCGGCGCGCCGGTTCCGACCTCGAGCCGGTGCACCTTGCCGTCGGTGCGGAAGAGCGCGAGCTGCAGCCGGCGCGCACCCTCTCCGCGCCGCTCCAGCAGGCGGGCGAGCTCATGCGCGAGAGTTTCGATGGTGCCGAGCACGTCGCTTTCGAGCAGGATCGGATCGGCAAAACGGCGCTCCGCCACGTAAGGCGGAATTGGCAGACGCGGCGCGATCGGCTCCTCGTCGCGGCCCAGCGCCTGGTCGAGGCGGCGGACGAAATCCTCGCCGAAGCGGGCGGCGAGTGGTGCGCGCGGGCGGTCGATCACGTCGGCGATGCGTTTGAGCCCGACCTGCGCCAGCGCGTCGCCGGTTTCCGGCGCGATCCGCAGCGCCGCAAGCGGCAGCGGGAGCAGCGCCTCGCGCGTTGCCTCCGGCGGCACGATGATTTCCATCCCTCCCCTGAAAGGGGAGGGTGGCCGCGAAGCGGCCGGGTGGGGTGATCTTGGTAGCGCATCCCCCACCCGGTCGCCTTCGGCGACCACCCTCCCCCGTTGGGGGAGGGATGGAGTCCCATAACGCGCCGCCGCCCAGGCGCAGCCGACCGTGTCGGCGACGGCCACGCGGGCACGGAAGCCTTGAGCCGCGAGACGTTGCACGATGTCGCGGCAGAGCCCGGCCTCGCCGCCGAACAGGTGCGCGCAGCCGGTGACGTCGAGCGCGAGCCCGTCCGGCGGCGCAAGCCCGATCAGCGGCGTGTAGCGGTCGCACCAGTCGGCAATGGCTTCGAGCATGCGCCGGTCGGCGTCCAGATCGGCGTCGGCGGCGGCAATCGCCGGATACATCGCCCGCGCATCGGCGAGCGCCATGCCGGGCTTGAGACCGAGCCGCGCCGCGGCGTCGTTCACCGCGGCCAGGCGCAGCGCGCTCTTGACCGGCTCCGCGAGGACGAGCGGCGCGTCAGCCGGCGCGGGCGAGCGGCCGCGCGTCATCCGATCGGTCGCGAGCCGCCGCAGCCAGACCGACAGGTAGCGCCTGCGGGACGAAGGTGCGCGCATGATGATCCCAACACACAATCCAGCGGCCGCAACGGCCGCGCCGGTTCCTGTTCAGGCAGAGGTCGAAAGCGGTGCGTCCCAGCCCGCCGAAACGGTCGGGCGCGCTCGGCGCGCCGGCGATCTGCCAGCGGGTGGTTGCCGCGGTCGGCAGCAGGGAAGGAGAATGACGGAGGAGAAGTCCAAGCCCGCCGCCCGTGCGCGCGGCGAGCGAGAGCCGGCGCGTAGCGGTGAGGTCGGCCGCTTCGCCGTTTCCTGGCAGTTCGGCCAGCACGGCAGCGAGCGCGTGGGACTTGAGCGCTTCCTCGAATGCCCACAGCACGTCGAGCGGGCGCGGCACGCGCAGGACCAGAAGCCGGTCCATCGACAGGCCGAGGAGATCGAGCCCGAGGCCATAGGGCGAGCCGGCTTCGAAGCCGGCAAAGTCGGTCTGGATCAGCAGCACCGGCTTGTCCTCGCCCGCAGCGAGGGCAGCGACCGCAAGGGCAAAGCCGAAGGCCGAACCGACCTGCGCCGGCAGCGCCGGCGCGAGCTCATGCAGGGCTCCGAAGGCGAGGCCGCCGTGCAGGGCGCGATCCACCGCCGACAGGCCAAGGGGCAGCGCAGCCGTCTCTCCATCAAGGGAAAAAGCCTTGGTTTCTTCGATGGTTGCGATCATCTGCCGGAGCTGGCAGAGCGGATCAGGAAGGTCGGAGGAGGGCATTTTTCCACAGGTCTGTTCGTGATTTGTTCTAGTGATTCCTGACCCGTAATCGGGAGTCAAGACACGCAAAAGGTGACGATCGCTCGGCCACAGCGCATAGATGAATCCGCGCTGCCGCGTGATGGAATGACAGTGATGAACAAGCCCGACTTCCACTTCATCGGACAGCCGATCCGGCGCGCAGAGGACGAGCGGCTCATCACCGGCAAGGGCCGCTTCAGCGACGACTTCCTGCTCGAGGGCCAGACCTACGCGGCGATGGTGCGCTCGCCGTACCCGCACGCCCGCATCCGCGGCATCGACGCGACGCGCGCCAAGGCGATGCCCGGCGTGCTCGGCGTGTTCACCGGCCCCGACTGTCTTGCCGACAAGCTCCAGCCGATCCCGCACGATCCGCTGCCGAAGACCCGCGACGACATGAAACTGCATGCCCCCGGCGGCGGCGAGGTCTTCATCGGCCCGCACATGCTGCTGCCGGCGGACAAGGCGCGCCATGTTGGCGAGGCGGTGGCGATGGTGGTCGCTGAGACGAAGGCGCAGGCGCTCGATGCCGCGGAGGCAGTCGAGGTCGACTACCAGGAATTGCCCTTCGTCATCCATTCGGAAGACGCGATGAAGCCCGGCGCGCCGGTGGTGTGGGAAGAGGTGCCCGACAACATCCCGGTCGACACCTGGTTCGGCGATCGCGAGGCGACCGACAAGGCGTTCGCCGCCGCCGCCCACGTGGTCAAGGCAAGCTTCCATGTCGGCCGCGTCACCGGGGTGCCGATCGAGCCACGTGCCGCGGTCGCGCACTACGACGCCGCCACCGGCCGCTACACGCTCTATGCCGGCAGCGGTGGGGCCGTGCGACAGAAGCGCGAGCTCGCGCAAGTGCTCGGCATCGCGCCCGACAAGCTGCGCGTCCTCTCCTACGACGTCGGCGGCAACTTCGGCACCCGCAACCGCGTCTTTGTCGAGTTCGGGCTGGTGCTGTGGGCGGCGGGCAAGGTCGGCCGCCCGGTGAAATACGCCGCGACGCGCTCGGAGGCCTTCCTCAGCGATTATCAGGGCCGCGATCTGGTAACCAAAGTGGAGCTCGCGCTCGACAAGAACGGGCGCTTCCTCGCCATGCGCGCGACCAACATCAGCAACATCGGCGCGCGCGCGGTCTCGTTCTCGCCGCTGAGCAAGGGCTCAGGCCTCGTTCCCGGCCCCTACGCCATTCCCGCCGCCACGCTGCGGGCGATGGCGGTATACACCACCACCATGCCGACGCAAGCCTATCGCAGCTCCGGCCGCCCGGAAGTCACCTTCGCGATCGAGCGGCTGATCGACAAGGCGGCGGGCGAGCTCGGTTTCGATCGGATTTCGCTCCGCCGCAAGAACCTGATCAAGCCGAAGGCGATGCCTTATCGCAACGCGGTCGGCATGCTCTACGACAGCGGCCGCTACGAGGAGAACATGGACTGGGCGATGGAGATCGCCAACTGGAAGGGCTTCAAGCAGCGCCGTCGCGAGGCCAGGAAGCGCGGCAAGCTGCTCGGTCTCGGGCTCGCCAATTACGTGGAGTCCTCGATCGGCGCGCCCAATGAGCAGGCCCGCATCACGGTGCAGCCGGAGGGGCGTGTCGACGTCGTCATCGGCACGCAGCCGAGCGGGCAGGGCCACGAGACGAGCTTCGCGCAGGTGATCTCGGATCTGCTGCGGGTGCCGGTCGAAAAGGTGCGCATCATTCTCGGCGACACCGACGTGGTGAAGGTCGGCGGCGGCTCCCATTCCGGCCGCTCGATGCGTCATGCCGCGACCGTGTTCTCGAAGGCGGCCGTCGACCTGATCGACAAGGGCAAGAAGATCGCCGCCGTGGTGCTCAATACCGATCCGGCCAATGTCGAATTCGACGACGGCCGGTTCTCTGCGCGCGACACCAACCGCAACTTCGATTTCCTTGAGTTGGCGAAAGAGGCCGCCGGCGCGAGCCTTCCCGAAAACCTCAAGGACGGCCTCGCGGTGGTGACCGACAACGAGATGCACGACCCGGTATTTCCCAACGGCTGCGCGATCTGCGAGGTCGAGGTGGACCCCGACACTGGCGAGGTCAGGCTCACCCGCTACGCCTCCGTCGACGACGTCGGGCGCTGCATCAATCCGCTGATCGTGCACGGGCAGACCCATGGCGCGATCGCCCAAGGCGTCGGGCAGGCGATGTGGGAGCAGTGCTACACCGATCCGGATTCCGGCCAGCCGCTGTGCGGCTCGCTGATGGACTACGGCATGCCGCGCTCGGACACGCTGCCGTCGTTCCGTACCGAGATCGCCGAGGTACTCTCCCCGACCAATCCGCTCGGCATCAAGGCCGGCGGCGAGGGCGGCACCACCGCGGCGCCGGCCGTGATCGTCAGCGCCATTGTCGACGCGCTCTCCGACTATGGCGTGCGCCACGTCACCATGCCGGCGACGCCGTTCACGATCTGGAAGGCGATCCAGGAGGCGAAGGGTGCAAAGCGAGCATGACGCGCGGGCTTCACGCGGCGTGGGAAGCGCAAACGCGTAATGGCGGCTTTTGGACCCGGAACGGACGCGGTGGTAAATGCATCTGACTCACTGTTGGGCAGTTATCCAGTAATGAGCAGCGCGACACCCGCGACTATGACCATGGTGCCGACGGCGAGTCGTGTGCCATCGTCGATCTTGCCGAGCACAAGCGTGCCGAAGACCACCGTCACCAATGGATAGGTGGCGACGAGCGGCGAGACGAGCGCAACGCGGCCGCTCGCGAGCGCTGCATACATCAGCAGCACGGCAAGACCGTTGCAAAAGCCGACGGCGACAAACCACAGCCGGCTGCCCAGGGGTGCGCTTGCGACGTACCGCCCGGTACGAAGCCGCGCCACCGTGATGAGAACGATCGCCGACACGATATAGCCGATGAGCGCGGCTGCAAACGGACTCGGCCAGAATTCGAGTCCGAGCTTGATGGTCGGCTGGATGAAGCCGCGAATCGCCGCTGCCGCGAGCGGCAGAGCCAGGTGCCAAGAGCGCCACCGTGTCGGATGCTCGCCGCGTCCCGCCGTGAGAATGATGATACCCGCGACGGTCACCACCAGCCCACCGACTTGCAGCGAACGCAGCGGCTCGCCGAGCAAGACAAATGCGAGCGCGACCGCAAACAGCGGCGCGAGGTTTCCAAGCGCGCCGGTGATTACGGGACCCAGCGCGCGGTTGGCTTCGAACGTGAGCAGCGTCACGGCGGCAGGAAACAGGAGTCCGACCGCCGCAAAGATCGGCACGCCCAGCCACAGCACAGGGGTGTCGGCCAGGACGAATGGCGCCGCGCCGATGAATAGCAGCGCCGATGAAGGAATGCTGATCGCCGCTCCAGCCAAAGGCGAGATATGGCGCAAGCCGAGTTGCGTCAACACCAGCGCCACCCCGAAGCAGAAGGCGGACGCGAATGCAAGCGCGATCGCTGCGGCAGTCATGGCAATTTCTAATCACAACCTCTCTGCCGCAGCGCAAAGCCACGAGTTACAGCGCTAGTGCCCGGCCGACGTCAGCACGCCGGCGAGCAGCGACACGCCGTAGGCGGCGGCGCCGCGCGGCTCCATCAGGGGCGCGCTGCGCAAATAATCTTTCACGGCGACGAGCGCCGCCGTCGAGCGCGACGTCATCGTCGCAAGCGCCTCGCTGACCGCGGCATCGAGCTTCGCGGCCGGAACCACCGCGCTGACGATGCCGAGCGCAAGCGCGGTCTTGGCGTCGATCTCGGCCAAGGCGTAGACCATCCACGCGATCGCCTTGCGCGGTACTTTCGGCAGCAGCGCCGAGATCGCCAGCGTCGGCGGCAGGTTGTGCTGCATCTCCGGCAGCTTGAAGGTGGCGACATCGGCGGCGATGGTCACGTCGCAGGCCGCCGCGACCGCGCAGCCGAAACCGTGCGCCGCTCCCTGCACGACACAGACGACCGGCTGCGGTGCGCCATTGATCGCGTCATAGGCGTCGAGGATCGGCTGCAGCACCTGATCGCGCATCACCAGCGCGGTGGGATTGGCAGGAGCGCCCTTGGCCTCGCGCCCGCGGCAGAAATCGGCGCCGGTCGAGCGGATGACGATCACCTTGGCATCGGTCGCGCCGGCGGAGCGGATGTTCGCGGTCAGCGCCCGCAGCATGTCGATCGTGAGCACATTGCCTTCGGCCGGACGGTCGATGGTGATCGTCGCCACCGCGCCCTCGCGCACCATGCCGATTGATTCGGTCATCAAGTCCCCCTGGCTAAGTGCCTTCGAAGCGACACGTTAATCATTGCATTGTATTTGCCACAAGTCGTAGTTTGGCGGCCGATTGAGGCGCGAGGATTTGCGATGCTCGACGTCAGCAAAAAGGCACGCACAGCAGCGAAAGCTGCCGGCGGACCGCCGCTTGATTTCCAGCAGCACCTCGCCGCGCTGGAGACGCAGGGCCTGCTCGTGCGTGTCGAGCGCCCGATCAACAAGGACACCGAGCTGCACCCGCTCGTGCGCTGGCAGTTCCAGGGCGGCCTGCCCGAAGATCAGCGGCGCGCGTTCCTGTTCACCAATGTCGTCGACTCCGCCGGCCGCCGCTACGACATGGCGGTCGTCGCCGGCGCGCTCGGCGCTTCGCCGCGCATCTATGCGGTCGGGATGGGACGGCCGGTCGAGGAAATCGAGACCGCGTGGACCAATGCCATCGCCAGGCCGATCCCGCCGGTGCGCGTCTCGTCGCCGCCGTGCCAGGAGGTCGTGATCAAGGGTGACGATCTGCGCGGCGCCGGCAAGGGACTTGCGGCGCTGCCGGTGCCGATCTCGACGCCCGGTTTCGACGCCGCGCCTTATCTCACCGCCACGCTCGCCATCACCCGCGATCCGGAGAGCGGGATCGCCAACATGGGCACGTACCGCGCCGCCCTGAAGGCGACCGACCGGCTCGGCGTGCGGATGGCGTCGCGGATCGGCGGCGCCGGCGGCTACCTGCACTGGCAGAAATACAACAAGCGCAAGGAGCCGATGCCCTGCGCCATCGTCATCGGCTGCGCGCCGGTCGCGATGTTCACCGGCGGCATGAAGCTCCCCATCGACCTCGACGAGATGGCGGTTGCGGGCGGGCTCGCCGGCGCGCCGATCCGGGTGGCGAAGGGCGTTACCGTCGATCTCGACGTACCGGCGGACGCCGAGATCGTGATCGAAGGCCTGATCGATCCCGACCTGCTCGAGCCGGAAGGCCCGTTCGGCGAAAGCCACGGCCATGTCGCGCTCGAGGACTTCAACATGTCGATGCGGGT
>Ga0114129_10006560_pt1 | contig 16514 bp, 13 predicted proteins | sample RhiMetdeltSRZDD1_FD_80071 | JGI IMG/M metagenome (GOLD analysis project Ga0114129, IMG submission 80071) | Populus rhizosphere microbial communities from Tennessee, USA - Rhizosphere MetaG P. deltoides SRZDD1 (version 2) (version 2) | ecosystem: Host-associated > Plants > Roots > Rhizosphere >... | reverse complement strand
AGGTGATCGATGCGCCGCTTTTCGATGGCCCGAAGCGCCATTGAGCCACAAGCCTGAACCAACTTGTCGAGGTGTGCAAATCGTTGGTCTTTGGTCAGTCCCTGCCTGAAACGGAAATAGATCTGCTGCACAATGACGGCGATCTTGAGCAATCCGTAAGCGTAATAGAAGACGATGTCGCCGACATCGCGTCCGCTTATTTCGCAATACCGCTGAATGAGTTCGGAGCGCGTCAAGCTTCCAGGGAAGCTCGTGACGCCAAATGCATAACGTTTCCAAGTCGCATCATCATCAGCATCGACCCAATAGCCCAGGGTTGTTCCAAGATCCATTAGGGGATCACCTATCGTCGCCATTTCCCAATCCAGAACTGCGACAACTTCCGATAGGTCGTTAGGCGACAGTACAAGATTGTCGAACTTGTAATCGTTATGGATTAGCGACCCTGTCGATGAATCGTCAGGTCGATTCTCCGCCAACCATTTTGCCAATTGTTCAATCTCTGGAACGTCATCAGTTCGCGCGTTGAAGTATCGGCGGATCCAACCATCAACTTGCCGCTTCACATAGCCCTTTGCCAAACCTAAATCGCCCAGTCCGGCCTGTTCATAGTCAACAGCGTGGATTTCTGTGAGGTTGCCAATGAAGCTCTGACAGAGTTTGTGCATCACATCTTCGTTCAGAGTAATGGCTTCTGGTAGTTGTGCTCGGAGGATCACTCCCCGCACTCGTTCCATTAGATAAAACGGCACACCGAGGATCGACTCATCTTCGCAATACAACAACGGTCGTGGCACCTTTCGATAGATCGGATATAGATGCGACAGAATCTTGAACTCGCGACCCATATCATGTGCAGATTTGATCTTTGCGCCAACCGGTGGCCTGCGCAGCACCATCTCGCGGTCGCCGGCTCGCAGAAGATAGGTCAAGTTGGAGAACCCCGCCGGGAACTGCTCAACTTCTATAGAATTGTTTAGATCGGGAATATGGGTGAGGAGATAAGTGGTGAGTTTTTGTGTATCGAGTTCTTCGCCTGCGCGTGTCGGTCGGGAAGAATCCATTAGTTGATTTTGATTCATCTTGCGGAGATTGTGTCGCAACAGTCGAACTGGGGTGAATTGAGGAATGGTGAAATGGCCGCCCAAGTAAGACGTATTGCTCAACTGAACCAAATAACGTCACTCATGGAACCCATACTTCTTCAACACACTTCTCGCCACGACTGACTTGTGTACCTCGTCAGGCCCGTCGTAGATGCGCGCACCACGCTCATGTCGATACCAATAGGAAAGCGGCGTGTCGTCAGTCAGCCCGCGCGCGCCATGAGTTTGAACCGCTCGATCCAATACCTTCTGGAGAACTCCTGCGACATAGAATTTGATTAGCGATATGTCTTCACGCGCTGCCGACGCACCTTTGTCGTCGATCTTCGCGGCCGTATTTAGAACCAGCAGTCGCGCGGCTTCGATTTCCGCGCGGCTGTCGGCAATCCACTCCTGGATCGTTTGCCGACTCGCAAGCTGCACTCCCGGCGATAACTCTCGGTGTACCGCATATTCACACATCAGTTCGAATGCACGCTCACAGATGCCGATCCAACGCATGCAATGGTGAATTCGGCCTGGTCCGAGCCGCTCTTGAGCGATCGCAAACCCCTCACCTTCCCTACCGAGTAAATTTGTTTGCGGTATGCGGCAGTTTTCATATCTCACTTCTGCGTGACTCGCATAGTCACTGCCTTCTTCACCCATGACATTGATGTTTCTGATGAGACGAAATCCTTCCGTCGGGATCGGAACAATGATCTGACTCGCGCGTTTGTAACGGTTTGTGGACTCCGCATTGGTTACGGCCATCACGATCGCAAAGCTTGCTCCTTCAGCCGACGACGTAAACCACTTGTGACCCTTGATGACGTAATCGTTTCCGTCCTTTACAGCAGTGGTGCTCATCCAAGTGGGATTTGATCCCGCATGCTCCGGTTCGGTCATCGAAAAACAACTGCGCACGTCGCCGCGAATCAGCGGCTCCAGATACTGCTGACGCTGGGCGTCGGTTCCGTGTGAAATCAAGATCTCCATATTGCCAATATCGGGAGCCTGACAATTAAACAGATAGTGACCCAGAGGAGACCGCCCTAACTGCTCACTCACGCGAGCAAACTCAGAAAGAGTTAGGCCCAGCCCACCGAATTCCTTTGGCAAATGAGGTGTCCACAATCCTTCGGCTTTTACGAGGTCGCGCTTAGCTTTCAAGGTTGGAAGCAATTCACGAAATGGGCGGGACAGAAAATCGCGTTCGAGGGGGTATATCTCAGCTCGGAGAAATTCCTGGATCCGCGGCAGTAGACTGTTTATTCGTTCTGACGAAACCGTCATGCTTCATCCTTCATGCTTCATCCTTCTCAATCTACTTCTTACGAACAACCTCCACCGAACAGTGTGCACGGGACGAGACGGCGGCCGAAACACTTCCGAGGATGAAGCGATCAGTTGTGTTGCTTGAACCTGCTGAGCCAACAAAAATACAGTCGGCATTCCATTCTTCCGCCGCCCGCAAAAGCTCGTTCTTTGGATTGCCCTCGATCAGTTCCGTGATCACTTCAATGCCAGGCACGCGCCTGAGAACGGCAGCATTCTTGGAAAGAATCTTTTCTGCCCAAGCGTGATCCGCTTCGGTCTCGTTACCGGAAGCATCATCCTCTCCGGCAAAATTCACTCCGCTCGGGTCATCGACCACGATTGCTTTCACCTGACTGTTCGCCGGCCACATGCGATTAGTTACCTCCGTAATCACCACCTCACTTGCGGCTGACCCATCCAATCCAACAACTATGCGGACAGGCGTATCAGGTTCTTCGATCCGACCACGCGCAATTCTCACAGAACATTGAGCTTCGTTTAGTACGACTTGCGAAACGCTTCCGAGTACGAATCGTCCCAAAGCGCTTTGTCCGTGTGAGCCGACCACAACCAGATCTGGTTGCCATTTATCAGCTGTAAAAATGAGTTCCCACGCCGGTGAGCCGTATGAAGCAGTACCTGTTACGTTCCATTTCGGAAATAACGATGAAACACGCCAACGGCCTTGCGACGCGAGATGCTCTGCCTCTTGCATTGCTCTCCTCGCCTTGGCGTACATAGGTTGAATAATGGAATCGATACGTCCGGCGTCTCGTGAAGAGCTCTTGATGGCTTCGCCTGCAGTAGGAGGCGGAAGCCAAACCTCCGCAACTGTTACAACCTGCGCCTCAACATCTTCCGGCAACCCTGCTCGTCGTAAATCACCAATCGCCGCATCGGCACATTGTGATCCATCGTAGCCAATCAGGATTTTCATTTTGCGTTATGTGCGGCTACCCCCGCAGTCCTAAAGATTCCTGGCGAAAAATTGAATTGTCCGGCGCCAAGCGTCCTCGGCTGCCTGAGCGTTGTACACCGTAGGCCGCGTGTCGTTGAAGAAAGCGTGCTCAACATCGGGATAGATGTGCATTTCGACTGGTTTGCCAAGTGCTTTCAACTGACCTTCGAGCTTGCGAACTGCATCTGGCGGAGTTGACGAATCGCGCTCTGCGTAGATTCCGAGAACGGGACCTTTGAGGTTTGGCAGATCGGGTTTCACCTTAGGATGAATACCATAGAAAATCACGCACGCACCGACGTGTTCGTTTTTACTTGCCGCATACAATGCCAATGCTCCGCCCATACAGAAGCCGATAATTCCCACCTTGGACCCAGTCGTCGCTTCTTGATTTACAAGATAATCTATCGCACCGCGGAGATCCTTTTCCGCCTGATCAATATTCAGCGCCATCATTAACTTCCCAGCCTCATCCGGTGACTTCGTTGTCTTCCCGTGATAGAGATCGGGAGCGAGGGCTACATAACCTTCCGCCGCGAAACGGTCACACACGTCTTTGATGTGATCAACTAATCCCCACCACTCCTGAATCACAACGACACCTGGTCCGTTCCGTTTCGAAGGAACTGCCAGATAACCAGGCGTTATGCCACCGTTACTTGAGAATTCGACCATTTGACATGCCATAAACTCCTCCTTGTTACACTCGCCAAACCTCGGCCGGGGCCTAGGCTTTGACTGCGGTAAAGTGGTTTACTTTTCGTGGGGGAACAACAGGTACACGGCAAAGGAGGCGAGCCAATGTTCTCCCGCATACTCACCGCTTGCTACATGTGATAAACCCGCCGTCACATGCTTATCGGCAGCTGTCATGAGAACTGACCGGATCGGATCATCAGAGCCCAAGGCAGCGGCTATGTTGCGAAGACACCACGCCCGACTAAGATTCAATCCATCGAGGTGTACCAATTTTGGATCAGTTCGATCTGTCACCACTGCTGGCTCGAGTAAGGCTGTCGGATTCCCCCGAACAATTCCCGGCAAGAAGGCATGAAACCAGGTCGCGAACTCTGCGGGTTTTAGTACGCGCCTCATCAAGTCGGCTTCCATTAGAGCGGGCGAGAAAAAGTCTTCACCACCCGGCTCCCAGTTACCTGGATAATCCTTGTCATTGACAAAATAGGATCGACTCCTTTCGATCAGCAACTGCTTCAGAGGTTCATCTCCAGCGGTGTTGGCGTAATCGAACGCGAAAGCCAAACCAAACGCGGTGTTGGGGTGCACTCCGGTCCGAATTGGATAATTTTGCTTCGGCAGAAAACTCATATACGCCTTGGAAATCTGAGCCGCCAGCGGTTTTAGATTGTTGGCCCAAACCTTGCCATCGTTATCGTTCCACCCGTTAAGTTCTTCTGCCAATTTCAACAGCCACGCCCAACCATATGTCCTTTCGAACGACTGACGATTTGGCTGCTGCATATAGGTTACCTCGCTCGCAATATTCGGCGCAGTCATACTTGCATTGAGCGCGGTACGTATTCGCGGGCCTTCTGGAAGGGACGGAAACCTTTTAAGCAGCCGTACAAGCATCCAGTGTCCGTGAACAGAAGAATGCCAATCGTAGCAACCATAGAACGCCGGATGTAGCAGCTTCGGGCTTCTGACATCGGCTTCATCGTTGACTACATGTTCGGGCTTGTTCGGATATTCGCGCGCAACACACTTCAATGCGAGTGCTGCAAACCGCGACGCTTCTTGTTCTCTCAACACTTCGGGATTCACATGTTGACTTCTGATCGATTTCGGAACGAAGGCTAGGTAACATCCGGCAAAGATCAAAGCTAAGAGTTGTATTTTCATTTCAGCTTTCGCAGCGCATCTTTAGTAACGATGCGAAGGTTTTCCGATGTGAATATGCGGACCAGTTGCAGTTCCGGGAACCGCTTCGCGAAATGCCAGGAAGGGAATCCCATTTCTTTGAAGAAAATTCATTACCGCTTGACCTTCAACGCTGTCGGGGTACAAGGAGATATCCATTGCATTCCGATGGTCCAATCGCCAGCGGTCGTGAATCGCTCCCTGACCAAAAACCGCAACAGGCAAAGGCTTATTAAACGAGTCGGAGAAAAACTTTTGCACCTTCCACGCGTCAGATAGAGCCCACGCGCCAGCACCCTGATAACGGATCATCGAGGTCGTCGTTACCATCCTTCCTTTAGAGGCGCGAAGAGACTTGGTTAATTCTTTGGCCGCTTTTGCTTCGACAAGCATCTCAGCGACTTGTGTGTCTGCGGCGGCCATTTGACGTTCTGTCTCGGCAAGTTTGTCCTTTTCCGTCGCGAGCGTATGCTCCCCTTCTTCAACCTGATGTCGTGAAATCAAACCTTCGTCCAAAAGCTTGCGCGAGAGTGCTAGTCGTTCCTCGGCTTGCTTTACATTCTTCTCATAGACCGCGTGAAGCTTCGCCAGGCTAGTCTTGTAATCATTTGTTGCGGAGACAAACTGTTCACGAAGTTTCGACAGTTCGTCAACGGGCTTGGGTGTGGCCCTATTGCGGGGCTTCTTCTGTCCATTAGCCTGAAAAACAGATAGAGCCAGCCACAGTGCGCTTGCAAGAGAAATGAAGGATAGAAACTTACAGCGACTCAGATTCACGCGTCACTCTTCACGAGCTTGTGCTCTCCGAAATCCCGTTCACACAACTCGTCAGCCTCGCAATTGATTTCTCCACCTATGAGAATAGCAACACCTGTGAAATAGAACCAAAGCATCAGGATGATGAGAGCGCCTAATGAACCGTATGTCACGCTGTAGGAGTTGAAGTAATGAAGGTAGGCGCGAAAACCAAATGACACTAGCAACCAAAGACCGACGCCTATGAACGCGCCGGGCGTTATTAATCTTCGTTGCTGACGCTTCAGGTTGGGCGCAAAGTTGTAGATCAAGTTGAAGGTAGCCAGCACGAATATCAACGCGATGGGCCACTGCAGAATTTTCCAGACCGTTGTGAACACATTACTAAATCCGTAGCGCCCGGAAATGGCATCGCCAATCGTGCCGCCATACAGAATTATTGCCAACGCTGAGAGGATGAGAACCGAGAGACTAATGGTGAGGAGAATCGACACCAATCGAACTCTCCACCATGGACGCGTCTCTTTGACATTGTAGGCCGTGTTCAGCGTCTCGCTGATCGCGCCCATGCCATTTGACGCTGCCCATAAAGCCGCTAACAAGCCAAAAGAAAGTTTGCCTCCGCCAGCAGAGGCGCTGATTTCATCCAGCGTCGTATGTACAAGAGTCACCGCTGCTGTGGGCATCACCGCGGCGAGATAGTTTAGAAGACTATTACGCAATTCGGAGCCTGCCTGCGCAAAATATCCCAGTAAGCTGACGAGGAATAAGAGTAACGGAAAGAGTGCGAGCAGGAAGTAATACGACAATTGTGCCGCACGTCCAAAGACGTCATCCTCCTGGACACGTTGGAAGACACGCTTAAATCGTTGGCCTAATGATCGGGCAGGCATTCTTCTTTTCCGAAAAAGGATGAGGGATGAAGGATGAAGGATGAAATTGAGCTATTTCATCCTTCATCCTTCATCCCTCATCCTTCACCAGGGGTTCGGGCGATTTAGCGGACCAAAGTCCCAGTCCGGCTCCAGCGCGTGTTTTTGAAGAAATTGATTAAGGGCGAGATAAGAGAGTCGTCGGAAGGCGCGCTTTCGTCGTACGACCAGTACACAAACATTGCTCTTCCGATGACGAGATCGCGAGGAACAAAACCCCAGTAACGGCTGTCTTCACTGTTGTTCCGATTGTCGCCCATTACAAAATAACTGTTTTCCGGGACCGTTACTTCCTTCCCGTTGCCCTCATATCTGAAGACGTCGTAGTCAAAATCATCATCTGTCGAATTAGGTTTGTAATAGACGTCGTATTTCTCGTCAGGCTTTCGTTCGGGTGAATCTACAATCTCCAGCGGATCCTTGCGGTTGTGATCGATGGCTTCAATCCGGTGTTCGGACACGACCTTGTCATTAACGATAACGTTCTGTCCGTCGATCCTAATACGGTCTCCTGGAAGGCCGATAACTCGCTTCACGTAATTCGTTACGATTGGTTTGTTATCAGGCCGATCTGAATCGCGGCTGGGATTGTATCGGTTACCGGGATATTTGAAGACGATGATATCGCCCCGTCGAATTTCCCGTTGCGGAAGAAAAGGAAGCGATGTACCCGGGGCAAAAATGAATTTGTTCACCAACAGATGATCCCCGATCGTTATCGTGTTCTGCATCGATCCGGTTGGAACCTTCACCGCCTGGACAATGAAGGTCATTCCGAATAGAGCCATGATTACGGTAACGGCCGCAGATTCGAAATACTCGCGAAAAACACTCTTCGGAGGACCCTTGGGTTTCACAGGGGGTGGTGGTGTCGCGGAATGTCCGTTACGACTGAACAGGCGAGACAAAGAGAAGGTCCGCGGCTTGGTTTGTATGTCAGTTGCGGACTCGCCCGTTTTTTCTTTTGATAACTTACTGGCCATTAAAGATCCATCCTAAGTACGTTAATCTCGCGGGTCAAGTTTAGTTCATTGCCGATTGCCGATTTCCGATTGCCAATTGTGTTTAATTCCCCGCAAAGGAAGCCCGCAAACGAATTACACCTTCCGTTTAAACCAATGCTGGCAGTTGGCAATCGGCAATGAACTTGTAATCTGTGGATAGTCTTTCATTCCCCCCGACTATCAGATTCGTTCATTGCCGCCAACGCCGCCCGTGCTGCCGCCGCTTCTGCTGCCTTGATTGAGTGCCCCTCCCCTTGAATCCTACCGCCGTCCCAATTGACCTCAACGTAGAAAGTTCTCTGATGAGGCGGCCCCTGTGTTTCAATCACCGCATACTTCGGGGCTGGCCGGCGTTCTGCTTGAAGCTTTTCCTGCAATAAGGTTTTGTAATCCGCACTCGCCGCGGTGAGGGGATTCGCAGCAGCTAATTCTTCCTGCAGCGCCTGACAAAGATATCTGGTCGCGGCTTCGAGACCACCATCTAAAAAGATCGCACCGATCACCGCTTCGAATACGTCAGCCAGCAGCGCGTTCTTCTGCCTGCCCCCGCTCTTCTCTTCCCCCCGGCCAAATCGCAGGAAATTCCCGAGCTGCAACCGCTGGGCCGCCTTCGCCAGCGTCGGGGCGCTGACGAGCCGGTGTTTCATGCGCGACAATTCACCTTCAGTCCCGCCTGGATAAGAGCCACAGAGGTAGTTCGCTACTACGAGGCCTAATACCGAATCGCCCAGGAATTCCAGCGACTCATTGTGGAGCTTTCGAGCCTGCTCCTCCTCACCGGGCGGTACCTGTTCATGGGCCCAGGAGCGATGTGTGACCGCGCGCTCCAGCAGCGCACGATTGCTGAAGTTATAGCCGAGGATGCGCTCCAGGAGTTCTAAATCTGTTTCGACAGGCTCTAGGTTTCTCAAACGTCCGAATTATAACAAACGCCGGGAGTGTCGCTGTGGTTGCGAGCACTTCCGGCGTTTGAAGAATACGTTAACTGCTACAGGTCTAATTTCGCTGTGGACGCTTGGTCCCAGGCTTAGTAGTTGTTGTTGATGGTGTAGTCGAAGCTGGCGTAGTCGGCTTCTGGCTAGTTGCCGGGCCAGTGTTCGACACGGTACCGGTAGCCCGACTGGAACCAGTCGTTCCGTTCCCTCCCGCCATACCCGTTCCCGAAGCCGGAGTAGCAGCTGGAGATGAAACTGGCAATGACGTCAGGGGCGTTGGCTCAGGCGGCAAGGGTTTCGACAGAATACCTGCCACCATTTCATTGAGACCCTCGACCGAGTCTTTGTGACGATACTTGTACCAGGTCGTCAGACTGTCGTTCCACTCCTTCTTCTGAGCTTGCACCTTCGGATCATTCCCTGCCAAAGCAACCGCACGCGCATAAGCGTCAATCATCCGGTCAACTATCTGATTGATATTCTCCAAGGCTAGTTTCGATTCGGGCGTTTCATCCTTGCCGCCGTATTTAGCTTTGTAATCGGCAGACTGTTTGGCATACGGCCCGTTCTCGTAAGCAGCCGCAATTTTGTCATATGTGAACGGCGACTTCTTAAGGGTGCTCTCGTAATTTGCCGCCTTAATCAAGAGAGTCAAAGCTGCCGACGGATCCTGTGGAAGCGTGGTAACCCCGATGTAGTAGTTCAGGAATGCGAGAGCCTCATTCTGATTCGGGAACGGATGCCAGTTATCGAGGGTCTTCCCCGATTCAATCATCTGGATAGCCTTGCGGGCATAATTGATGGCGTCGGCATTAAAGGCTGGGTTGTTGCTACTTGAAGCGAGGTACCCACCATAACCGAGATCAACCAGAACCTTCAGGTTATCCGGGTCCTCAGCTAGCATTTCCTTACCCATTTTGAATGCTTCAGCGTAGTTCTTATCGTTGTAGAGAAGTTGAGGAAGTTTGACCTTTCGAGTCTCTTTTTCGTAAGCAGTAACCCACTTCTTGAGATACTTGGTGATATCAGTTTCGTCTGTACACGCTGTTAAATACTTCTTTGCTGCTTCGTAAGCTTTCGGTTGCTGATCCGTTTTATAAGTTTCCCTAAAAGTAGCGTACCAAGCATCCTTGTTCTCCTGTGTGCACTGATCCTGAACAAGTGTTCCAGTGCCCGACAGTGAGTTGGCTGCGGCCGCGACTGCAAGTAGGGCGACCGTCGCGCCAAGTGTCACTAGTTTAATTATCGTTTTCATTAGGCGTCCAAACCTCCAAAGACTATTCTGAAGCAAATACCCGCGTTGCTGCAGACTGTTTAAGATGCTCAACGCGCAGAGACCGGTTGCCGATCTAAGCGCGATCCGTGCCAAACTATTGATCTATGCCTTAATGTCCGTGAAAAAATAACGTCCGCAATATTCCTGCAACTATGACAATCGTGTCAAGCATTTGAACGTGTTCTACGAGGGTAAAACGCGCAAAAAAAGCGCCGGAGCCTGTTAGACTCCGGCGCGGTTGTGCCAAATGGAGCTAATTCAAACGATTAAGGTTGTTGCGGCTGAACCCGACGCGGCCTCTGCTCCGTTGACGGGTCGACTGGAGCTTTGTTCGTTGCCGGCAGCTGGCTAGTGTTGTTCTTTGGAGTTTCGACGTTGCGCTTTTCAATTGGCATTAAAACGCGCTTTACCGTACCTCGCAAGGGAGTTTCACTGGGAGCTGGTGCGGTTTTTTGAGGAGCAGGGTTAACGGCTGGTGAAGTGGATGGAACTCCGGCTGTGGCGTGCTCAGTCGTCTGACTCGTAGTTGTGTTTTGTGACGTACCTTCGCCGTTCTCAGCCGCCGCCTCAGCGTCCGCGATCTCCTTCTCTTCATCATCAAGCGTGTCAGCTACCTGCATATTGATCGCCGTACCGAAGCGGTGGTTTAGTTCGCGATAAATCTCACCAGCGACGGCCGCAGGGAAATGGCGCCGAGCATCACTACCTTGAGTGATAACCACCACTGCTAACCGGGGGTTGGCCAGCGGTGCATATGATGTAAAGAGCCCTACCCAGCCTCCCGATCCGATACATGTGCCAGTCTTACCGGCTACCGTCTGCAAAGGATCATAAGCTCGTCGTCCAGAACCATAGTTCACGGCGCCGACCATGCCGGGAACCATCCGCTGCCAGACATCAGAGCTGATATCGAGCTGACGTCGGACTTTAGTGTTGAACTTGGCAGCACGAGTGATCTGCGGCACGAGCAACTTGCCGCCGTTCGCCATTGCGGAAACAAGCGTCCCTAGCTGCATGGGTGTCACTTCAAAACCGTCAGCGTGCGAGAACATTCTACGCTCAACAAAGCCAGGTTTGTTTTCCGGTAATCGACCGGAAAACTCGAAGGGTACATTTGCACCCGTCTTCTCACCGAAGCCCAACTCCTTGGCGTACGTCACCATCTTGTCAAAACCTATCTGACTGCCGACGCGTTGGAAGTACGGATTGTCGGAGTGGGCAAGAGCGGCAGTAAGATCTATTCTGACCGTCGATGCGTTCTCTGTCGGGGGTATGACATTTTCAGCAAGCCCCGCGACGCCGGTGACCAGCTTGATCGTCGAACAAGGCTTGAAACCTCTTCGCAACGCCCACTCCTGATTCACTACGGCGTAGACTCGTCCAGTAATAGGATCCATGACCACGACGGTACCAGCATGATTGCCGAGCGCATTGACGGCGACGCGTCGAACTTCCGGATCCTCATTGGCGACATCATCTTTTGCAATAAACGTCTGGACCTCGTTGCGCATTGCTTGATCAATAGCTCGCTGGCGAGCGATTGCAGCGAGACGTGCAGCTTCAGCGCGGCGTCGAGCCTCCTCAATAGCGCGCCTGTTCCGCAATGCGACGCGACGCATTTCCGCCGCCCGTTCACGCTTCGTTAACGGTCGTCGTAGTTTGCGTTCGAGTGCACGTACAGCTGAGGCCTGTTCACGAGCTGTCAATGCTCGCTGCCGGCGTACCTCGCGCGCAGACATTCGAACACGGCCACGTCGAGAAGCTCGCGCGTAGGATCTGCCTCCTCGACGAGACCCGTGCCGATTTCTGGCACTCGCTTTTCTACTTTTCTGACTTCGCGCGCTACGACCATGACCAGATGAACTGGATCGCTTCTTACCAAAGACTGCCGCAGAAAAACTTAAAGAAATAATTATCAGTGCTATAAAGGTAACGCGTAGCGGCCTAGGCGAATACGGGTTCGGAGTCATCAGGGGTTAACTACCTTTCTTTAGGGATTACTCACCAAGCAGCGAGTACAATCGAACTTCTTTGTGCGCCGGGAGCAAGGAGCGAAAAGGCACGACCAGTGCCCTTCCAGTCGGAAACAAATTTTGCAGCGAGAGTCGCCAAAATACCTCTCCTAGGTTCAAAATTTCAAAAACCTTTCATCTGCAACATTGAGGTGGGAAGAGTTCCCTAAATGGCGGTCCCTGGGGACATTGATTTGAGACCGCCGCAAATATAACATCGGCAAGCGCTTCCGGGCAACCAAAAAGTAATTGATTATACATAAATGACTGGAATTTCAAGCCCGACCTTACTAGCCGAATCCCAGCCGATGAGGTCGGGGGGTGACAACCCTCAGCGGCATGTCAACTTCTTAGATCTATAAAATGACTATTACCGCCCTAATCCAGAGTTTTCGAGCGCGTCTTTTACTCCTCCTCGCGCTAATGCTGGGACTGACAGTCGGCGTCCAATACTACGTCAATTCTCGCGCTGTCAGAGATAACGCCCATGTGATCATGGAACAGGAACAGGCGATCCTGACAGGCGTCGCCTTAGGGATAAAAAGCGTTCAGAGCGACGAATATCTCGACAAAATTGTGGCAAGTGTTCGAGAGCCACTGCTCAACGATCAGACCGGCCGCGTGCAAAACATTCTGCTGTTGGATGACGCGGGGAATGTCTTAGACAGCATCGTTCCGGAATATAATCCGGTCAAACGCGACGACGGCTCAGTTCAGTACTACCAGTTTAAAGATCTCACGCTTCCCCCGCTTCGCGGTGCAGTCCAGTTTATTGACGAACAAGAACAGCGTCCGTCCTGGATGCCACCCGCAACTGACGTCAATTTTGGTGAGGCTGGTGCATTTTACTTTCCAGTTGAAACCGACAAAGGACGGCGGTTCGTCCTCGTTGTTCTTGGTTCAGCTAATACGCTTACAAATCTGCTGCAAGCTCGCGCCACACAATCGGCGCTCTACACACTCGTGCTACTGATTGTTACGACCCTCGTCACCGGCTTCTTCGTTTGGCGTTTCACCCGACCGATAAAGGACCTCTCCATCGCCGCACGTCGCGTGGCAAGTGGAAACTTCGACGTCCAGGTTCCATCGGATCGCCGTGATGAGATGGGAACACTAGCAGCATCATTCAATGAGATGACTGCCAAACTTGGTCGCACACGCGAACTGGAAACGCAGCTGCATCAAGCGGAAAAAGGTGCGGTCGTGGGCCGACTAGCCGCAGCCATCGCCCATGAGATTCGTAATCCCCTTAACTACATCAATCTTACGCTCGACCACTTGCGCTCCTCGTTTACGCCCGCAGATGCGGGCAAACGCGAAACCTTTGTGAAGCTGACGAACCAACTCAAGACCGAGGTAGCGCGCATCAATCGTCACATCACAGATTTCTTGAAATATTCGAGACCTACAAAGCTTGAGTTGCAGGGTGTCGACATTCGAGCCGAAGCGGAAGACGCACTGCGAATTGTTCAGCCAAGAGTTGAGGAGCGCGGGATTCAAACGCAGATCAACCAGCGAGGAAACTTGCCGAAGATTATGGCTGACCGGGAATCATTAAGGTCCATGTTCACAAATCTTGTAATTAACGCCGTCGAAGCGATTGACGGATCTGGCGGCACCGTATCCATTAACTTATCGAAGCCGAACGATCACTTTGTCCGGGTCGAGATTAGTGATACAGGATGCGGCATTGCGGCTGAAGACATATCGAAGGTCTTTGAACCGTACTTTTCTACCAAAGACACTGGGACTGGCCTGGGACTGGCAATCGTTAAAAAAGCGATTGACGATCACGGTGGCACAATCAGTGTCAGCTCCAAACAAGGTTCGGGAACGACGTTCACTATAACTCTACCAGTAGAAGAGAAAGGAGAACTGGTGAAGGCTCAGGAATAGCGCCACTCGCAACTGCTAGCTCTTAACCCATCCTTCATCCTCGAAGTTATGGCACGAAAGAACATTTTGGTGGTCGACGATGAGAAGTCTCAGCGCGAGATTCTGGAAATGATACTGGCCGAAGAAGGCTATGAAGTAACCACTGCCGCATCAGGCGAAGCAGCGATTAAATTTGCCAAGGACCGCCGGTTCGATCTCGCTCTTACTGATCTGAAGATGACCGGAATGGACGGGATTGAATTGCTGCAACATTTGCTCGCATTCGATTCGTCGATCATTGTCATTCTTCTAACTGCACATGGATCAATTGAATCAGCGAAGGAAGCATTGCGTCGTGGAGCATTCGACTATCTTGAAAAACCTTATGACAAGACGGCGCTGCTTGAAACTATCAACCGAGCGCTCGATCGACTGGATGCAATAGACACCGAGATCATCTCTGCTTCACCAAATATGGAGACGGTGAAAAAGATGATTCTTAAAGTTGCGCGATCGAATTCGACGGTTCTCATTCGAGGCGAATCAGGCACCGGTAAAGAACTGATCGCGCGCGCAGTTCATAATCAGTCGCCACGGTCTACCGAGATGTTTCAGGCAGTTAACTGTGCGGCCATCAACGAAAACCTATTGGAGTCGGAACTGTTTGGTCATGAGAAAGGTTCGTTTACTGGTGCGCACGCGGAGAAGAAGGGTCTCTTCGAAATTGCAGATAAGGGCACGCTGTTCCTGGATGAGATTGCCGAACTAGATGTGGGCATTCAGGCAAAGCTTCTTCGCGCATTGCAGGAGCGTAAGATAAGACGCGTGGGCGGCACCCACGAAATCGGTGTCGACGTGCGAGTGATTGCCGCTACCAACCGCGATCTTCGAGCCATGGTGGCTGATGGCCGGTTCCGTGATGACCTTTATTATCGAATTAATGTTTTATCGATTGACGTTCCTCCACTTCGCGAACGACGGGAAGATATTCCCGTTCTCATCGATTACTTTCTCAAGAAGCACACCCGAAATACATCTCGCTTAGTTCGTGGTCTCACCCCTGAAACGCGGAAGCTGATGGTGAACTACAGCTGGCCGGGAAATGTTCGACAGCTTGAATCAGCGATTGAGCGCGCCATCCTCTTATGCGAAGGCGATCTGATTACGGTTGAAGACCTACCGTCTGAGGTGCGCCAGGAAGTTGGACCGGCGGCTGAGGGCACATTCAAGTTACCTGCCGAAGGAATCAATTTCGAGGACGTTGAGCGGGATTTGATCACGCAGGCGATGGAACAGACAGACTACAACATAACTAAAGCCGCAAAGCTCCTGGGCCTAACGTTCAGAACGCTTCAATATCGATTGGAGAAATTTGGCATTAAGAAACCGGAGGATAAGGAGGCCGCCGCTGGAGAATGAATCAGGAGCAGGGCAGAAGGCAGGAGCAGGAATCATTGGTCAGATGTCATTGGACATTTCTCATTTGTCATTTAGGTTGAAACTAAAAAACCACCGACGCGAAATCGATATCTAAATGACAAATCTCCAATGACGATTGACCAATGATTGGGCTTTCCTGTTGAACACACACCTCTACCTTGTGGGAAGCCACATTGGCCGAATATCTCTTTCGTGCAAGCTTAAGTCTCCATCACCGTTCTACTTCTAAAACCCTTTGACGGAGGCTTAATCATGAAATCTCTCTCCTTTTTCCTACTGCTCGCCGTCATATTTGGCCAGCTGGGATGTTACGCGCGTGAATCTCGCTCAGCGAGCCAACTGTCGGAAGTCGCTAATCAGGACGCGGGACCGCAAGCGGCGAAAACGCAAACGGCTGAACCACTCCTAAGGCCCGTCTCGCTGACCCAGGCGGATTCTGCTGAAACAGTTGCGGCGGCTGCGGACCGGAAAATCATCAAGAATGCAGAACTGACCCTTGAAGTAGCATCGCCAACCGATGCGCAGCGAGCCATTGCTTCAATTACCGAATCGCATAATGGATTCGTCGTCACATCTGAAACAAAACAAACGGAAAACGCTGATCCTGCAAAAAGAAATCTGGAAGTGAAATTGATCGCACGCGTGCCTGCTAATCAATTCGATGCCGCTGTTACAGCAATCGAAAAGCTTGCGACGAATGTAATTCAACGGAACATTTCTGGTAATGACGTCACTGAAGAATTCATCGACCTGGAAGCACGCATCCGAACGCAAAAAGCACTCGAGCTTCAGTTCATGCAGATCTTAAAGCAAGCAGGTAAGATCGCAGACGCGCTTGAGGTACAAAGACAGATAGCCGACGTAAGAACTGAGATTGAAAAACTGGAAGGACGAAAAAGATTTCTTGAAAACCGTGCAAGTCTTTCCACGATCACAGTCGAGATAAAGCCGCCAGTGGTGATAGCTGTTAGCACTACCGGGTTTGGTCGCAATCTCCGCGAATCGGTTTCTGACAGTATAGATGTCGCTTCGGCAATTGTCTT
>Ga0114129_10006558_pt1 | contig 16519 bp, 11 predicted proteins | sample RhiMetdeltSRZDD1_FD_80071 | JGI IMG/M metagenome (GOLD analysis project Ga0114129, IMG submission 80071) | Populus rhizosphere microbial communities from Tennessee, USA - Rhizosphere MetaG P. deltoides SRZDD1 (version 2) (version 2) | ecosystem: Host-associated > Plants > Roots > Rhizosphere >... | reverse complement strand
GCCATACTTGGAGACCTGCTGCTCCAATCCCGATGTGAGAAGGATCCACCCGAGAGGGACCGCGGCAACCGACGCCGCGAGCGCCAGCGCCCATCGGCCGGTCCTGTTCGTCGCATCGATCAGCAGACCAACGTTCACCGCGACGAGCGCCGTTAGCGCGTAGAGATACAACGTTCCGCCGACGCCCGGCAGGCCATCCACTGCGATGAGCTCGGTCAGGTTGTCCGTTGCCGCCCACGTGATGACAATGAGGTGACACAGCGACAGACAGCACGCGGCGCTCAGCGTGAGCATCAGGAAATCGATCCACCCCAGGCGACGCGCTGCAGCCCGCGGTGAACGGTGCGCGCCTTGACGCGCGACCGTAACCAGCAGCGCGAGCGCCATGAACAGCTCCGGTATCGAGTACAACGCCGCGAACCGAACGCGTCGCTCCACGAAGTCCACGAGCCCGGGCGCGTTCGTCGTGAGGAACACGTTCCGCCAGAACGGCCCCCAGACGTCGCGCTGCGTCACGGCGGCGAACAGCGTGTTGCTGCCGAGGATGTCGTCGAGGCTTTCATACGTCACGCTGCGCGACAGCAGAAACTTGCCGATCAGCGACACCACCAGCAACCCGATCGGCAGCGCGACGTACGGACGCCGGCTGCGGGCGAGCGCGTGCGACAGGAGCATGGCACCGCCGCCAGTCCAGAGCAGCGCGAGCGCGAAGAAGGTCAGCGCGACGGAGCTGGAGCGATCGAGGAAGAGCTCGGCGACGTTGTAAGGAATACCCGGCAGCCGCAGCACGAGCGTGATTGCCGAAACGATGGCCGCCACGGCGGCGATGAGCGCGAGGATGGCCTTCGTCACGAATGCGGGACGCCGATCGCGGACGTGCCGACGCGCCGACGCTGCATCAGAATCTGCTCGTCGAACAACCGCCAGCCGCTCGTCGCCGTCCACGCGCCAAGCCATGCGCCGGCAAGGGACAGACCGATATCGGTCACGTCGGGGAAGCGGCCGCCGACGTACTGCTGCAGATACTCGACGGGCGCCGCAATGAGAAACGCCGCGCCCAGCGCCATCCTCAACCGGTTGCGCCGGCGGCGCGACGCGAGCGCGAGGCCGAATCCGAGCGGCACATACGCGAGAATGAGCTCGGCGGAATGACTGACCGTTTCGCTCGTCGTGAACTCGTAGTAGTTCCGAAACGGCATCCACTGGAACGATCGGGGATCGCCGGCGAGCGTGAACGGGCTGAGCTGCTCCATCGCGACGGCAACGGCCGTGACGGCGACGAGGCCGAGCCACCAGCGGCCCGCGGTGCGCTCCTTCAGGAACGAGGTTCCGGCCGCGACGCCAGCGAACGCGCCTGCCACGCCCACCAGCGCATCCCACACACCCGGCATGCGTGCGGCAATGAACAGCTGGCTGCCTTCAGCCGCGATCGCAATCGCCGCGCCGGCGATCAGCGCGATCCGTGCGGGCGATCGCACCCGGATCTCGTCGAGCCACACGAGCAGCGCCGACGTGAACAGCAGGTGCTGAAGAAGCGACATGCCTTCGTCGATCGGCACGCCGAGCTGCAGCGGATCGTGGAGGAACGCGCGGAACTTGGGAAACACGCTGCTGACGTCGAGCGTCACGTCGAACGGCTCCAGCGCGCCGGCGAGCATCACCAGCGTCGCCACGACCAGCGGAAAGAGTGACCTCGCGTCCGCCAGGCCCGCGGCAGCGGCGGCCGCGATCGATCCCTCGGCCGTCACGGAGAAAAGAATCCCGAACACGGCGCCGGCGAGCCCGCCTGACGTGTTCGCGGCCACATCGGAGATCGACGAGGTGCGGTCGACCGTGAACAGCTGGAGGATCTCGACCGACGCGCTCAGGAGGAACGCCAGCACGGTGAGCAGCAGGACTCGAGCCGCCAGCGCGCGCGGCCGTCGCAGCGCCCAGACGCCGAAGCACCCGAACGGCAGGAACAGCAGCACGTTGCTCGTGAAATCCGGGATCGACACGCGACGGCCGGTCTCGGCGGAGACGAACGGATGCCACGTCACGCGGTTGACGTGAGACAGCACAGCCGCGCGGTCGTGCACGAAATTGAACGGGATTGTCGTGCCGTACACGATGAATGCGGCCGAGAGGAACCACAGGACCGCCGGCAGCTTCGAGCGCGGCGCCATTAGCTGACCCAGCCGCGCATGCGGTAATAGGGCCACGCCATCAGCTCGTAGAAGACGTCGCGGCTGACGGCGCGTGCGGTCGCCGAAGGCACGAGCCAGTGCCACCACGCCGACCGCTCGCCCAGCGACCACACGAGCGAGCCGGCGACGAGCGGCAGCGCCGTGATGCCTTCCTGCTGAAAGAGACTCGTCGCGCGCCGCATCTGCTGCGGGGATGTGACGACGATGCACGCGGTCTCGCCGCGCGCCCGCAGCAGCTTCGAGGTCGCGACCGCCTGCTCGCGCGTGGTCGACGACGCATCCTCGACGAGGATGCGATCGGCCGGGACGCCGTTGCGCACGAGCGCGTCGCGCATGACGGCCGCTTCGGCGCGTCCGCCGTCGACGCCCAGCGGCGGCCCTCCGGACGCGATGATCACGGACGCCGGCACGGTGCGGTACCGATCGAGCGCGTAGAGCGTGTTCAGCGCCGTCTGTCCGAGCGGCGTCTCGATGCGTCCGCCGAGCGCGGCGTAGCCGCCAAGGCCGTTCCCGAGCAGGACGATCGGCACCGGCCGGTCCGGCAACGCCGTCGTCGACGCAGGCGTGCGGCCACGCTCCGCGACCTGGAGACCGTGCGCCGTGAGCGGCAGGCTGATGACCCAGTAGAATGCCGCGAGCGCGGCCAGCGAGCGCCGCGCGATGCGCCGGGTCCGCTCGGATCGATACAGCATCGCGGTGCACAGCGACACGCCGGCGATGAAAAACCAGGTGCTGCCCGGAACGAGGAACTCCTTGATGAACTCCACGATCGGGGTCACGGCGTGATTCTGACACAGCGCCCGAAAGGGCCACGGCCGCGCACCAGTGAAGAGAAAAGTCTTCCTGAGGGAAGCCTCTTTGCGGGCGAGCGCGACGGTCGAAGAAGTTACAAGCCCGTCTTCGCCACCAAATCATTTGTTTCTTGAGGGTTAACACATGCAACCACGCGTGCGAGGCCAGCACGCAAAAGTTTGATATGTGGCAGAGCGCTTGCTCGTGAGCTGAGCACCGGTACCGCGTACGGCGACTACGCACGACGCGAGCGGACGCGGCCCACGCCCAGATGTGGCGGCGTCGCGTCCCGGCCGGCTTCGCGAACCGAGGGTTCTGAGATGTCCTTACGTCGGCTTGGAACGATCGCGCTGAGCGCCACCGTCCTGATTGGGTTCCTTCCGGCCCGCGCGGCGGCGTATGTCTGCGATCTGTCGAGTGTCAACTCCGTGTGCGGCCCCAGCGATGCGTCGCCCGACACGGTGACGATTCAAAACAGTGGATACGGATCGGTGAACGGCACGAAGACAGGGCCAGGGTGGACCCAACAGATTGGCGTTCCGGACGGAGGCGGCGCCATGTTCGACCAGGGCGCGATCTTCGCCCAGATCAACGTGCAGCCGACCGGCACCGGCGTCATCCAGTCGTTCCTTCGGCTCCAGAACACGCCGACGGAGCAGGGCTACAACACCGACGCGCGCAGCTACAACAACGGCGGCAACGGTCCATCGGACAACGGCGTCAAGACGCAGTTCGACGAGAAATCCGATCCGAACTTCACGCGCTCGATTCAGTTGGGTGCGATCCCGAAGGTGACCGTCTGTTCGCAGGGTACCTGCACGACCTATCGAGAGTTCTTCCTCGATATCAATGAAAACTCGGCGGACCCGGGCCACATGCTGTCGCTGGACCAGCTCGAGATCTTCACGTCCTCGAGCAGCACGCTGAACTACTACCAGCCCGGCGCCGGAACGGCAAACTCGTCGCTCTCGAACCCGCTGACGGGTGCCTCGTCGCAGCTCATTTACACGCTCGATACCGGCTTCACCAACACGCCGGATAATCCGTTCACGGACAACTGGATCAACCTCGATTACCTCACGAACAGCGGCGGCAGCGGCAAGGGTGACATGGTGTTCTATCTGCCGGACAGATTGTTTACCGGCATGAGCGGCAGCACCAACGTTTACCTGTATTCGCAGTTCGGCTGCGGCGGTGCCAATCTGCCTTGCGATCCGACGAAGTCGCAAGGAAAGTGGAATTCCGACGACATCTCGAATGCGGGCTTCGAAGAGTGGTGGATCCGCTCGGTCGTGAACCAGGGCGGCGGTCCAGCCGCGCCGATTCCGGAGCCGACGGGACTCATCCTGCTGGGCACGGGCCTCGTGCTCGCCGGGAAGCGGTTCCGCAAGCCGTCGACGAAGCTCGCCAAAAAGGCCGAATAAAGTTCGGCCTCAGGGCGACTTCTTTCGAGCGCGAACCGTTTTTCCCCTCCGCGCGTCCTACTTAACGCTAAATACAACAGTAAGTTGCGGCCACAGAGCAGGGCCCCGGAAGGGGCTTTGCTTTGATGCCACTGATACCCAAAATGACGCGTCGTCCGCGGTTTCACGCGGCTGCACTGCTCGCTCTGTCGCTCGCCGCCTGCTCGCGCGACCCGGCCGTCGTCAGCGCGAAGTACATCAGTGCCGGCGACGCCTACTTGAAGAAGAAGCAGTTCGCCGACGCGATCCTCGAATACCGGCGTGCGCTGGTCGTGGCGCCGCAGTCCGGCGAGGGGCACTACAAGCTCGCTGAAGCGTACGTCGCGAACAACGAGATCCCGCAGTCGCTGCCGGAGTACGTTCGCGCGGCCGACCGCCTGCCGGAGAACACCGACCTGCAGCTGAAGGCGGGCAATCTCCTGATGCTCGGCGGTCGATTCCAGGACGCGAAGAACCGCGCGCGCGCCGTGCTGCGCAACGACCCGAAGAACGTCGCGGCGCTCGTGCTCCTTGGAAATGCGCTCGCCGGACTACGCAATCTCGACGATGCGATCGACGTCGCGCAGCGAGCGGTAGACGTGGACCCGGACCGGCCGGGACTCCGTACGAACCTGGCCACGCTGCAACTGGCCAAGGGCGATCGCGCTCTTGCCGAGCAGGCGTTCAAGAAGGCGCTGGAGATGGCCCCGACCAGCGTTCCGACGTACCTGGCGCTGTCGAACTTCTACCGCTCCGGCGGCCGGCTCCAGGAAGCCGAGGCGCTGCTGCGGAGCGCGTACGGACTTGCACCGAAAGACGTGAAAGTGAATCGCGCGCTCGGCTCGCTGTTGATCGAAGCGAACCGTGCGGCGGAGGCGGAGCAATACATCAAGGCGTCCGCGTCGCTGGACGAGGACGCCCAGTCGCGCATCGCGCTGGCCGACTATTACATGCAGATGAAGCGGTATTCGGATGCCATTCGCGTGCTCGATCCGCTGGTGTCGAACAAGAAGACGTTTTCCGGCGCGAAAATCCGCATTGCCATCGTCCAGCTGATGGCCGGCGACCGCAAGCAGGCGTACGCGACGATCGACGACATCCTGAAGAAAAATCCACAGGACGTCACCGCGATCTCATTCAGGGCGCGCCTGCTGCTCGCGGACCATCGGCTCGACGAAGCGGCGGCGGCCGTGCAGAGCGCGATGAACATCAACCCGCGCTCGGCTCAGGTCCAGTACATGGTCGGCAAGGTGAAGTGGGCGCGCAATGAGCTCGAGGAAGCGCGCAAGGCCTTCAACGAAGCGCTCGACATCGAACCGTACAGCGTCGATGCGTCAATGGAGCTCGCCGCGCTGCACCGGCGCCGGGGCGAAATCGACACCGCGATTTCGTTCGCGGAGCGCAGCGTCAAGAATCAGCCGGAGAATCTCGCCGCGCGACTGGCGCTCGTCCGAACGTTGACGGTTCGCTCGGAGGACTACCCGCGCGCCGAAGGCGAGGTGAAGGCGCTCCTGGAGCGATATCCGAAACAGGCCGCTGTCCATTCCCTCGCGGGGAACATCCGGATCCTCAACCGCGATCCGAACGGCGCGCGCAAGGCGTACGAAACGGCGCTCGGCCTCGACCCGGACAACGTCGAAGCCTATTCGGGTCTGATGGCGCTCGATCAGGGCACGCCGCGCCTGCCCGCGCTCACGAAGCGCCTCAACGAGCGAATTGCGAAAGGCGGCGCCGACAGCAGCCTGATTCTGATCGCCGCGAAAACCTCGATCCTGAGGCGCGACTTCAGCCATGCCGAAGCGATGCTGCGGAAGGCGATCGAGGTCGATCAGGGACAGCTCGACGGCTACATCCTGCTCGGCCAGCTGTTCCTGCTCGAGCGGCGCGTGCCCGAAGCGATCAAGGAATTCGAGAAGCTCGTCGCGCTCGACACCCGATCGATCCCGGGGTTTACGATGCTCGGCCTCCTCTACCAGTCGCAGAAGAACCTGCAGGAAGCCAGGAAGTGGTACGAGAAGGCGGTCCAGATCAACCCGAGATCGGCGTCTGCCGCTTCGAACAATCTCGCCTGCCTGTACGCGGACGGCCTGGGCAGCCTCGACCAGGCGCTGCAGCTCGCGCAATACGCGGTCTCGGCGAACCCGCGGCAGCCCGAGTTCAACGACACGCTCGGGTGGATCTATTACAAGAAGCAAATGTACGACCAGGCCCTCAAGCCGCTGCTCGAAGCGGCGACCATGGTGCCGAACCACGCCCTCGTCCAGTACCACGTCGGGCTCGCCTACGCGCAGCTTGGCGACGATGCCAAGGCGCGGCGGGCGCTGGAACGCGCGCTGAAGCTCGCGCCCGGTTTCGAGGGCGCGGCCGAGGCCAAAAAGGTCCTTGCGACGTTGGTCTACTGATCATGAACAACACACGAAAAGCCTGGCTCGCCGGCGCGGTGGTCGCCGCAGGATTCGCCCTCGTCTACTGGCCCGTCATCGTCAAGCTGGTGGCGGACTGGTACAACGACGACAACTACTCGCACGGCTTCCTGATCGTGCCGATCGCCGCCTACCTCGCGTGGGAGCGCCGCGCGCGATTCTGGAGCACGGCTGAGAAACCGGCCGCGTTCGGCCTGGTCGTTGTCATCGGCAGCCTCGCCGTGCTGTTCGCCGGCATCCTCGGGTCCGAGCTGTTTCTCACGCGCATCTCGATCGTCGGGACGCTGGTCGGCGCGCTCCTGTTCCTCTTCGGCTGGCAGCGCATCCGCGTGCTCACGTTCCCGCTCGCGTTCCTCCTGCTGATGATTCCGCTTCCCGCGATCATCTTCAATCAGATCGCGTTCCCGCTGCAGCTGCTGGCATCGCAGTTCGGCGAGAGCGCCATGGGGATCGCGAACGTCCCGGTGCTGCGCGAGGGCAACGTCCTGATTCTCGCGAACACGACGCTCGAGGTCGCGGAAGCCTGCAGCGGCATCCGGTCGCTCGTGTCGCTGCTGACGCTCGCGATCATGCTCGGCTACTTCTCCGACCCGCGCGGGTGGGTTCGCACCGTCATCGCGCTGTCATCCATTCCGGTCGCCGTCGTGACGAATGGATTCCGTGTCGCGGGCACCGGCATCGCGGCGCACCGCTTCGGCGCCGCGGCGGCCGAGGGCTTCTTCCACGAATTCTCCGGCTGGATGGTGTTCGTCGCGGCATTCATCCTGATGCTCGGCCTGCAGCGCGCCGTCACGCGGCTCGCGCCGGCCGTGGCCCAGCCGTCGTCGGTCGGCGCGGCGGTTTGAGGAACGACATGTTGACCCGAGCTCTCGTGCTCTTCGTCACGTTCGTCGCGGCCGCCGGTTTCGTCGCGCGGCAGAACCGCCCGGAACAGGTGCCGGCGCGAACGACCTTCGACCAGTTCCCGCAGCAGATCGCCGGCTGGTCGGGTCAGAACCTGCCGCCGATGGAAGGCCGGATCCTCGCGGTGCTCGGGGTCGACGACTACGTGAATCGCGTGTACGTCGCGCCGGATCGCATGTCGGCCGTCGGCCTCTACGTGGGCTATTACAAGAGCCAGCGGCAGGGCGACTCGATTCATTCGCCGCTCAACTGCCTGCCTGGCGCCGGCTGGGAGCCGCTCGCGCAAAGCCAGATCTCGATTCCGACGTCCAGCGCGGACGGCCCGCGCGACATCGTCGTGAATCGCTATGTGATTCAGAAAGGCCTGGAGCGGCAGCTCGCGCTGTATTGGTACCAGAGCCACGGCCGCACCGTCGCGAGCGAATACTGGAGCAAGTTCTATCTGATTCGCGACGCGATTCAGATCAATCGCACCGACGCGGCCCTCGTGCGCGTGATGTCGCCGATGCCGCCCAACGCCGACGATGCCGAGAGCGCCGCCGAGCAGCGGGCGACGAATTTCGTGAAGGCGATGTTTCCGCAGCTCCACGCGTTCCTGCCGTTATAAAGGAATCTGCATGATGACCCGCCGCTTGTCGACGATTGTTCTGCTCTGTGTCGCCGCGGCATTCTCCGGCTGCCACAAGCTGAAGGCCGCCGACCACACGCGCCGCGGCAACGCGTACTTCGAAGACAAACGCTTTCCGGAAGCGATCATCGAGTTTCGCGCGGCGCTGCAGTCGAATCCGCGTCTCGGCGACGTCCGGCTGAAGCTCGGCGACGCCTACATGAGCGGCAACGACGTCCGCAACGCGCTGGGCGAGTACGTGCGCGCGTCCGATCTGCTCCCGAACAGCGCCGAGGCGCAGGTCAAGGCGGCGCGCCTGCTGCTCCTCGCGCGGCAGTTCGAGGACGCGAAGGCGCGTGCCGACCGCGCGATCGCGCTGGATCCGAAGAACGTCGAGGCCCAGATCGTCCGCGGCAACGCGCTCGCCGGCCTGAAGGACTTCGACGCCGCGATGGCCGAGTATCAGGACGCGATCGCGCTCGACCCGGAACAGCACACCGCCTACAGCAACCTCGGGATCCTCCAGCTCGCGCAGGGCAAGCAGGCGGAAGCGGAGCAGACGTTCCGAAAGGCGGTTGAAGCCGCGCCGAAGTCCGTTCCCGCCAGGCTGGCGCTCGCGAACTTCTTCGTCGCCACCGGCAACCAGACCGAGGGCGAGAACACGATGAAGGCCGCGCTGGAACTCGACCCGCGCAACCTCGAAGCGAACCGCGGCCTCGGGTTCTACTACCTGGCGAGCGGCCGCGGAGCCGAGGCCGAGCCGTACTTCGTGAACATCGCGAAGTTCGCCAAGACCGACGCGGCCTCGCTCGCGCTGGCGGACTACTACACGGTCGTACAGCGGCCCGAGGACGCGCGGCGCGTGCTGAAGGAAATCGCCGCGAACGAGTCGGCGTACGCCCAGGCGAACGTGCGCCTCGCCGCGCTGGATGCGGCCGAGGGCCACCGCGCGCAGGCGCAGCAGCGGATTCGCGAAGTCCTCGAGAAGCGCCCGCGCGATACGCCGGCGCTGCTGCTGAACGCCCGCCTGTTCTTTCTCGAAGGGAAACGGGCCGAGGCCAGGAGGGCCGCCGCCGCGGTGATTGCGGTCGACGCTCGCTCGACCGCCGCGATCCAGGCCTACATGCTCACCGGCCAGATCGAAGCGGCGAGCGATCGGACCGACGAAGCGATCAAGGCCTACGAGCAGGTGCTGAAGCTCCAGCCGAGCCCACTGGCGGCCAACATCGCGCTGAGCCGCCTCTACCTGACGGCCAGGAACGCGAGCAAGGCGAAGACCTACGCGCAGCAGGCGCTGGGCATTCAGCGCGGCAATCCGGAAGCGCAGAGTCTGTTGATTCGCAGCGAGCTGCTCGCCGGCGATCTGTCGGCGGCCAGCACGGATCTCGCGGCGCTCGAGAAGGCGTTCCCGAACGCGATCGGCGTCGTCAAGCTCAACGCGCTGGTGCAGCTGGCGTCCAGGAAGCCGGAGCTCGCCCGCGCGGCATACGAGCGCGTCCTCAAAGCGTCTCCGCGCGACCTCGAGGCGCTCTCGGGGCTCATGCAGGTGGAGGTGAACTCCGGCCACGCGAAGGAAGCAGCCGCGCGGGTGGACGAGTACCTGAAAGGCGCGACGCCGACGGTGGACCTGCTCATGCTCGCGGCGCGCGCCCACGGCACGGCCGGCAACGGGCCGCGCGTCGAAGAGCTCCTCAAGCAAGCCATCGAAGCGGATCCGGAGCGGCTGCAGGCGTACGCCATGCTCGGACGGTATTACGCCGGCCAGCGTCGGCTCGACGAAGCCGTCGCGCGCTTCCGCGACGTCATCGCGCGCAATCCCAATTCGGTGCCGGCCGGCACGATGATCGGCATGCTGCTCGAAGCGCAGGGCCAGATCGCCGACGCGGAGCAGCAATACGGCCGCGTGCTCGCCGTCGACGGACGTGCGGCGGTCGCGGCGAACAACCTCGCGTGGATCTACGTCGATTCGAACCGCAAGCTCGACGAAGCGCTGCAGCTGGCGCAGGTCGCGCAGCAGCAGATGCCCGACGAGCCGAACGTCAACGACACCCTTGGCTGGATCTACTACCGCAAGAACCTGGCGGCGCAGGCCGTGCCGCATCTCGAAATGGCCGCCAAGGGCGCTCCGAACGAAGCGTCGCACCAGTTCCACCTCGCGATGGCGTACGTGCAGACCGGTGACTGGCCCAAAGCGCGCGACGCGTTCAAACGCGTGCTGGCGATGAAACCGGAGCTTGCCGAAGCGCCCGAAGCGAAAAAGGCGCGCGCGATGATCGGCGCCTGACCTCAGGCCTGACGGACATCGCGGTCCGTCGAGGCAGCAGCGACCCCGCACCCTCGCTCATGCGATCACGTACCTGGTTTATCGGCGCCCTTCTCTTTGGATCCGGATTCAGCGCGCTCGTCTATCAGGTCGGCTGGCTGCGTGAGTTCCGTCTGATCTTTGGTGCGTCGACCGCCGCGTCGGCGGCCGTGCTCGCGATCTTCATCGGCGGCCTCGGCGTCGGTGGTTTGATCCTGGGACCGCGTGCCGATCGGCATCCGCGGCCGCTGTTGTTCTATGCGCAGCTCGAAACGATTGTCGGGCTCAGCGCGGCCGCCAGTCCTTTCCTGCTGTCATTGGCCCAATCGGTGTACCTGGCCAGCGGAGGTTCGTCGCGCCTCGGAATGGCCGTCGCGACGCTGCTTCGGCTTGGCCTGAGCGCGCTCGTCCTGGCCGTGCCGGCCCTGACGATGGGCGCCACGCTGCCGGCGGCCGCGCGAGCGGCGACCCATCTCGCAGACGTACGGCGAACGGCCGTTGCGGCGCTGTACGCGCTCAATACGCTCGGAGCCGTCGCCGGAAGCTTCGCCGCGACCTTCTTCCTGCTCGAGAGGCTCGGCACGCGCCGGACGATCTGGCTCGCCGCCGCAGTCAACCTGATCGTCGCCGCGATTGCCGCGCGCAACGCCCGGGAACTGGACGCGGAAACGGGTGCCGAGGAGCGGCCCGATGCGCCGGCGCGCGAGCGCGCCGCGCCGGTGGCATTCCTCCTGACGGCGTCGGCGACCGTCGGATTCGCGTTCTTCCTGATGGAGATCGTCTGGTACCGGATGCTCGCACCGCTGCTCGGCGGATCGGTCTTCACGTTCGGATTGATCCTCGCCCTGGCGCTCCTTGGAGTAGGCGTCGGCGGACTGGTATACGCCCTGGTCGGTTCGGATCGACCGGCAACATTGGACGGCTTCGCGACTTCGTGCTTGCTCGAGTCGGTATGTGTGGCGGCGACGCTGGCGCTCGGCGACCGGCTTGCCGTGCTCGCGATTCAACTTCAGCCGCCGTCGTCGGCGGGATTTCTCATCAATGTCTCGGCGTGGGCGATCGTCGCGGGCATCGTGGTTCTGCCGCCTGCGCTCGTGGCCGGCTATCAGTTTCCGCTGCTGATCGCGCTGTTCGGCCGCGGACGGAACGCGGTCGGCCGCGAAATCGGCCTGGCGTACGCAGCCAATACCGCCGGCGCCATAGCCGGCTCTCTCGCCGGCGGATTCGGCTTCCTGCCCTGGCTCGGGGCGCCTGGCGCGTGGAGGCTCGTCGCGGCGGTCCTCCTCGTGATGGGCATCGCTGCGGCCGCGTTGACGAAGCCGCTACGCCGCGTTCGGGCGCTCGCGGCCCGGACTGCGATGGCGGCTGCCACGATTGCGTTGTTGTTTGCCACGGGCCCGACGGCCGCGTGGCGACACACCGGAATCGGTGCGCGCCGTGCGCCTCCAGCCAAGATGCTCGCCTCGCCGAACAACCTGAGCGCGTGGTTCAGACACTGGCGCAACACCGTCATCTGGGATGGCGATGGAACCGAGAGCAGTGTTGCGCTGGTGTCGGATGCTGCCGGCTACGCATTTATCGTCAACGGCAAGTCCGACGGGAACGTGCGTGGGGACGCGGGAACACAAGTGATGCTCGCATTGATCGGCGCGATCAAGCACCCCAATCCGCGCAGCGCGATGGTCATCGGGCTGGGGACCGGCAGTACGGCCGGATGGCTTGGCGCCGTGCCGAGCATCGACCGCGTCGACGTCGTAGAGCTCGAACCGATCGTGCTGGACGTCGCACGAGCCTGCGAACTCGTCAATCAGAACGTGATGAACAACCCCAAGGTCTCGATCGAAATTGGCGACGCGCGGGAGGCCTTGCTCACGGGTCGCTCACGATACGACGTCATTGCGTCGGAACCATCCAATCCGTACCGCGCCGGCATCGCCAGCCTGTTTACGCTCGAGTTCTACCAGGCCGCGGCGAATCGGCTCACCGACGACGGCGTGTTCGCGCAATGGGTACAGGCGTACGACATCGACATGCGGACGCTCGCAACGATCTACGCCACGATGGCCGCGGTGTTCGGCGAAATCGAAACCTGGCAGACGACGCGCGGCGACCTGCTGCTTCTCGCGACGAGGCGGCCCCAGCGCTATAACATCGACGATCTCGAGAAGAGGATTGCCGCGGAACCGTACAAGTCGGCGCTCCTGTATGCGTGGCGCGCCGTCGATCTCAACGGCCTGCTCGCGCATTACGTGGCGAACGACGCGGTCGCCCGGGCCCTGGCCGCGAGCGCCGGCGCGGCTGTCAATACGGACGACCGCAATCTCGTCGAGTTCGGCCTGGCAAAGGCCATCGGTCACCAATCTGCCGTCATCGCCACTCTTCGCCGCAGCGCGCAAGACGCTGCCGCCGCCCAGCCGGTCGTCGAGGGCGGCGCGTCGATCGATTGGGCCAAGGTCGATACCGCGTGGGTGAGTTACATGGCAGCGGAGCGCAGCCTGTCGGAGCGCAGCCGCATGGCGAGTACGCGAGGCGAACAGGCGCGTCAGAACGCGCTGCGTCAGTACTATGCCGAGGGAAACGCGGTCGGTGCCGGCGACTCATGGGATTCGCAGTCCGAACCACCGCGCGATCCGAGCGAGTTGGCGATGCTCGCGGATATCAAGGCAAGAGTTCCTGACGAGCAGGCAGCGATCCCGTTGATCGACCAGCTTCGGCGCTATCAGCCGGCGGAAGCGGACATCGTCCTCGCGACGCTGCGCTTTGGCCAGGGGAAGCTCGACGAAACGACTGATGCGCTGTCTGCGGCTTTCGTGCGGCTTCGGACCGATCCATGGCCGCTGCTTCGCTTTCAACAAAGCGCGCTCGGCCTCGCTCGGACTGTCGGAACGCGTTCGACGCGCGCGAAGACGCTGTTCGACGCGCTGGCCGAGCCGTTCGCGAACCAGATGATGGACCGGATGCGCCTCTTCATCCGGGCGGAATTGTCGATGAACCTGCCCGAGAAACAGGCATGCATCCGGCCGGTGTCGGCGTTCGGCGACTACGTGCCGTGGGACGAACGGTTTCTGCGACTGCGTCGCGATTGTTTCAGCGCCAACGGAGATTCGCGCCTCGCCGCGGCGAACGCGGAGCTCCGTGAGTTCCTCGCGCACGAAGCCCCTGTCGTTCCCCTCGAATCCGCCTCGTCATCGAGGTGACCGCTCAGCGAGAGCTGAACCTTTCGATCCGTTCGGCCGATACACTACACTGCCAGCTGTGCGAACCGGCGGTCCGATGAACGAAATCCGCGAGGCCATTCGTCAATTCATTCTCGCGACGTATCTTCCTGGAGAGTCGGCCGAGAATCTCGGCGACCGAACACCGCTCGTCACGAGCGGCCTCCTCGACTCGCTCGCGGTCCTCGAGCTCACGAGCTTCATTCAGAAGCGTTTCGGCGTCGAGCTGGACGTGTACGACACGAGCGCCGAGCGATTCAACACGATTGAGGAAATCGCCGGCGGCATCGTCCGCAAGCAGGGGCAGGTGCCGAGCCATCCCGGCGGAGGTGGTGCGTCCTGATGGCGCAGCACCTCGCAGAGTATCTCGAGGCGAGCGCCGACAAGTACCGCGATCGACCGGCCGTCGTGGACCCGACCGGCCACACCGCCACGTACGGCGACTTGAACCGGGAGGCTGATGCGCTCGCCCGCTTTTTGGCCGGGCGCGGAGTGGGCCCGGGCGATCGCGTCGGCGTCGTCCTGCCGAAGGGCCTTCGAGCCGTGGTGTCGTTCTTCGGCATCATGAAGGCCGGCGCCGCCTATGTCCCGGTCGACTTCACGGCGCCTGTCGAGCGCGGCCGGCAAATCCTGACCGACTGCGGCGTGCAGTCCGTCATCGTCGACGCCCGCTGCCTCGATGTCCTGCCACACGCCAGCGGCTCCGGTTCCGATCTTCGGGCCGTCATCGTCGCCGGCGCAACGTCCGAGCCGCTTGCCATCTCCACCACATCCTTCGAAGACGCCATTCGGGAGGGCGGTCAGCCGATTCGCCGGACACGCAGCGCGAACGATCTGGCGTACATCCTCTACACGTCAGGATCGACCGGCGTTCCCAAGGGCGTCATGCTGACGCATGCCAACGCGCTGAGTTTCGTCGACTGGTGTTCGTCGATCTTCCTGCCTTCGGAGGAAGATCGCTTCAGCAGCCATGCACCGTTTCATTTCGATCTGTCGATCCTCGATATCTATCTGCCGATCAAGCATGGCGCGGCGTTGTATGTGATTTCAGAAGATCTTGGGAAGAACCCGAAAGATCTGGCGCGGTTCATCGCCGCGAATCAGCTGACGGTGTGGTATTCGACGCCGTCGATCCTGACGTTGCTCCTGCAATTCGGCGATCTCGAGCGGCACGATGTGTCGCGTCTGCGGATCGTGCTTTTTGCCGGAGAGGTGTTTCCGGTGAAACATCTCCGGGCGCTGCAGCGGCTCTGGCCGAAGCCGGTTTACTACAACTTGTACGGGCCGACCGAAACCAACGTCTGCACGTTCGCCCGAATCCCGGCGCACATTCCCGACGATCGCGACGCGCCGTATCCGATCGGATTCGCGTGCAGCCACTGCGCGGCGCTGATCCTCGATGCCGATGGACGGGAGATTACGGGCGACGAGGAGGGGCTGCTGTATATCAGTGGGCCGTCGGTGTTCAGCGGCTATTGGAATCGACCGGTCGAGAATGCCGCCGCGTTCCTCGATCGCGACGGCGTGCGCTGGTACAACACCGGCGACGTCGTCCGGCGGGATGCGAACGACGGGTTCATCTACGTCGGCAGAAAGGACCGGATGGTCAAGCGGCGCGGGTATCGAATCGAGCTTGGCGAGATCGAGCGCGCCCTGTACCTTCACCCGTCGCTGCGCGAAGCGGCCGTCGTGGCGGCCCCCGACGTCGACGGAACGAAGATCGTCGCCTTCCTGTCGTGTCATGGCGGCAAGCCGCCGTCGATTGTCGATCTCAAGATGTTCTGTGGAACGGCGCTGCCCGGTTACATGATTCCCGACCGTTTCGTGATCGAGGACCGGCTGCCCCGGACGTCGACCGACAAGGTGGACTACCAGGCTCTCAAGGGCCGTGCGCACTCCCTCCGCTGACGAGCCCCTGAATCACGCGGAGCGCTGGCTGCTCGACGGCCTGCGCGTCCTCAGACCGGCGTTCTCGGTCCATCAAATCAGCGTCGACATGACGAATGCCATGCGCCGGCTCGACGACCTGCGGCGTCAGGGCGTGGCGGCCAGTTCGACGCACCTGCTCGTGCATGCCGCCGCGCGTGCCCTCGCATCGAATCCACAGGTCCATCAGCTCATCGCGGGCACGCGCCGCCATCGGCCCCGGCGGGTCGACATCGGGCTGTCCGTTGCCGGCGCGACGTTCGTAGCGCCGGTAATGGTGATCGAGAGCGCCGACGTCAAGACGGTCGCTGAGATCGCGGCGGAGATCGCGCGCCGCACTCCGGAAATCCGGCAGGCGGACGAGCAGATGATTCGCCTGCTGCGGCGCTGGGGCTGGATCGTGCCCCTGGGTTTCCTCCGCCGCGCGGTGCTGCGCCTCTTGTTCATGAGCGGCGGATTCCGGCGGAAGGGTGCCGGGACGTTCCAGGTGTCAACGGTGCCGGTCGACTGGGCGCTCACGTCGACGTTCGCAACCGGCGGCGTCCTGGTCGGGGGCCAGATCTGGTCGCGCGTGATCGCCGTGAACGATCAACCGGCCGTTCGTCCGGTGATGACGATCACGCTCTCCGCCGATCACGGTGTCTGGGACGGGCGCGCGGCGGCACGGTTTCTGGCGGCTGTGAAGATGGAGCTCGAAACGGTGTAAAAAAACCAAGAGCCGCG
>Ga0114129_10006556_pt1 | contig 16519 bp, 14 predicted proteins | sample RhiMetdeltSRZDD1_FD_80071 | JGI IMG/M metagenome (GOLD analysis project Ga0114129, IMG submission 80071) | Populus rhizosphere microbial communities from Tennessee, USA - Rhizosphere MetaG P. deltoides SRZDD1 (version 2) (version 2) | ecosystem: Host-associated > Plants > Roots > Rhizosphere >... | reverse complement strand
AGGTGATGAAGAAGTTCGTTGATTGAATAGCGGCAATGAAGCGCGGTTCTTTACGGGCGACGTTTGCGATCCAAAGACCAGAGCTGCCGTCGTGATTTGAAAGAAAAGCAATCGTGTTGCTGTCAGGTGACCACCGCGGACTTGAGGCGTTCCATCCGGGCGGCAAAAGTGGCGTTGGCATCGCCTTAATTTCCTGCCATTCGGGAAACGGAAGAGGGCGGCGTGGTGTAGGTTGTGCTGTTGGCTGAACAGCAAACGTGGAGTCGGAACCTGGACGGGCAAGCCAAAGAGTGCTGATCGTCTTGTCATCTTGAACTGATGTGACTGAGTAGACGACCCATTGTCCGTTTGGCGCGATTTGGGCGTCGGAGACGTTGGCAAGTGTGAGAGTGTCTGCCGGCGTCATCAACCGCCGCGGCTGTGCAAACGCAGGGTTCGCTAGAAGAGCGAAGAGAAAAACGATCGCTAACAATAGTTTCACAAGCGTGTCTCCCTTACAAAATGGAATCGGGAAGAAGTTCTCGCAAAGCCGCTAAGGAGCAAAGACGCAAAGGAGGCTGAGGCACCTTATCTCTGCGTTTTGCGTCTTGGCTCCTTTGCGTTCTTTGCGTGACACAAGACTCAAATAGATGATCTGTTACTCTGACAGACGGTTAACAACACGTGTAATGCCATCCCTGATCAACGCTTCCCCGAAATTGATAAGCAATCCAAGTCTCTTGTCCGCTACTCGAAGGTATGTTAACAGTTGCTTCCTGTGAACCGGTGCTAACAACTCTAGCGACTTAATCTCAATCAAAACCTTTCCTTCGACAAGCAAATCGGCGCGGAACCCAACCTCCATTCTCACTTCGCCATAGATCAACGGGATAGGCACTTGACGTACTACGTGAAGGCCGCGATTGTTCAACTCGTAAGCTAAAGTCGATTCATATACAGATTCCAACAAACCGGGTCCTAATGTCTTGTGAATCTGATACGCCGCGTCGACAACTATTGTCGCTATCTCGTTTTCCGTCATTGTGAGGACTCCTTTGTGAGGAAAGGATTGAGGACCGAATCGTTCTATTTAGGACTTGGCGATGGCTTCGGCGAGGGTTTCTTTTCTTCAACCTGCAAAGTGCCACGAAGCAGGTCCCAAGCGGCGCTCTGTTTCTTAAGATCTTTGTCCGGTCCGAAGTAAGTTAGAACCACTACGCGCTGCCCGATCAGGGCCCAATAGATCTTCGCTGCACCAGTTTCTCCCCCAAGGCTTGCTTTTATGTTCACACCTTCCGCTTTCGAGGTTCCTATATCCGTGGAATCCGGAGACTGCTCTGGCTTCGCACCCATTTGGATAAACTGCTTCATCGTCGCATCGATGTAAGTATCAATGAATGCTTTGCGCGCCTGCGGCATTTTCTCCTCAGTGACTCTTCCGCGATGCGCAAAGACCCGGATCTGCACGTCACTATCGGCTCTCGCCAACGTAAGCTGTTGCGCGTCGGAGTTGCTATCGTCCTGCAGTGTCCAACTGGGAAGATAGTCGAACAGCACTCCGTCTTTGCTAAAATGCTTTGCGTCTGCCGGCGTTGTCTGCGATCGTCCGACGACAGCACACGCCAGTAACAGTGCGACGAGAAACACAGTTGTGCTGAATATTTTCATGATGACCTCCAGTTTTGTCCGATACGGCTTTAGCTTGTCGTCGACGTTCCTTAAGTTCAACGAGATGATTGAAATCGAAAGTTGAATCTCACGCACATCACGACAAGCTAAAGCGTATCGGACATAATTCGGAGCTGTTCGTTCAGCAGATCCCAAACCTCTCGTACGTGTCGTTCGGTAGTGCGAATGTTGCCGATGGAAAGGCGAAGTGTCAGCTTGTTATTTAGCTTGGTGTGGGAGAGAAGTGCTTTTCCGGTCTTGTTCACTGCGTGCATGATCGTTTCATTAAGTACATCCAGCCTGTGATCGTGTTCAGACTCAATCTCAGGCCCGCGTGTCGGGCAAGCACGGAAACAAACTAAGGCCAGCGGAACCGGTGCCAACAGTTCCCAATCCGATGACTCTTCAATCCATGAAGTAAACAACTTTGCGAGTCGACAATGTTCTCGAATCCGTGCCGCTAACCCTTCTTGCCCGAAGTAACGGATGACCATCCAGAGTTTCAGTGCGCGAAATCTTCTTCCGAGTTGGATGCCATAGTCGGAACCATTGCGAACTTTTTCCTGTTCAGGCGTGCGCAAATACTCCGGCACAAGCGAAAAGGCCCTTCGCAAAAGATCCATGTGCCGGCAATAAAGAACAGATAGATCGAAAGGCGTGAACAACCATTTGTGCGGATTCACGACCAGGGAATCCGCCCGATCACAGCCGGAAAGAATGTGGCGCAACTCCGGAACTAAGGCAGCTGATCCAGCATAAGCAGCGTCTACGTGTAGCCACATCGCATGTCGTTCGCAAATCGGTACAATATCCGGAACAGGATCTATGCTCGACGTTGACGTTGTTCCGACGGTTGCGACGACACAAAACGGAATGAAACCATCGCGTTTATCTTCCTCGATCGCGGCAGCGAGCGCATTTGGGTCCATACGAAAATCCGAATCGGTGGCGATCTTTCGCAGACCTCGCTGGCCCAACCCGAGAGTAATGACACCTTTTTCGATTGAAGAATGCGCTTGTTCCGAAACGTAGACACGCAGGAGTGGCAGATCAGGACGACCACTCATGCCTTCTTCACGTACTTTCTTCTCAACGCCTTCACGCGCAGCAGCAATTGCGTGCATGCTCGAGACAGATGCAGTGTCGTAAATGATGCCTGACATTCCTTCATCCAGCCCCATCATTTGACGTAACCAATCAAGTGCTACGTCTTCTAATTCGGTGGACGCAGGAGAAGTGCGCCAAAGCATGGCCTTGTTATCGAACGCCGCGGTAAGAAGTTCGCCAAGTATGCCGGGACCTGAAGTTGAGGTTGCGAAATATGCGTAGAATGCTGGATGGCACCAATGCGTCAACGCGGGAACAATTAGCTTATCGAGGTCGGCGATAATCTTCTCCATCCCCTCCCCTTGTTGAGGCGGTGAATTGGGAAGCTGCGCTTTGAGATCTCCGGGTTGGATCTGAGAGAGCACCGGAAGGTTCTCGATATGCTCGAAATACTCCGCGATCCAATCGATCAACTCGTGACCAAAGCGCCGAAACTCCTCGACACTCATATCTCCCAGTTGAGGGTTCGTTGTAGGCTGAACAGGCTGTGATTTACTCATGTGGGTCTGCTGATTTTCTGGACAGATCAGGCGAAATCGGTATAATGCGCCAACCGCTCGTTTCAAGGTTTTACCCGCTCCCAGCGTGGCGGCTGTGGTACGTTAATTCACTCGCGTTTAGACAGCAAGTAAACAATCCGTTCTCATAGGCAAAAATTAGGAGCCCGGAGAAAACTATGGCCGATGCGGTTGTGGACGCACGAGTAACACACACAGGCTTTATTCGTGGTCTCGGCTTACTCGACTCAACAATGATTGTTGCCGGATCAATGATAGGGTCCGGCATTTTTATTGTTTCGGGTGGGATTGCTAAACAGGTCGGAGCTCCCGGTTGGTTGCTCGTGGTCTGGATCGTCACAGGTGTGCTGACGCTGATGGCGGCGCTTTCGTATGGCGAACTTGCTGCGATGATGCCAAAGGCCGGCGGTCAATATATTTACCTGCGTGAAGCGTTTTCGCCATTGTGGGGATTTCTCTACGGATGGACATTGTTCCTGGTAATTCAAACGGGAACCAGCGCAGCCGTCGCTGTAGGTTTCGCACGCTATCTGGGCGTACTTATCCCTTCGGTGAGCGAGAACAAATACATCATTAGTCCGATCGCTGTCAGCAGTAATTACGCGATCTCACTCTCAACCGCCCAAGTTGTCGGACTGTTGCTGATTCTGTTGTTGACGTTCATGAATACGCGCGGTCTGCGCCTGGGAAAACTCGTACAGAATACTTTCACTATAACCAAGATTGGCGCGCTGCTCGGCTTGATCCTGCTCGGCATACTAATTGGTCGGAACTCTGCCGCCGTGCAGTCAAACTTCGGGGATCTCTGGACCGTCCGCGGTAATCTGGATGACTTTGGTGGTGGTCTAACAGCGGCAGCAGCGTTCGGCCTGTTTGTCGGTATCTGCGTGGCCCAAACCGGTTCATTGTTTTCCGCAGACGCGTGGAACAACATTACGTTTACCGCTGGTGAAGTAAAAGAGCCGAGACGCAATATTCCATTGTCGCTCGCGTTTGGAACAGGACTCGTCATCACCTTGTACTTGCTGGCGAACGTCGCTTATCTCGTTACGCTTCCATTCGAGCGCATCCAGGGTGCAGATCGCGTCGCTACTGATACAGTGAACGCAATCTTCTCCGGAAAGGGTGCGTTGATCATGGCGATCGGAATCATGATCTCCACCTTTGGTTGTAACAATGGTCTGATCCTCGCCGGTGCTCGCGCGTATTACGCGATGGCGCGCGATGGTCTATTCTTCAAAGCGGTAGGAAAATTGAACGACAAGCATGTTCCGCTCTGGGGACTGGTCGTGCAGGGGATTTGGGCAGCAGTTCTGATTCTGCCAAGAACCATCAAACGCGACGCCTTTGGAAGCATTACAGGGTATGGAAACCTTTATGGAAATCTTCTGGACTATGTCATCTCAGCCGCTCTTATCTTCTATATCCTGACTATTGCCGGCATCTTCCGCTTGCGACAGACGCGCCCCGACGCAGAGCGACCGTACAAAGCTTTTGGTTATCCGATAATTCCTATTCTTTACATGATCGGGGCTACGATCATTCTGGTGATATTATTCCTGTACCAAACAGCAACGACGTGGCCGGGTCTAATCATCGTGCTCACAGGGATTCCTGTTTACTTCATTTGGCGGAAGCTCGGTGAACCAATGGATGCAAGGACCGCCGCTCTGGCTGAAGATTAAGAGCTCACTTTCGAAAATCGGCAGGCAACGCGCCTGTCCTACTAAAACTGTTGAGGAAAATGAATGGCTAGCAATCTATTCGCAACGAAACCGCTCAGCCTGCTGCTTGAAGAAATGCACGGCGAGCACCGCCTACGCCGCATCCTTGGACCGACTCAATTAACAGCACTGGGCGTCGGAGCCATCATCGGCACGGGAATCTTTATTCTTACAGGTGTTGCGGCCCACGACCGAACCGGTCCTGCTCTCATGCTTTCGTTCGTGCTTGCCGGCTTGGCCTGTGTTTTCGCTGCGTTGTGTTACGCGGAGTTTGCCTCAATGGTGCCGGTTGCAGGTTCGGCCTACACCTATGCGTATGCGACGCTGGGCGAACTGTTTGCCTGGATCATCGGATGGGACTTGGTGCTGGAGTACGCGGTCGGCTCTGCAACCGTTGCTCACGGATGGTCTGCTCACTTCCAGGAGTTTATACCCATCTTTCACGATGCCATTCCATTAATTCCGGCTAAGCTGCCGCAAGCATTTCACACTGCACCGTTCAATTACTGCCTGAACGTTGGTACTGGATGTCCTCACACCGGATTTGTTTCGACCGGATCCTACTTCGATCTACCGGCGATCCTAATAACGTTTATCTTAACCGTCGTTCTCGTAAAAGGAATTAAGGAGAGCGCCACCTTCAACGCTGTAATGGTGGCGGTGAAATTAGTCATCGTTTTGATGGTTATCGGAATTGGAGTTTTCCTTATCAATCCCGACAACTGGCATCCGTTTGCGCCTTACGGCTATACGGGCGTTAGCTTCTTCGGCAATACAATCCTGGGGAGGGCGGCACCCGGTGGGGAACCGATCGGTATGTTTGCAGGCGCCGCGATCATATTCTTCGCTTACATTGGCTTCGATTCGGTTTCAGTCCACTCAGAAGAAGCAAAGAACCCAGCGAAGGACGTTCCCACCGGCATCATCGCCTCACTGATTATTTGCACCGTTCTCTATATCGCCGTCTCGGCCGTCTTAACTGGCATGGTCCCGTATAAGGACATCAACATCGATGCGCCCGTTGTGGATGCGTTCAGACGCGCTGGCCTGACCTGGATGCAATACCTCGTAGCTGCGGGCGCGATGACGGGAATCACATCAGTCTTGCTGGTCATGATGTTAAGTCAACCGCGCGTGATGCTGGCGCTTGCACGCGATGGTCTGGTGCCCAAAGGCTTCTTCGGCGACATACATCCCAAGTTCAGGACACCATGGAAGTCAACGATTCTGACGGGATTGTTTGTGGCCTCGATGGCCGGATTCATCCCACTCAGCATCCTGGCCGAAATGACCAGCATCGGAACTCTTTTCGCGTTTGTGATCGTCTGCGCCGCTGTGCTGGTTATGCGTAGAACAAATCCGAATGCGAAGCGGCCGTTCCGTGCTCCGTTCGTACCGCTAGTCCCAATACTCGGCATCCTAACTTGTTTACTGTTGATGTTTTCGCTGCCTGCCGAAAACTGGTACCGGTTGATTATCTGGCTGTTAGTCGGTTTCGCTATCTACTTCCTGTACGGCCGGCGTCACAGCATCATGGCCCAACAAAGACATACGTCTCACGAGGTCAAGACTCACGGGTTGACTGGCCAGGCTGTAGCAGATCCTGACGCACCCCCAGGCAGTCCGATCGCGCCGGTCGATCCGAAGGTCATGAGTGATGAATAGCCGAAGCAACGCTTGACTTTGTTTCGCTTCGAGGGGCTGAGCTGATGAAGTTCAGCCCCTGTCGTACGTTTGCAGACGCAACGGAAGAAAAAGGACGTGTTGTTAAGGACAGGGAGTGTCGGAAGGTTCATATCGTCGATCGCAATCATTCTTCTTTGCTCCTTCCCCGTGTTTTCCGACTCAAAGTCCAATGGGCACAATGAACTAAATCCCTTCGTGTTGATAGGCATCGCCTTCGTTTTGCTAATTGGCAAAGTGGGCGGTGAGATATTCGAACGAGTACGGCAGCCCGCGGTGCTGGGCGAGCTCGTCGCAGGGATGCTCATCGGCAGTTTGTCGCTCGTCGGATTTAAAGCAATCGACGCGCTCAAAACGGACTCAGTAATAGCGGCCCTTGCTCAGATCGGGGTCATTATTCTGTTGTTTGAAGTCGGGCTCGAAACGAATCTGAAAGAGATGAAGGAGGTGGGGTGGTCTTCTCTACTGGTGGCTACCGCCGGCGTGATCGCGCCATTCTTCCTGGGATGGGTCGTCGCACGTTATTTCCTGCCGGACGAATCGAACCTTGCGCACATCTTTGTAGGCGCCACTCTTTGCGCAACGAGTGTGGGCATCACCGCTCGCGTCCTTCGGGATCTGGGAAAGGTGAAGATGCGTGAATCGAGGATTATTCTCGGCGCGGCGGTTATTGATGATGTTATGGGATTGTTGATTCTTGCGGTGGTATCCGGAGCGATTCAAGCTGCCGCGACGGGTGTGCCAGTTTCTTTGTCAAACGTCGCCATCATCGCCGCCAAAGCCTTTGCGTTTCTGGTTGCCGCCATACTCTTAGGCCATTTCATTATGCCCCCTTTCTTCAAAGGCGCTGGCCGCTTCAAAACAAGTGGAATGCTTCTCGCGTTTTCAATCGTTTTCTGCTTTACGCTCGCGTGGCTGGCAGCTGTTGTCGAACTTGCGCCGATCGTCGGCGCCTTCGCCGCCGGCCTGGTTCTCGATGAAGTGCACTTCGAACCGTTTACCAGGAGCGGTGAAACGTCTCTCGACCAATTGCTACGCCCGCTGAGTACCGTACTTGTTCCAATTTTCTTTGTGTTGATGGGATTGCGTGTCGATCTCCGCGCATTTGCACGAGTGGACATAATAGGCTTTGCCGTTGTTTTGACACTCGTGGCGATTATCGGTAAGCAGGTTTGTTCGTTAGCTGTAGCGGAACGCGGATTAAATCGGCTGGTAGTTGGTTTGGGAATGATTCCGAGAGGTGAAGTTGGTTTGATTTTTGCCGGAATCGGTACTGGGCTTACACTTCCTAACATTCATGGACTAAACGAACCAGTTATCGGCTCCGCCACGTTCGGGGCCATAGTTTTTATGGTGGTTGTAACCACTCTCGTAACGCCGCCCGTTTTGAAGTGGGCCTTATCGAGGGAAAGATTTTCGCCAGAGCGACAGAAGAAGAGTCGAAAGTGAAGCGACTGATCGCAGTTCTCATTATCAGCGTTCTGATGATTGGCTGCGGCCGGCAGACGAATTCAAATCAACCGGACCGTTCGCCTATTAAGATTGGCTTCTTTGGTGATCTGTCTGGTCCCACATTTAACTTTGGCCAGTCGGCAAAGAACGGAATGTTGATGGCCGTTGATCAGATCAATTTGGCTGGCGGGATAAATGGCAGGCGAATCGACGTTGTCATTGATGACGATCATGGGAGCCCGGAACAGGCGGCGGAATTAACTGGCAAGCTGATTGGTCAGGACCACGTGGTGTCGATTATTGCTGCGGGTACTTCCGGCAACAGCCGCGCCGCAGCGCCGAAAGCCCAAGCTGCTCACATACCGATGATCTCACCCTCTTCCACTGATCCTGCTGTTACGCAAACGGGCGAGTACATATTCCGCGCATGCTTTGTCGATGCTTTTCAAGGCGAAGTGATGGCTCGATTTGCGGCGCAAACTCTCGGTGCGAAGAAGGCAGCAATTCTCTTCGACTTCAATTCACCTTATGGGCGCGGACTAACGGATTTCTTTGAGCTGAGTTTTGCAAAACTCGGTGGGCAAATAGTTGCGAAGCCTTCGTACATGCAGGGTGATACTGACTTCAAGGGTCAGTTGAGCACGATTCAAGTTAATGACCCGGACGTCATATATATTCCAGGTTATTACAACGACGTCGCCGTGATCGCGAAGCAAGCGCGCGCTATTGGACTGAAACAACCGCTGCTCGGCGGCGACGGGTGGGATGCGCCGGAACTGTGGCAGCTCGCCGGGGACAGTTTGAACATTTCGTACATCACGACACACTACTCGGCCGATGATCCATCACCGGCAATCCAAACGTTTGTTCACGAATACAAACAGCGATATGGAAACCTGGTGCCGGATGCTCACGCCGCGTTGGCGTACGATGCAACACGAGTTCTAGCAAACGCTATTGAGCGAGCAGGCTCAACGGAACCAGCGAAGATCCGTGACGCACTTGCGGCAACAAAGGACTTTCCGGGCGTGACCGGAATAATAAGTATGGACAGCGAGCGCAATGCGGTGAAGCCCGCCGTGGTTCTCAAGCTTGAGGACGCACGCTACATTTATCAGGAGACGTTGCAACCAACGGCGGTTACCGCAGTCTCGTCACCCTCTCCGAGTCCGAGCCCCAGGAAACGGCCCCGGTAATGGAAGAATATCCACCGATTACACAGATTACACAGATTAAGAGCTTAATCAGCTAAGTTGAGTGGTCTAGCCCCAATTATATTTGCACGTGGAACCTAACCACTCAACTTAGCTCATTAAGCTCTTAATCTGTGTGATCTGTGGATAGTTCTTTCTTTCAGACCACTAGCATCCAAGCGACGCCCGGGCCTCTTTCAGCGCCGCCTCAACCCGTTCTGGCGCCGTTCCACCAACCACTGATTTCGCCCGTAGTGTCTGGTCCAACTTCAAACAGTCAAACACATCCGCTGATATCGTCTCAGAAAACCGCTTCAACTCTTCCAGCGTCAGTTCATCAAGTTCCTTCTGATGCTCGAGTGCATACATGACAATCTTGCCCACGACCCCATGCGCCTCCCGGAAAGGCATGCCCTTACGCACGAGGTAGTCAGCTAACTCAGTCGCATTCGTGTAACCAGTTGAAGCTGCCAAACGAACTCTTTCTTTGTTGACAGTGATATTTCGTAAGACAGTCGTCGAGATCCGCAGGCACGAACTCAACGTATCGAAGCAATCGAACACAGCTTCTTTATCTTCCTGCATATCCTTGTTGTAGGCGAGTGGCAGACCCTTCATCGTTGTTAGAAGAGCCTGCAGATGTCCAAACACGCGACCACTCTTGCCGCGGACCAGCTCCATTGAGTCTGGATTCTTCTTTTGCGGCATAAGGCTGGAGCCCGTCGCAATAGCATCTCCTAACTCGAAAAACCCAAACTCATTCGTGCAATAGAGAATGATGTCCTCGCCCAGACGCGATAGGTGGACCATCGCGAGCGCGCACGCACTTATAAACTCAATACAAAAATCTCGGTCGCTAACTGCATCCAAACTATTTTTCGAAACAGCATCGAATCCTAGTTCATGAGCGAGTGCCTCACGATCGATTGGGAAGGACGTGCCGGCCAAAGCCGCAGAGCCTAATGGTAAAACGTTTACGCGCGTTCGCACTTCATTCAAACGCTCATTGTCTCGTCTGAGCATCTCAAAATAGGCGAGACACCAGTGGGCCAGCAGAATCGGTTGAGCCCGCTGTAAGTGTGTGTAGCCTGGAATCGCAACCTCTCTGTTTGCTTCCGCGAAGTTTAGTAGTGCAGTTTGAATTATGCGCGCCTCATTTTTTAACTCGTCAACCGCGTCTCGCATCCACATGCGAAAGTCTGTGGCAACCTGGTCGTTGCGACTGCGACCGGTGTGAAGTTTTCTACCTGCGTCTCCTGTCACTTCAACCAGGCGCGCTTCGACGAAGGAATGGACATCCTCCGCGGTTTCATCGGCAGCAATATAGGCTGGATCAGTTCTGGCTCGCTGAAGGACCGTTTGCAGTGCCTGGGTGATTGCTAATCCTTCGTCTTGCGTGAGTACGCGGGCGTTAACCAGGGCGTTGCAATACGCAATGCTGGCGCGAACGTCGACCTCAAACAATCGCGCGTCGAAAGTGAAGGAGCTATTGAATTGGGCGAATCCCTCGTCCGCAGCTTTACTGAACCGCCCGCCCCAGAGGTTCTTTTTCTCAGCCATCCCGCCTCCGTTTCGGCTACTACCTGCGCCCGTCTTCATTGACGGACTTCCAACCGAAATGCTAGTTTATGCATCTATGCACTGATTATGCAATCAGAAAGCATAATGCAGGCTTAGTGAATGTATGAACAAGAGAGAGCGGCAACAGAAAATCCTCAGCCTGATTCGGGCCAAGCCCATCGGCAGGCAGGAACAACTGCGTGAACTGCTGGAGCGCGGGGGCGTTCCAGCCACGCAGTCGAGCGTATCTCGAGACCTCGAAGACCTCGGTGTCGTCAAACATCACGGCGTATACACGTTACCACAGGCGAATGGCGCGGCTGCTCGAGGTCTCGTGAGTTTAGATCACGCGGGGGAATGTTTAGTAATCGCTCGCACCGAACCCGGACGCGCATCAGCGGTTGCCGTGGACATCGATGCGGCGGCGATTCCGGAAATAGTTGGAACGATCGCGGGCGAAGACACGATCTTCATTGCCGTGCGCGAAGCGAAAGCACAGCGGCCAACAATTAAGAAGATCTGGGAGCTGTTTTCATGATCGTTCGTGTTTGGTAAGACAGATAGGTCCTATAGGTCATATGTGTCCTATCGGCGAAAAAAGGATGAAGAGTGACTGAGAAGAAGATTAACAAGATCGTCCTGGCCTATTCGGGCGGCCTCGATACGTCAGTGATGCTGCGCTGGCTTAAGGAGCATTACGACTGTGAGGTTGTGTGTTACTGCGCCGATGTTGGCCAAGGACAGGAACTAAAAGGTCTTGAGCAGAAGGCATATCAGACCGGCGCGTCGAAGCTCTACATCAAAGATTTACGGGAGGAGTTTGTTCGCGACTACGTTTGGACCGCGGTAAAAGCCAATGCTGTCTACGAAGGCGTTTACCTGATGGGAACATCGTTGGCGCGGCCGGTGATCGCAAAGCACCAGATCGAGATCGCGCGTTTGGAGGGCGCAGATGCTGTTGCCCATGGAGCAACCGGAAAAGGCAACGACCAGGTGCGATTTGAGCTCACTTATTATGCGCTGCAGCCTGACATTAAGGTCATCGCACCTTGGCGTGAATGGGAGTTCAAGGGTCGAACAGATCTGATTGCCTACGCGAAACAACACAAGATTCCTGTAACGGCAACAGCAGAGAAGCCCTATTCCACTGACGCGAACCTGATGCACATTTCGTATGAGGGGGGAATCCTGGAAGATCCCTGGGCAGAACCACCGGAGAATATTTTTCAACTGACACGCTCGCCCGAAGAGGCGGAGTCAAAGCCGCAGTACCTGGAAATATCCTTCGAGAACGGCGAACCCGTCGCCATCGATGGAAAGAGATTAGACCCGGTATCGTTGCTCGAGACTCTCAACAGAGCCGGCGGCGCACATGGTATCGGTCGCGTCGACCTTGTTGAGAACCGTTTTGTCGGCATGAAGTCTCGCGGCGTTTACGAAACGCCGGGCGTCACCATACTGCATGTAGCACATCGCGCGCTTGAATCAATCACTCTCGATCGCGAGGTGATGCACCTGCGCGATTCGCTAGGAGTAAAGTTCGCGGAAAGCGTCTACTACGGCTTTTGGTTCGCCCCCGAATCTGTTTTGATGCGGCGACTCATCGACGAGACTCAAGCACGAGTGACGGGAGACGTCCGGCTCAAACTGTTTAGGGGCAATGCGATCGTTGTTGGAAGACGTTCACCGCATTCGCTCTACAGCGAAAAAGTCGCGACGTTTGAGGCTGACACCGTTTACAACCAACGCGATGCCGAAGGCTTTATCAAATTGAACGCGCTTAGGCTGCGCTTAGGAGGTATTAAGTGAGCATGAAAACAACACGGATCATCGACGCGGACAAAATGGGCTCCGCTACCTCGCCATTGAACGTGTCGAAGACGGTTGCTGTGGTTGACTCCTCTGCTTCTCCACATGCCGGTGATGTGGTGGTCGTACGCGCGTTAACCGATAGCGCCACCTACAACATGCTCGAACTACCGACGGGCCGCCTGGCCAAGATAAATCCAGGTGATCTCTTGATTGGTGTGCTCGGCAGGCGTCGGGCGTTAAAAGGATTTGTCGGCGATGTTCCGGCTTCTGTTACCGCCGGCGATGAACTCCATCTCTTGAATATGGGCGGTGTGATCGGTTGTTGCACCGGTCATCACTCGAGCCTTGGAGATGCCATTCGACTACAGGTGATTGGACTCGTCTGTGACGAGAACGATCGCGTGCTGAACATTGCCGATGCTGCGCTGCCGGCGCGGAGCAACCTGGGCGAAACGGCACCCCTGGTAATGATTGCCGGCACCAGCATGAACAGCGGCAAGACGTACGCGGCGACTGAATTGATCAAGCAGGCGACGCGCTGCGGTCTACGGGTCGCAGCGGCAAAGCTCTCCGGTATAGCGTGCCTGCGCGACACCTTGAACATGGCCGATCATGGCGCGGTAGCAACGGCGAGCTTTCTCGACTGCGGATTGCCGTCGACTGTCTCTGTTGGAGATCTCGCGCCAACAGCCAAAGCCATCATTGCTCGTCTCAATGAGGAATCCCCTGATTTAATCGTGATTGAGATGGGAGATGGAATTCTCGGCGGCTACTCAGTTGAAACAGTGTTTGAGGACCCGGAAATTCGAGAGGCTACGGCGGCGTTGGTGTTCTGTGCTTCAGATTACGTTGGAGCGTGGGGTGGCATCGAACTAATGCGACGTCGTGGAATCGAGATCGATGTTGTTGCGGGTTCAGTGACCGATTCAAAAATGGGTGAGGACTATGTTCGAAACGAATTTGGTGTTCCGGCTGCAAATGCTCGACGTGATGGCGCGGCGCTGTTCCAACTGATTAATGAGAAGCTTACGAATGTTCGATGCGCTTCGGCAGTTCTTATGTCCGATACGCTTTAGCTTGTCGTGTCGTACGCAAACTCAACTGAAGCGCTCGCTCGAGATTAAACGACGATGACTCAGAAAAAACTTCGCATTGGTATTTTCGGAGGCTCCGGCTACGGCGGTTCCGAATTGCTGCGCATTCTACTGTTTCATCCGAATGTTGAAATCGCTTTTGTTACAGCCAACGAACAAGCAGGAAAAGCTGTCACCGAAGTTCATCGAAATCTGCATGGTCTCACAAACCTAACGTTCACCTCAGCTCCTGACGATTTATCGACCCTCAACGAGATCGACTGTGTTTTTCTTGCGCTCCCGAACGGACAGGCAATGGATGTCGTTCCGAAACTCCCATCGAGCGTAAAAGCGATCGATCTTTCAGGTGACTTCCGTCTACGCAGTAAAGAAGAGTTTGAGAAGCATTACAAGCAAACGCACACTGCGATGGCGGCACAGGCGGAGTTTGTGTACGGCCTAACAGAAACCAATCGGGAGGCGATCAACAGCGCGCGATTAATCGCCAACCCTGGCTGCTTCGCAACAGCGACACTCTTGGGGTTGGCTCCGCTGGTGGCAAATGATCTGATCTCCGGAAGAGTCATTGTCGACGCGAAGACTGGATCCTCCGGGTCTGGCGCGAAGGCAGCTGCAAACACGCACCATCCTCAGCGGATGAATTCGTTCTACGCCTATAAGCCGTTCACTCACCAACACGTTCCGGAGATCGAGCAGGAATTAAGAAGCGTAGGTGATTGGACCAGCGAGTTGGTTTTCATGACCCACTCGCTACCTGTCGCGCGAGGGATTTTTGCCTCTATCTATGTTGAGACCAGGCAGGCCTTGACAGAGGCCCGGCTGCGTGATGTGTTCTCAAGTTTTTATCGGGGCTGTTTTTTCGTAAGGCTCGTTCAAGGCTCGCCAGATATCAACTGGGTGAAAACGACGAACTTCTGTGATATCGGTTTTGCTACACGCGGCAACCAGATCGTTGTCTTTTCAGCAATCGATAACCTGGTTAAGGGCGCAGCAGGTCAGGCAATCCAAAACATGAACCTGATGTTTGGTCTCGAAGAAACAACTGGTCTAATGTTAGTGGGAACCAATCCGTAGCTGAAGATTGGTTCAACTCCTTGGAGTGCGGTGACTTGTCACCGCTTTGGTCTGCGGCGACTTGTCGCCGCAGCTAATTTCTTTGCTTTAATTTGTTGTTATGAACTTCAAACCCGCTGACATAAAACCAACCCTTCAGCTCGAGGATCTAGAAAAAATCGACATTCGCGTCGGAACAATTCTGTCTGTGGAGGATATTACAAATTCCGACAAACTTGTGAAGCTCACGGTGAATTTCGGCGATCATAGAAGGACGATTGTTGCCGGCTTGAAACAGGAGCGACAAACGCCCAAAGAGATCGAAGGCAAGCAAGCTTTGTTTGTGGTGAATCTGGCGCCCAAGAAAATGAGAAACGAAACTTCAGAAGGCATGTTGTTCGACATCGGTTACGCGGATGGATTGGTGCCGGTGTTGGCGATTCCCGAAAAAGCGATTCCAGATGGAGCAAGAGCAGGATGAAAGCGACGGCCAGTAGCACGCTTGACGCAATCGTCACGGCGGAAGAGCGATACCAACTCGCCACTTACAAGAAAATGTCGATCGCGGCGGAATACGGCGAAGGAGTCTGGGTGTACACGAATCACGGCGAGCGGTACCTCGACCTGTACGGCGGCCACGCGGTCGCCGGCACCGGCCACTGTCACCCCCACGTGGTAAAGGCTATTAGTAACCAAGCGCAGAAACTCCTCTTTTATTCCAATCTCGTGTATTCGGACGTTCGTGCCCGCGCGGCGGAAAAACTGGTCCAGCTTGCACCGGATGATTTAACGAAAGCTTTCTTTTGCAACTCCGGAACCGAAGCCAACGAAAATGCAATGCGGATGGCTCGGATGCACACGGGCCGCGAAAAAATCATAACGTTCAGCGGTGGTTTTCATGGCCGTACGGCTGACGCAATCAGCGCCACATTTCTCGGCAAGTATAGGGAACTCGGGAAACCGAACGTGCCCGGTCACATCTCGGCGGAATTCGGCGACATCGATTCCGTTCGCGCCGTTTTGGACGATTCAGTCGCAGCGATAATGCTGGAACCTATCCAATCAATGGCTGGCGTGCGGATGGCGCCCGCCTCTTTCTATCGAGAGCTCCGACAGATGTGCGATGAAGTTGGTACTTTGCTGATCTTCGATGAAGTGCAAACAGGCGTGGGCCGCACAGGCGAATGGTTCTTCTCTGGTAGCGAAGCTGCCGCTGGAGTCGTTCCTGACATCCTCACGTTAGCGAAGTCGCTTGGCAGCGGTATTCCTGTCGGTGCTTGCTTAGTTACAGAAGTCGTTGCCAGTACCATTAAGGAAAACGATCTTGGCACAACCTTCGGCGGTGGCATGCTCGCAATGGCAGCAGTATCCGCAACGCTCGAGGCAATTGAAAACGATCAGATGCTTGTCAATGTGAGGGATGTTGAGGCCTACGCGCGCGAGCAGTTGAAGCCGTTGGACGACGTCGTGAATGTTCATGGTCTTGGATTCCTGCTGGGAGTGGAATTTCGTCATAAAGCGGCAGACGTTCACAAGGAATTGTTGAGTCGGCGAATTATTACGGGCACGTCCAGCAATCCGCACGTGCTGCGGCTCTTACCTCCGCTCTGCCTTAAACGGATTGAGATGAATCTGTTTGTGAGCGCGTTAAGAGATATTTTTAAATCCGCGCCGTT
>Ga0114129_10006555_pt1 | contig 16519 bp, 16 predicted proteins | sample RhiMetdeltSRZDD1_FD_80071 | JGI IMG/M metagenome (GOLD analysis project Ga0114129, IMG submission 80071) | Populus rhizosphere microbial communities from Tennessee, USA - Rhizosphere MetaG P. deltoides SRZDD1 (version 2) (version 2) | ecosystem: Host-associated > Plants > Roots > Rhizosphere >... | reverse complement strand
CGGGCGAAGACCCGGCCATCTTGTGTCACGCGCAAGAGATCACCGGGTCAAGCCCGGTGATGACGATGGAGGAATGACCGCAGAACCTAAGTCGTCCTGCGCGGGCCAGGGCGAAGAATGCGGGGGCCTCACGCGCGCGCCACATAGCCGACGAAAGGCAATTCGCGAAATGCATGTCCCATGTCCATGCCGAAGCCGACGACGAATTTGTCTGGGCAGTCGAATCCTTTGAAGTCCGCCTCGATTTCGGCCGCCCGCTTGCCGCTTTTGTCGAGGAGGACCGCCGTCATCACCCGCTTGGCGCCCCGTGCCGTGAGAAGATCCTTGGCATAGGCGAGCGTGCGGCCCGATTCCAGAATGTCGTCGACGAGAAGCACCTCGCGTCCGCTGACGTCCGTGGCGATGTCTCGCAGGATGTCAACCTGTCCCGACGACACCGTGCTCTCGCGGTAGCTGGCAAGCATCATGAAATCGACTTCGGGCGAGAGCCCCGCCCGATGGCAGGCGCGCATGAGATCGGCCGCGAACACGAAGCTTCCCTTCAGGATCGGCACGATCAAGAGCCGCTCCGGCGCCGCCCTCGCGATTTCCTGGGCGATTCGTTCGATCTGGGCTTCGATCTCGTGTTCCGAGAAGAGAACGTTGATCAGATGCCCATCAATTCGCACTGTCGTCATGGCCCGGCATTTGAGCCTGTTTCACCATGGGGAGCAAAGCGAATTTCGACGTGTCGCGCCGTATCCGGCGGCGAGGCGATGCGCGTGACGAAGGTCGACACCTCTCCGGGCTTCACCGGTCTGGTCGTGGCGACGAGCCGCCAGTCGTAGACCGGCATCATCTTCTCGTCCTCGAGCGTGAATGCAACGATGGGTATGGACAGCTCCCGATTTCCGACATTGACGATTTCACCCTGGATCGCGAGCACCCTGACGCCCTCGATGATGCTGTGCTGCTGACCGACGTTCCTGAATTCCAGTCCGAGCGCATTCACCGCAATACCGGCCTTGGCATAGATGAGCTGGGCAGGAGGGAAGGCGCGCGCCACCTCATTCGGCAGGGCGAAGGCAATGCCCGTGGCGGATATGATCAACGTTGCGAGCACCGCCCAGCCTCTGAGTTCCTTGCGCCGTCTCGACTTTGCCTGCGCGAATTGCGCCTCGGCCGCAAGCGCCGCCTGCGCCAGGCGCATCACCTCGCGCTCTTCGATGATCTCATCGACGTGCAGAAGACCGCCAGCGGGCGGAGCAAGTCCCGCGCGCGACGGGGTCGGCTCGACGATGCTCAAGGCCCGGCTCTCGATCCAGCCGTGGCCGCAAACCGCACAGCTCATCATCGTTCCCTCAGGTCCGAGATGACTCTGCGGCACGTTATGGCGAGTTGCACAGGTGGGACAGACGACTATCATCGCTCGCACTTGGAAGCATCTGATTCGGCGCCCCCGCCGAGAAGGACTCGACCGGGGCGCGGTTTACCGCAAATTAAGCGGCAACATGGTTAAGGTCGCCTTAAGCCCGAACGCGCGAGGTGCTGAAGCTGGTCCGCCTTGAGAACATAGGCTTGAAATATGGGACAGGCCCCGAGATCCTGCGCGATGTGAGTTTCGCCCTGGAAAAGGGCAGCTTCAGCTTTCTCACAGGGCCCTCAGGCGCCGGGAAATCCTCGCTGCTCAAACTTCTCTTCTTGAGCTTGCGCCCCACCCGCGGCCTCATCAGCCTGTTCGGACGCGACATCGCCTCGCTTCGCCGCTCGGAATTGCCCTCCTTGCGTCGCCGGATCGGCGTCGTCTTCCAGGATTTCAAGCTCATCGACCACATGTCGGCCTTCGATAATGTTGCCCTGCCGCTCCGTGCTGCAGGACGAAGGCCCGAGTCCTATCGCAGCGACGTCATGGAGCTTTTGCACTGGGTCGGCCTTAAGGCGTACGCGCACATGCTGCCTCCGGCACTCTCGGGCGGTGAGAAGCAGCGCCTGGCCATCGCCCGGGCGGTGGTCGCCAAGCCCGAACTCCTGCTTGCCGACGAGCCGACAGGCAACGTGGACCCCGCGCTGGCCGAGCGGCTTCTGCGTCTCTTCCACGAGCTCAATCGCTTCGGCACCACCGTGCTCATCGCCACCCACGATCCCAACCTCCTCAAGGACGCAAGGCTCGAGGTCCTGCGTCTCGAGAAGGGGCAGCTGCACTGATGCCGCCCTCCGCCGTCATTTCAGCCAAGGCCCAGCCCATGCGAACGCTGACGCTCGCCATGGCGGTCATGTGCTATCTGGCGACATTGGCGCTGGGCGCTCTCATGCTCATCGAAGCGGCCGTTTCGCAATGGGTGTCCGGCATGGCCTCGGAAGCAACCGTTGAGGTGAGGCAATTGTCCGGCAGCGACCTTGAGGCCGAGACGCACAAGGCGCTCGCCATATTGGCCTCGACTCCGGGCGTGTCGAGTGCGCGCGCGCTGGGTTCCGAAGACGTGAGCGCACTGCTCGAACCCTGGCTCGGCGCCTCGCCGGCCTTGGCCGAGCTGCCCCTGCCGCGACTCATTTCGGTTTCGCTCGATTCGAAAGTGCCGCCCGACCTCGCCCGCCTCGAGAAACGTTTGATAGCGGATGTAAAAGGGGCAAGCCTTGACACCCATCTCCTCTGGCAGTCGCAATTCACCCGCGCGGCATCCACCTTGCGCAGCTTGAGTCTCGCCATACTGGCGCTGATCGCGCTGTCGGCCACAGCACTCGTGATCTTCGCCACCCGCTCCGTACTCGACGCCAACCGCGGCGTCATCGAGGTCCTGCATCTCGTCGGCGCCGATGACGGCTTCATCGCCCGCGCCGTCAAGACCCGTTTCCTCAGAAGCTCCTTTGTCGCCGGGCTATTGGGCACATTGGGCGGTCTACTCACCTTTGCCGCCTTGGGCCTCGTCGGCGAAAAAGGTGATTCGGGCTTGAGTGCGGCGACCGCCGATCTTCTCATTGCCGCCCCATCTGTTGCGGTGGCGACCTATGCCGTCTTCCTCATCGTGCCCGTTGCGGCCACGCTTCTGAGCATGGTGACGGCACATCTGGCCGTGTTGCGCCAGCTTCAGCAATCTTGAACTCTAGAGTCATGCAAGCCTTTCGCTCGGCCCTGTTCAATGGTCTTTTCTATTTGAACCTCATCCTGTTCATGCTGATCTTCGCGCCCCTCCTCCTGGCGCCCCGGCCCGCCGCCATCTGGTCGCTGAAACTCTGGTCGATGGCCTCCATTCGCCTTCTTGCCGTCATCGCCGGCACACGCCTCGAGGTGCGCGGCCGCGAGCACATCCCCAAGGGAGCGGCCCTCATCGCCTCGAAGCATCAGTCGCTGTTCGAGACCTTCGCCGTCCTCCCGCTCCTCGATGATCCGGCCATGATCATGAAACGCGAATTGATGCTCATTCCGCTCTTTGGCTGGTTTGCCCACAAATTCGAGATGATTCCCGTCGACCGTGGTGCCGGCGCAGGGGCGCTCAAACGCCTCATCGCCCGTGCCCGCGAAGCGGTGGCGCAAGGACGCCAGGTCCTCATTTTCCCCGAAGGCACGCGCCGGCCCCCGGGTGCCCCTCCCGCCTACAAGCCCGGCGCCACTGCCCTTTATATGAACCTCGGCGTTCCCTGCGTGCCCCTCGCCCTCAACTCGGGTGTGTACTGGCCGCGGCGCAAATTCATGCGCTATCCCGGCACCATCCTCATGGAATTTCTCCCCGCCATCCCCGCAGGCCTGTCGAAGGAGGTCTTCGCCAAACGGTTGCAGCAGGCGATCGAGAACAAGACAGACGAGCTTCTGGCATCAGGACGTTGAGCCTCGACCGCATTATCTGTATACTGGTACAAACCAAGAACAGCCTGCCGCCCCATTGCCCGAGGACGTGATGAAATCGCCCGCGCTCGATCATCTTCAGCCCATCGCCCAGGACATTTGGGAGATGAAATACCGTCTGAAGGACCCAACCGGAGCGCCGATCGACGAGACGGTGGAGGACACCTGGCGCCGTGTCGCCACAGCCTTGGCCGCACCTGAGGAAGCCTCGAAGCGCGACCGCCTCGCGCAAGAATTCTATGAAGCGCTCGAAGACCACAAATTTCTTCCCGCCGGCCGTATTCTTGCGGGCGCCGGGACCAGTCGCCGCGTCACCCTCTTCAATTGTTTCGTCATGGGCCGCATCGAGGATTCGATGGACGGCATCTTCGAGGGATTGCAGGAGGCCGCCCTCACCCTGCAGCAGGGCGGCGGCATCGGCCATGATTTCTCCTCCCTGCGCCCCAGGGGCGCGCCCGTGTTGGGCGTCGGCGCCGACGCCTCGGGGCCCTTGAGCTTCATGGACGTCTGGGACGCCATGTGCCGCACCATCATGTCGGCGGGCTCACGCCGCGGCGCCATGATGGCGACCATGCGCTGCGATCATCCCGACATTGAAGAATTCATCGCCGCCAAGCACGATCCGGCCCGCCTGCGCATGTTCAATCTCTCCGTCCTTATCACCGACCGCTTCATGAAGGCGGTGAGAGAGAACGGAGATTGGCAGCTCACCTTCGCCGGTCGCGTCTACCGCGTCCTCAAGGCGCGCGAGCTCTGGGACAGGATCCTGCGTTCGACCTATGCGTCAGCCGAACCGGGCGTCATTTTCATCGACCAGATCAATGCCCTCAACAATCTCTCCTATTGTGAGACGATCGAGGCGACCAATCCCTGCGGCGAGCAGCCGCTGCCGCCCTATGGCGCCTGCCTTTTGGGCTCGGTCAATCTCACCCGTTTCATTCGGAAGCCCTTCACCCTTGACGCTGCGCTCGATCTTGAGGCTCTGCGCAAGGCCGTCGCCTCCGCCGTGCGCATGCTCGATAACGCCATCGACATTTCGAACTATCCGCTCGAAGCCCAGAAGCGTGAAGCCCACGCCAAGCGCCGCATCGGCTTGGGGCTAACGGGCCTTGCCGACGGGCTCGCCATGACGGGGCTGCGCTATGGTTCCCCAGACGCCGTCGCCCGCGCCAAGTCCTGGATGGCCGCCATCGAGACGGCGGCCTATGAGGCGAGCATCGCCATCGCACGCGAGAAATCGCCTTTTCCGCTTTTCGACCGCGACGCCTATCTCGCCTCGGGGCACATTTCCTCCCTGCCCGAGGGTCTGCGGTCCCAGATCGCAAAGCACGGCATTCGCAATGCGCTGCTGACCTCGATTGCGCCGACCGGCACCATCTCGCTCTTCGCCGGCAATGTGTCGAGTGGCATCGAACCCATCTTCGCGCTGAGCTATGTCCGCCGCGTCCTCCTTCCCGACGGCAGTCACCGCGACGAGCCGGTCGAGGACTACGCCGTGAAGCTCTACCGCGACACTCATGACAAGGACGCCCCTCTGCCGGATGTTTTCGTCACCACCGAGGATCTCTCGCCTTCCGAACATCTGCGCATGCAGGCCGCGGTCCAGGCCCATGTCGACTCCTCGATCTCCAAGACCGTCAACGTGCCGGCCTCGATGAGCTTCGAGGACTTCAAGGCCGTCTATGACGAAGCCTATGCCCTGGGGCTCAAAGGCTGCACGACCTTCAGGCCCAATGACATCACGGGTTCCGTCCTGACGCCGCTTCTTCCCGGCGATGGCGAAGAGCCGCAGCTTCCACTCGAGACCCAAGACCCGCCGGCGCGCCCGGAAGGCCAGGTTGCGGGCGTCGTCTATATGCGCAAGCCGCTCGAACGCCACGCCGTGCTGCCCGGTTTCACCTACAAGCTGCGCTGGCCCGAATCCGACCATGCCATCTACATCACCATCAACGACATTCTCGAACAGGGCGGCCGCCGCCGTCCCTTCGAGATTTTCATCAACTCGAAGAACATGGAGCACTATGCCTGGACGGTGGCGCTCACCCGCATGATCTCCGCCGTGTTCCGAAGGGGTGGCGATGTCGCTTTCGTCGTCGAGGAATTGAAGGCCGTCTTCGATCCGCGTGGCGGCCAATGGATGGAGGGTCGCTATGTGCCGAGCCTCTTGGCTGCGATCGGCGGCATAATCGAGAGGCACATGATCGACACGGGTTTCATGAAGCCTGCCGATGCCGCAGGCGCGCTCGTCAAGCGCGCCGCCTTGACGGCAACGGGCGAAACCCTGGGCCGCCCCTGCCCCAAATGCGGCGAGCGCAGTCTGGTCTTCCAGGAAGGCTGCTACTCCTGCCTGAGCTGCGGCTATTCGCAGTGTAGTTGAACTGGAGGTTTTGACGTTTTGTCCTGGCGCTCGGCGCCAGCACACCTCTCACCGCAAAATTCGATAACGATTCTGAGACGGCCGCACACAAACATTGACCCGTGGCCGCAAATGTTCTATATTTGTTCTCATGCATCACAACAGCCCTTTTCCCTCATATCTCAACGCCTATGCCGATTTCGCCGACCGTTTCTGGTATTGGCGGGGCAAATCGGGCCGTCAGTACATCCATTCCGTTTACACGCCGAAGTCCTGCCCGCCGCTCCCCTCCGGATGCTTCATTGCCGTGCAGCGCCGGGGCGATGTCCGCCGCGCGATGGCCGTCGGTCTCTTCCACGGGATATTCGATCCAGTCACCATGGAACTCCACCTCCCCGCAGCACAGGCGGCCGATGAGCTTCACGTGCATCTGCTGGCGCGAAACCCCGCCGATGCCGAAACCGTGGTGAGCGATCTCATCGCCGGCATTGACGCCGATCTCTCACCGCCACAAGCAGCCCTCGAGGCCCACCACGCGCTTCTCTCATCCAAGGCGCGCGCGGCCTGAGGTCTTGAGGCGCTGGGCCAGCCAGTGCAGGGCCTGATCGTGAAAGCCGAGTTCCCTCAGATGCTCGGCCGTGCTCAGCACATAGTCCGGATTGCGCCCCGACCGCCCTTCTCCCTGCAGCACATAGGCCAGCTGCGTCTCGAGCGACAGCTTGCCCGCATATTGCGGATGGTTTCGCTCGACGACATAAGTCACGGCCAGCACCGTGCGCCCGTCCTTGCCGTCGAGCTGCACACGCCGCCGCGTCTCCCGGTAAACCATCGTCACCTGCTCGCGCGCGCGGAGATAATCGAGCGTCTGCACCCAATTCTCCTCGCGCACGCGGAAGGCAACGCCCCGGCAGGAGCCGCCGCGGTCGAGACCCATGACGAGCCCCGGCTTCTCCGGCGTGCCCCGATGCACATGCGAGTAGACGCATAGGGCGCGGTGCAGACCCTTGAGAACGGCGCTGTTGCGCTCCTCATAGTCGAACCCCGGCCGCCACATGAGCGAGCCATAGCCGAAGATCCAGAAGCTCTCCACGGCTGAGGTGCCCTCGGATCTAGCCGCCGCGCTTCGGCGGCAGGGGCGCGTCGGCGCTTGTCTTCTGCCGCCCAAAGTCCGGCGCTGCCGTGTCCTGTCCCGCTGCGATGATGCCCCGTCTTATCTCTCGCGCCCTTGTGAAGAGGGTGATGAGCGTATCCGCATCGCCCCAGCGGATCGCCCGCTGCAGCGCTGACAAATCTTCCGAGAAACGCCCGAGCATTTCGAGCACCGCATCCTTGTTGTTGAGGAACACGTCACGCCACATCACCGGATCCGAGGCCGCGATGCGCGTGAAGTCGCGAAAGCCGCCGGCTGAATATTTGATCACCTCGGACTTGGTCACCTCCTCGAGATCGGCCGCCGTGCCGACGATATTATAGGCGATGAGATGCGGCAGATGGCTGGTGATGGCGAGCACGAGGTCATGGTGCTGCGCATCCATGATCTCGACGTTGGAACCGCAGCCGCGCCAGAAGGACTTGAGCCGCTCGATCGCGCCTGGATCGCTCAGGGGAGGCGGCGTCAGAATGCACCAGCGCCCGTCGAAAAGCTCGGCAAAGCCCGACAGGGGCCCCGACTGCTCGGTACCGGCGATCGGATGTCCTGGAATGAAATGGACGCTCTGGGGCACGTATGGTGCCACATCGCGAATGACCGCCTCCTTGACCGAGCCCACGTCGGTGAGCACGGCCCCCGCCTTGAGCTTTGGGCCGATTTCCTTGGCAACTTCTGCGCAGGCGCCCACCGGCACGCACAGGATCACGAGATCGGCATCGGAAACCGCATCGGCGGCACTCTCGCACACGCGCTCCGCCAATCCGATCTCGCCTGCGATCTTGCGCGTCTTGGGACTTCTGGCATGGCCGACGACATGCCGGGCGAGCCCGCCGCGCTGAATCGCCAGAGCGAGCGAGGAGCCGATGAGACCGAGACCGATCAGCGCAACGCGCTCGAAGATGGGATCAGCCATGCGCTACCCTGGGTCTCTGTGCAAATTCCCCGAGCGCTGCGAGAAGCGCCAGATTGGCCTCTTCGCTCCCAACCGACAGGCGCAGCGCATCGGGAAGGTGATAGACTTCCATCCGCCTGAGGACCAGTCCCCGCGCAGAGAGAAACTCATCCGCCTCAGGCGCCTCGCCCGGGGGGAAATGCACGAGCAGGAAATTGCCCACGCTCGGCGTCGCCTTGAATCCGATTCTTTCGATCTCTTCCCGCAGATGTGCGATCCACTTGCTGTTGTGCTGAAAAGCGCGCTCGACATGCGCCTGATCGCCGAGCGCCGCCCTCGCTGCCGCCATCGCTGCGCTGCTGACGTTGAACGCGCCTCTGATCCGGTTAAGCGCATCGGCCACCTCGGGCGGGCAATAGGCCCAGCCGATACGCAGTGCCGCCAGCCCGTGGATTTTCGAGAACGTCCTCAGCATCACCACATTGTCGAAGCTCGACACGAGCTCGACGCCGGCTTCATAGTCGTTGCGCCGCACATATTCGGCATAGGCCGCATCGAGAACCAGGAGCGTCTGCTTGGGTAGCTCCGCATGCAGCCGCCTGACCTCGTCGATGGGCAGATAGGTGCCGGTCGGATTGTTGGGATTGGCGAGGAACACGATCTTCGTCCGATCGCTCAACCGCGAGAGCATGGCGCTTACGTCGGCCGTGAGATGTCGTTCTGGCGCCGTCACGGCCTTGGCGCCATTTGCCTTTATGACGATGGGATAGACCAGAAATCCGTGGGCGGAGTAAAGCGCCTCGTCACCATCCTTAAGATAGGCTTGCGCCAGAAGCGACAGAAGCTCGTCCGACCCGGCGCCACATACGATGTTTTCCGCTCTGAGCCCATAACGATTTGCCAGCGCTTCGCGGAGCATTGTCGCTGAGCCGTCGGGATAGCGCTCGAGGCTTGCGGCCGCCTGCTTGAAGGCTTCGACCGCGAGCGGGCTCGGGCCCAACGGCGATTCATTGGAGGAGAGCTTGTGAACCTTCCCTCCGCCCGAAGCCACGCTCTTGCCCGGAGAATAGGCCTCGATGTCGAGAACCCCCGGCCGTGGTTGCGGCCTGGCTTGCGCCTTGCTCATCGGGGGATCTCGAGCGGCGAAGGGCATTGGCCGAGGATTGCGGCTTGACCTGCGCCCTTCAGAATTCCGCTCGTCTCATCGAGAAATCCTTCCACCGCAAGACAGCGGTAATCGCCGGCCGCAGCACTCCACAAGGTGCCCTGAGGCGCCGCCCGGCCTGGGTCAAGCGCGAGAAGCGTCTGGTCCTCCCCCGTGGGCTCGGCCTTCACCTGCCCAAGCATCAGGAGCTTTGGCGCCTCTCGACGTTTTGACAGGAAGGGCAGCAGGCCGATGACCCTGAGCTGTTTCTGCCGCAGGAGGGGCGTAATCCAGTCGGACTGAGGCCTCACGACCGCAATGTCGGCAGGCTTGGCGGCAGATGCGCGGACCATGTCGTCGATGCGGCCATGCTCCCTGAGCGCCAGTCCCGCGAAATGCTCGCGCACGAGATCGCGCAATTGGCCATCGCGTTCGATCTCCTCGCTCATATGGATCGTGACTTGTGCCTGTACTGCCGTTGCCGCCGCCATCATGCAGCGCCAAAGCCGCACCATGAGATCGGGCGGCACCACATCGTTCCGAAAGCTCTCGAGTCGTCTCAGGATCTCCGCCTCACGCGCCGGTCTGATCGGTGAAGTGGCCTCGCTCCCGCGTTGCTCCTTCCACGCCTTGATGAGACGGATCGCCGCAAAGCGCCTCTCCAGAAGCTCGAGCATGGCCCGGTCGACGGCGTCGATTTCGCTTCGGATATCTTTGAGGCTTTGAGGAATGATCGGCTTTTCCATGGAGTGCGAAGGCAATTCAAAATGGCCTCTCGGGGCCGGGCGGCTATTCATAAGGAGGAGCCCTGAGAATTGCAAAGAAATCGCTAGAACGATCCCTGGCGGGGTTGCAGGATCGGTCTGACCCCCAAAGCCGGCTGCAGGCTCGGCACGAGCCTCTTCACCTTCTTGCCGGAGGAGATGGCATAGACCTGCTTCATGGCTTCGACCAGGATGACGCCCGAGAATCCGCGCGACAGCCACATCCCTACCCGCTCCCACGCTGGCGCCGAGCGGACGAGAAAGCCGCTCTGCAGCGGTGGCACGAACAGCGCATGCGACCAGCCGAGCGGCGAGAACTTGGCTTCCCTCAGCATCTGGGTGAGCTGCATCTCGGAAAAAGGCCGTCCATGGCCGAAGGGTGTCGAATCGAAGCGCGCCCACACGCCGCGTCGGTTCGGAACGACGAGCAGCGCGCGACCCTGCGGCGCCAGAACTCTCCAGATCTCCTTGAGCATGTCATTGGGGTGATCGGTGAGCTCGAGCCCATGGGCCACGAGAACGAAATCGATGGAGGAGTCGATGACCGGCAGCTCGACTTCATCGACCAGCGCCGTCGCACTCCCCCCGTCTGCGGGCCAGTGCACCACCCCCTGTTCGCCCGGCATGAACCCCACGATCGCCCGCGCCTCTTGTCGGAACTGGTCGAGATAGGGCGTCGCATAGCCAAGCCCAAGAACGGTTGCCCCGCTGGCGCTCTCCCAGCGGCTGCGGATACGCCGGGCGATCAGCCGCCGCGACGCCTGCCCCAAGGGGCTCGCATAGAATTCTCTGAGATCGACCACGTCCATGGGACCCACTCTAGCATGGCTAACTGTTAGCCAATCCTTTGCAGCGAGTTGGAGGCATTTGGAGAAACCGAGATTATGTAAGGCTTGCCAAACATTTCTGCTTCGCAGGCTTTGGAGCAGCTTGGAGGAATATTTAATCCTCTCCCCTACTAATATCCTACTAACACGCGCGCGCGAGAGAAGGCGCAAAGTTAATAGAACAAAACGCTCCTAAGGCAGCATCTGCAGGTTGTTTGCAAATAAGGCGGTGGGCGAGCTGAATAGGGTTGGTTCAATAGGTGACGGTAATCACCACTATGTCCGTGTAGCTGTTGGGAGACGGCGTGGTTTGAGGCGCCACGCGCCCAAAAGCGTTCAGATTTTGGTTCGCTCCGGTGCCGGTGCCTGAGAACAACAGGGCGCCGCTGTCTCCCCAGGCTTGCGACCGACCTGCATCCTTATACAGCCCGTAGGTCACGAACTCGGTATTGCCGGCATTCGCCATCTTTCGCTGGGTGGGATCCGTAGCTCCCTGGTTGCCGCCGTTCAGGCCTATGACATAGTCGAGCTCAGGCGTGCAGTTCACGACGATGTTGTTCGAGGCATCGATATTGCTGTTGAGCAGGCTATGACTGCCGAAATTCAGATCGGATGCGCTCACCGTGCAGCTTCCCAATCGCGTGGCGGACGCGGTAAACGGAACCTGGGTTGCGTTAGTACTGCCGATGGTCGAGCAGGTGCCTAACAAACTGTAGCCATAGGCCGAACGGCTTTCCCCGGCCGCGAAGGATGACGAATATGTGCCGGTGGGAAGGTGCGACTGGCCGGACACTACTCGGCCGTAAACAATACGCGAGGCGCTGCCTGATCCCAATGCGTTCAGCTGCACGTCTATCGTGGGTGGCGTGGGTCCTGCACCCCAAAAATAGGAGCCCCACACCGTAGTACGCGTGGAATCGCTGTAAAGATTATAGATCATATCTTCGCCGCCCTGAGCCATATAGCGCTCGCTGCCGCTTCCATTTGCCCCCCCTGTTCCCGCACCGAAGCTCGGACATACCCGCACCGTCAGCAATGACAATCCCGTGCAATTGGCAGTGAACGTGCCGGTCAAGTCGAAATTGGAACCCAATCCCGTATCGATGCTGCCCCAACTCAGATTCGTCATGCTGAAATTACACGCCTGGGCGCGTATCTCGTTGCTGGACAACAACAGCGCAGCGATACCTATGACTATTCTGCCAAGGTTCACTGACAAATACCTCCGTCGATCACGGTCTGGCTGTCGGGTTCGGCTACATAGGAGAAATTTGCCCGGCATGTGCCACGGGCCAAATAAGCCTCAATGCTATTGTGAGACCTCAGTCCGGTCAGATACACCTGACCGTCATAACCCACGATAAACTCATCTGCAGAACCTTGAAGCCTAGCAATCGTACCAACCTGCAGAAACTCACCATCGGCGTTCCGCAATACCACAAGAGCCGATTGCGCGTCTGACTTGACTCGAAAATTGACAACGCTGCCCGAGTTGCGCGCGGCGATAGCGCGAGCCTCCGTCTGTTCAACCTGGGCGTTGACCGGCAGGTTGTCGGTACCGATGCGGATTTGATTTTCCTGATAGGCTTGAAGGTCGCTCACCAAGAGCTTGCCGCTGCGCCCGGTTTGTCCAACCAACCGGTTCTGGCTGTAGACGTCGATGCCGGAGGCACCAACATCAACCACGGCAAAAGCTTCGCGCACCCGCCGGCCCAAAAATAGGCCTTCGCCATTGGCGACGATTGCGCCGTCCACGCTTGCCTCAGCTCGAACCTGGTGCTCACCAGCCTCCGCATAGCCATAGAGCTGCGCCTTGGTGGCCGAATAATTACCAGATGCCTGCAGGCGGCGGGTCTGCCCTTCATTATACTGCACTCGCCACCCTGCACTCCCGGGTTCGCCATTGCTGGACTTGGCCACGGCAGTCCAGCCCTGCGCGCCATCTTTGTCCGTGTCTATGCCGCCGCTCCAGTCATACCTACCTCCGAGAGGCATACTAAAACCTGCGAAGAGACTCGCGCTGTCGCAGTCGGAAAGTTCGACAAATCCGGTGGCAAACACCGAAATGTTTCTGGGCAGGCTTTGCGAGAAGGTGGCGGTAAAAAGATTCCGGTCCGATTCACCTGAAAATTCTGCATGCACGAAACTAATGCCAATGCCTGAGCTCCATTCTTTAAAACTGTAGCCAAGCGAAACCTGGCTGGTCGCCGTGGCCAGCATAAGATCATCATTCAGAAAATCGGTCTCCGCGGTTGCCATCGCCAGATCAGAATATTCACCCAATAGCCGCCGCGTGCTTGCATTTAGATTGAAATCTCCAAAACGAACATCCCAGCCCGCCCGAACCAGCCCCCCGAAACCGCTCTCATGCACGCTTCCAGCGCCGGCGACGGAAAGCGTGCCAAACACGCCGGCATTCCAGACTGCGCCAAGACCTCCATTCAGGAGATCGGCTCCCCCCTCTCCGTGACCTTCAATGGTAACATCTTCGATCAGCCCATAACGTGCGCTGATCGAGCCCACGAGCCGTTCATCGTAGTTGAAGGAGTCTCGGCCATGATCATACCGCACCACCCCAATCTCCGCCGAATAGTCGACCAAGCCCGGTCTCAGAAGATCTGACGACGCATAGAATGGTTGGTCGATGATCGTTTCACGGCCCTGGGCATCGCGCACCACAATACGTGCGTTGCCGCTGCCGCTTATCGGCAGATTGTCGAAGCGGAATGGTCCCTCTGAGATATCCTGGGAATGGGTTTTGACATTATTGACGAAGACGTCGACCGTCGAAGGCACCGCAGCAGTCCCTTCAAAAGATGGAAGAGGGATAGTGACGAGATCAGGGCGGGTTTCAAAATCTCGTCTGATCTGAACTCCACCCATGCGGATGGGCCGTGTCCAAGTAAGGCCGCCAGCGATCAAATCGCCGATATTCATGGTGCTCATATGGCGAATGCTGGAAAACGAGTAGGTCGTATCCAGCCGCGTGTAGTTGCTGTCCCCTTCTGGGGTATGGCCGATCAAGTCCGATTGCGTCAGCGTTCCAGCTGCAGAGTAAAAATGCGAATCGAGGTGGGCCGAAGTGCCGGTGAATCCATATTCATTGTTCTCCTTGTCGCTGGCAGCGCTGGCGAACAGCGAATAATTGACATAGAGCCCGGTGCCGATATCGAGCAGCACATCGGGTGAGCTGTCTTCCAGATCGAATACCGCGGCGATGCGCTGCTGCGGCAAAGGCTCGAGATTGATGGCTTGTTGCTCTTCAAGGTAAGTGTATGTCAGACCCTGCATGTCGTTCAGGATCACTTCCTTTTCCGGCGGTCCGGTGCCCTCTGCTGCAATCCCCAGCTCGGCAAGCTCGCCCCTGGTTGAGGCAATCTGCCCGTCCTCGAACAGCGTGAAAGCTGCGACATAGCCGCTTTTATGACCATTGATCGATACTTCCAGCTGTAGCGGCACGCCTTCCTTGGCCGCTACCCGCAAAGGCAACAGGCCCGTCGAAAGTGCCACACCGAGTGCGAATAGCGGGCTACTGAGCCTGCACCAGCGCGCTCGATTCCAGCGGACCATTTTCATCACGAGCAAAGATTGTGATGGCGGAGCCGGGCCGGAACCCTTTCGAACCAGAGTTCGCCGTCCAGCGCGCAGTTGATTTCCCAAGCACATAGCCCGACAGCCCTTTGCCGAAGGAGCGGGTTGTTCCGGACGAGGACCTCACGGTAAGCCCGCTAAGCCTTACCCGGCGCTCCCCATCGTTCCTGGCAGTGATGATCAATCTTCCATCGGCAAGGTGAGCTTCCCAGCTCAATCTTGGAGGCACGACTTGCGGCTCGCTGAAGAACACGGGGATCGAGTGCCGGACGACAAATCTCACATTGGTTCCATTCATCTCGGAAGGAGCCGGAATTTGATCGACGAGAAGCCTGTAGCTTTCCTCCCCCTCAACAGGGGTTTTTGCCACGCGCACGATTCGCACGGTATATTCGCTACCCGGTTTCAGCCGTGCCGCCGGCGGGCTTGCGACGACATCGCTCGTTGGTATGAGCTCGTCGAACCTGCATTTTTCACCCAGCGGAAAAGCCGCAGCTGCACCGGCAACATGGCTTCGCTTTGATTGTACAGCATGACGCTCGAAGTTTTCGCCGGAGCCGGTACTTGAACGAGGACCGGCGAAACACTCAATGTGCTGGCGAACGCCAACGGGGTTCCCAGGAGCGATGCTGCAAACGCAAATAGGCTGCACCCCCGCATGATAGCCTCCTAATATTGGACATCGATTTGAATCACATCATCATAGAGGCCGGGCGCAGGCGTAGCTTGCGCAGGCACGCGGCCATAAACCGTATATGACTGGGCGTTACCGTCGCCTGTTGCACCGGTTACCTCGTTCCCCTCGAGCACGGTGCCCCACTGAATTGTGCGACCTGCGTTTTGGTACAGATTATAGCTTACATACTCGCCGCCATTCTCCATCCGGCGGGTCGTCGTGTCCAGCGCGGTACCAGCATTGTTGCCGGCGTTCAATTCGATGTCATAGGGAGTTCCGTTCGTGCATTGCACGGAAAATGTCGTGTTGACATCAATGTTGGACGATAGGAGCCCCACACTATTGCCAAAGTTAAGGGGATTCGTAGCGGTTATAGCGCACGTTGCCACGATGGTAATGGATACGGTGAAGTCATCGGTTGCTGTCGCTGAATAAGCGCTTCCAGCGCACGGCATGAAAGCCGAAGCAGCAAGCAAGAAAGTATACAGCGCATTTTTCATGTGGTTCCCCTTCCCCCAATACTCAACATGTTCTGCGTCGATTAATTATGGTTAAATAAATGGTAGATTTGCTTGCTCGGAAGGGACTGTTTATTTCCACCATAGTGAACGCATTCATCGTTATGAAGAGCGGCGTGTATTATTTCGCTCCGTACTGCAATCTGCGAAGCCCCACGAATGGCAAGTGCTAATGCTGGACGAGGCCCGCCTATGCTCGTAGCAAATCCGAAACCGAAGAGGTCCTAATGGCGCCGCTCAAAGTCTTTCAATTTCCGGTTCTCTCCGACAACTTCGGCCTGCTGCTCCACGATCCCGCAACGGGAGAGACCGCCTCGATCGATGCGGCCGATGGCGGCGCGGTCAAAAACGCCCTCGCCACGCGCGGCTGGACCTTGAGTCATATTCTCGTGACTCACCATCATTCCGATCATACCGACGGTATCCCTGGCCTGAAGCAGGACTATCATGCCGCCGTCTACGGGCCCGCCGAGGAGTCGCGTCCCATTCCGGGCCTCGATCGTGGCCTTAAGGGCGGCGATCGCTTCACCTTTGCCGGTCGTCCCGTCTCCGTCATCTTCGCTCCCGGCCACACCAAGGGTCACATCGTCTATCATCTGCCCTCCGACGGCTTGGCCTTCGTTGGCGACGTGCTCTTTTCCTTGGGTTGCGGCCGCGTCGTTGAGGGAACCATGGAAGAGATGTGGAACTCGCTCGACTCGCTGAGGCGACTGCCGCCCGACACAAATGTCTATTGCGGCCATGAATACACCGAAGCCAATGCCCGCTTTGCCTTGACCGT
>Ga0114129_10006554_pt1 | contig 16521 bp, 14 predicted proteins | sample RhiMetdeltSRZDD1_FD_80071 | JGI IMG/M metagenome (GOLD analysis project Ga0114129, IMG submission 80071) | Populus rhizosphere microbial communities from Tennessee, USA - Rhizosphere MetaG P. deltoides SRZDD1 (version 2) (version 2) | ecosystem: Host-associated > Plants > Roots > Rhizosphere >... | reverse complement strand
GGTCGTGTCGCTCCTCTGGCCGCTCGTCGATTTCGACAACTTCATCTACCGCGCCGCGGATCCGACCACGCTCGACATGACCCTCGGCGCCGCCTGCATCCTGCTCGTGCTCGAGGCGACGCGCCGCACCGCGGGGTGGGTGCTGCCGATCACGGCAACCTGCTTCATCCTCTACACGTTCTACGGGCCGCTCCTCGACCTCGTCGGCCTTGGCATGATTGCGCACCGCGGCTACGACCTCGCGCGCATCGTCGGCACGATCTACATGACGCTGGAGGGGATCTTCGGCGTGCCGCTCGACGTCGCCGCGAGCTACATCATCCTGTTCTCGATCTACGGCGCCGTGCTCGGCGCATCCGGCGCGGGGAAGTTTTTCCTCGAGTGGTCGATGGCGGCCGTCGGCAAGTCGGGCGGCGGCGCGGGTCCTGGCCGCGCGGTGACGGTGGCGGGCCTGCTGCTCGGCACCGTATCAGGAAGCGGCGTCGCCAACACCGTCACGCTCGGCTCGGTCGCGTGGCCGATGTTGCGGCAGGCAGGCTACAAACCGGATATGGGCGGCGCGATCCTCTCGGCAGCAGGCATCGGCGCCATCATCTGTCCGCCTGCCCTCGGCGCCGCGGCATTCATCATCGCGGAGTTCCTGCACATCACCTATCTCAAGGTGATTGTGATGGCCGCCATTCCGGCGCTGCTCTACTTCTTTTCGATCTTTCTGATGATCGAGGCCGACACGCGGCGGGCGGGCGCACGCCCCGTCCCGATCGCCACACCGCCACTGTGGCAGCTGACGAAGCGGCATGGCTACCACTTCCTCGCCGTGGTTGGCATTCCAGTCATGCTGATCCTCGGGATGTCGCCGTTTCGCGCGGTGTTCTTCTCGATGGCGATCGCCGTGGCCTTGAGCTTCGTTGATCGCGAAAACGCGCTGTGGCCGCGTCGTTTGCTCCGAGCGCTGTATACCGGCGCACGCAGCGTGCTGCCCGTCGCCTCAACGACTGCGACCGCCGGCATCATCGTCGGCACCGTGACGCTGACGGGACTCGGGCTGAAGATCTCGGGACTCATCGTGGATCTCGCCGGTGGACAGCTTTTCCTGACTGTCCTCTACTCCGCGCTCGCGATCTGGATGTTGGGCCTCGCCGTGCCCGTTACTGCGTCGTACATCATCGCCGCCGTGATGGTGGCGCCCGCGATGACAAAGGTCGGCGTGCCTGATCTGGCCGCGCACATGTTCATCTTCTATTACGCGGTGCTCTCAGAAGTGAGCCCACCAACCGCGTTGTCGCCGTTTGCCGCAGCGGCGATCACTGGCGCCAGGCCGGTGCCCACGATGATGCTGACGTGGAAGTACACGCTGCCGGCCTTCGTCTTCCCGTTCGCGTTCACGTTGAGCAAGGAAGGCATGGGATTACTGTTGCAGGCGCCTCTGAGCGACGTGGTGACCGCCACAGGAACAGCGGTCATTGGCATCCTTGCCCTTGGCGCGGGACTGGGAGGATGGATTCGGACGACAGCGAACACACTGGAGCGCACGCTCGCGACCACCGGTGGGCTGCTGCTCTTCTACGCTGGAACGTTATCCGACCTCCTGGGTCTAGCGCTGTTCGCCACCGCTATCGCGCTGCACCTCGCGCGCACCCGACTCGTCGCAGCCGACCTGCGGTAACACCCTCGATTTCCCCACAAATGAGCCCTTAGTCCCCTTGACTCCCGCCGAGTAAGACTCTTAACCTCACGCCCGTAGCCGTCCATAACATCGTTCCTAAACCCGCAGCGATGGGTCGGCGAAAGCAGCCGCATTCGCGGCGGCACCTCAAGGAGCAGATCCATGCGATACGACAGATGCGTACGAGTCTTGTTCGTTCTGCTGATTCTGTTCGGATGCGCGGCATTTGCCAAAGCGGAGGACATCAGCGGGACGATCACGGCAACAAAGATCATCATCGAAGACAGCCGGTTGGTCGGCGATGTCACCTGCGCAACGACGACGGGGCCATGTATTCAGTTCGGCGCTCCGAATATCGCACTTCGTTTGAATGGCTTCACCATCACGGGTCCGGCGGATCCAGACAACTCCGCCACGTGTGACGCGACGTCTGGCCTCCCTCCAGCGGATGGCATCAGTAATGGAACCAGCAATGCCACGAGCCAGTCGCGGGTTCAAATCATCGGGCCGGGAATGGTTCAGAAATTTAAACGCCACGGAATCTTCATCATCGGGGCGGCCGGCGTCAGCACCAACGTAACCGTGAAGTACGTCACCTCGCATCACAACTGCTTCAGCGGACTATTGACTAACCTCATGACTGACAGCGTGATCGAAGCGATCGTATCGGTGAGAAACGCGGCCAACTCTGGCGCGGCAACCTGCGGGGGAAACTGCCTGGTCAACAGCAACAACAATTACATCTGGCGAAGTCAATTCAGCGGCAATGGATCCGTCTGTGCCACTGCGCTCTGCGTCGCGGGTACCGTTACGGCCGCGTCGAACAATGACTTCGGCGTCGGCCTCATTGGGACCAGCAGTGGCAACGTAATCGAGAGCAATAGCATTGGTGGAAACACCAACGGCATCCTGATCCAGGCGGGTGCGGCAGGCAATACAATCCGGGAAAACATCATCGCGGGAAACCCGCCGAGTCAGCTGTCCCGCGACTACGGGCCAATCGGGTTCGACGTCAAGGACGAAGCGGCGAGCAATGGCGCCCGCAACACGTTCCTGAGGAACTGGTGCATCACCTACTCAGGTCCTGGCCCGGCGCCGTGTCCAACTCTCCCGGTCGTTGCTGCTCCGACGATCACCGCACTGGCAGCGACTCCCGACACGCTGTGGCCGCCGAATCAGCAGATGATGCCGGTCAGTTTGACGGTGGATGTGTCGGACAACAGCGACTCCGCTCCCGCATGTGAGATCAGTAACGTGACGAGTAACGAATCGATCGACATCTCTGATTGGCTCATCACGGGCCCGCTGACACTGACACTCCGGGCCGATCGCGCGGGGAAGGGCACAGGGCGCGTCTATACGATCGAAGTCACCTGCACGAACAGCTCGCAGCTGAGTACTACCGCGACCGTAACGGTGACCGTGCCTCACGATCGGGAGAAGTAGGTAAGACTCGCCGTACCACCAGTTATGTCTCGGACGCGTCATGACACGGGCGGCACCTGCATGATCTGTCGAACGTTGCCATCAGCGCGCCGATGCGTAGTAGCCCGAGCGTGTGCGAACGACTATGTCGTCACGCGTCGCATGAACCTGTACCCGATGCCATGCGCCGTCGCGCACGAGCGGAGACGGTACATAGCCGACGCGATACAAACTCGGTACATCCGCGGCAATCTGTTGGTAGATGTGCGTGAGATCGCTGGCATAACGGGCGACGACCGATTTGCCGCCGGTATCGGTCGCGAGCTGCATCATCTGCCACGGCGTCCCGCTGTCGGGCGAATCGTGCGGCGGAAGCACAACGGGATTAGTTTTGTCTTTTCACGTCAAGATTTGTCGGCAGCGCCGCGTAGCTGCTTGACAAATCTTGACATGCGGCGCCACTGGCGCCGCGAGATACTCGCTCTTCGGCCTCGACGCGGCGCGCCCAATGCCCAATGTCTGTACATCCATCTGATACAAGCGTGACGTCCGCGCCGCGCCATCTCCTTGTCGTCGACGATGACACCGAGTTATGTCAGCTGTTGTCCGAGTACCTACTCCCCGAGGGGTACGACGTGGAATCGGTGCACAGCGGCGTGGAGGGTGTGGAACGAGCCCTGTCGGGCGATCACGCGCTCGTTGTGCTCGACGTCATGCTGCCGGACGTGCGTGGCTTCGAAGTACTGCGGCAGCTGCGTGCACACAGCCGCATGCCTGTACTGATGCTCACCGCGCGCGGCAACGAGCAGGATCGAATCCTCGGCCTCGAGATGGGGGCGGACGACTACCTGCCGAAACCGTTCAACCCGCGCGAACTGTGCGCCCGCATTGAGGCGATCCTGCGCCGTTCGGGGAACGAACGTGGCGCAATTGATCTCCGAATCCCAGGGGATCTGGTCGTTGACGACATATCGATCAACAAAGCATCACGGCTGGTTCGCCGGCGCGGGGAAACGATCGAACTGACAACCGTCGAGTTCGATCTGCTCGAAGCGCTGGTGCGCAACGCAGGAAGCGCCATCGCTCGCGACGAGCTCGTGCGAACCGTATTGAACAGACCGTTTTCCCCCTTCGATCGCAGCATCGACACCCATGTCAGCAACTTGCGCCGCAAGCTCGGTCCCGGACCCGATGGCCTCGACCGGATCAAGTCGCTTCGCGGTGTTGGGTACCAGTACACGCTCCGGCATCCGTCCGGAGCCCAGGAGAAATAGATGCGCCTTCATATCAAGGTGTTTCTGTGGTTCTGGCTGGGCGTCGTGGTCGTCAGCGGAACGCTGATCGGATTGACCGAGCTGACCCACTCACGTGCGCAAGACGATCGCCTGTGGCAGGAGAAATACGGACCGCGCGTCGACCTGTGGGCACGGCAGGAGACGCACATCCTCAGGACCCAGGGCTCGGCGGTGCTCGAGGAGTACGTCGGATCGTTTCAGGCGGATCCGGGTGTGCTGAATTACATGTTCGACGCCAGCGGGCACGAGGTGTTCGACCGCGAGGCCCCGAAGCCGGTCCTATCGATTGTCAACGCGCTCATGCAGTCCTCCGGCTGGACGCAGCACGTCGATCCGGTGGAGCGAATCATCGCCGAACGCGCCATCGACGCGAACGGCACGCCGTATGTCGTGGTGGTCGATTTCCCGGAGCCGTCGGTATTATCGCGACCGTTGTTCGAGCTGCTTTCCGCCGATTTCAGTGGTCGACCGACTCGCGCGTCGGCGGTGCGCCTGGCCGCCGTCATCGGCGTGGCCGGGATCTTTTGCTTCGTGCTTGCCCGGCACATCGCCTCGCCGATCGATCGGTTGCGCTTGGCCACCAAGAAAATTGCACACGAGCAGCTCGGGACGCGCATCGACCGCGATGTGCTCAATCGAGGTGACGAACTGGCCGATCTCGGACGTGATTTCAACGGAATGGCCGATCGCATCGAGACGCTGGTGACCGCGCAGCGCCATCTGCTCGCTGACGTCTCGCACGCACTTCGCTCGCCGCTGGCGCGGCTGAATGTCGCGCTCGGTCTCGCCCGTCGTCACAGCGGTCCTGGTGTCGCCGAGCACCTCGATCGCATCGAACTCGAGACCGAACGGCTGAATACGTTGATCGGACAGCTCTTGACGATGGCGCGGGTCGACAGCGGAGTCGGTCTCGAACGGTGGAGCGTGTTCGACGTCGGGACTCTCGTGGACGAAGTCGCCACTGATGCCGACTACGAGGCACGTGCGCGGGGTTGCGTCGTCGCGGTCTCCGGCGAGCGGAACTGTCTCGTCAGCGGCGCGGCCGATTTAATCCGCAGCGCCGTCGAAAACGTCGTGCGGAATGCCGTGCGTCACACGGCCGACGGTACGAGCGTCGACATCTCGCTCGAACGTCGCGCTGCGGCTGGCCGCCCGTCGGTGGTCATCAGCGTCCGCGACCACGGCCCTGGCGTCGCGGACAAGATCGTCCCCAGGCTGTTCGTTCCCTTCTTTCGCGGCCCGCATGCGGATAACAACCAAAACGGCACCGGGCTAGGGCTCGCGATAACCCGACGCGTCTTCGAGGTGCACGGAGGCACTGCGACGGCCGCAAACGCGGACGGCGGAGGCTTCGTCGTCTCGCTCGAGTTGCCGTTGTACGTCGAAGGCGGCGTGGGTCAACCGCATTCCGACACGAGGTCGACCCCTGAGGAGCACGGCAATGCAATTACGGCGGCGTGATCGCCAGATGCGGGCGGCATGTCTTGTTCTCCCGTTGTCACTAGCCGCGGCGACGGTGATCGGCGGCTGTTCAAAGGCATCGGCGCCCATCCAGGCCGCACGCGCGTCGGCGGACGACAACGCGGTGCTCGTCACAGTGGCTCCGGTTGTTCGAAAGGCGATGCCGCTCGAGATTCGTGTCATCGGAACGGCGGAAGCGGAATCGACGGTCGCGGTCCACGCGCAAATCACCGGCGCCATCACCTCCGTGAACTTCGCCGAAGGCGACGACGTGACCGAAGGACAGGTGCTCTTCACCTTGGATCGACGGCCGTTGGAGGCGACGCTTGCGCAGGTCGAAGCCAACCTCGCGCGCGACCTCGCGCAGGCGTCGAATGCCCGAACGCAGGCCGGACGCTATCAGACGCTGGCGGCGAGAGGGCTGGTCTCAGGTCAGGAAATGCAGACCAGCGCTACAGCCGCGGCGGCGCTTGACGCCACCGTCGAAGCGGATCGGGCCGCGGTCGAGAACGCGAAGGTTCAGCTCGACTACGCGACGATCAAAGCGCCCATCTCGGGCCGCACCGGCGCGCTGATCGTGCATCCCGGCAACCTGGTTCGCGCCAACGACGCGACTCCACTGGTCGTCATCAACCGCATCGCGCCCATCAACGTCTCGTTCGGCATCCCCGAGGGACAGCTGCCTGCTTTCAAGCGATATCTGGCCGAGCGGACGCTGCGCGTCGAGGCGAGCGCGCCATCGGAGACCGTCGCGTCGATGGGACACATCGCCTTTACCGACAATGCCGTCGATCCGACGACGGGCACCATCAAGGTCAAAGGCTCGTTTCCAAATGCGGACCGGCGCCTGTGGCCCGGACAATTCGTGAACGTCGTCGTGACGTTGCGAACCGATCCCAACGCGATCGTCGTCCCGACAGCGGCCATCCAGGCCGGACAGCAGGGTGACTTCGCGTTCGTCGTCAAGTCCGATCAAACTGTCGATCTGCGTTCGGTTGCGGTCGACCGCACGAGCGGCCCTGAAAGCGTCGTGAAAGAGGGGCTCAAGCCGGGTGAGACCGTTATTACGGACGGTCAACTGCGTCTCGTCGCAGGCAGCCGGATAAAAGTGAAATCCGACGCGTCGCAGCCGGACGGCACGCAGGCGGCGACGCGATGAACCTCTCTGCCATCTTCATCAAGCGACCGATCGCGACGACGCTCATCGTCCTCGGTCTGATGGTGTTCGGCGCGATGTCCTACCGCCTGTTGCCGGTCAGCGATCGACCATCGATTTCCCTACCATCCGAGTGCAAGCCAACCTGCCGGGTGCAAGTCCCGAGACGATGGCGGCGGCGGTCGCGCTGCCGCTCGAGAAGCAGTTCGCGACGATTCCGGGACTCGACTCGATCAACTCGAACAGCTCGCTCGGTTTTACGACGATCACGCTGCAGTTCAATCTCAATCGCGACATCGACGCGGCGGCCGCCGACGTGCAGTCGATGATTGCACGCACCACGCGACAACTGCCCACGCAGATGCCCGCCCCGCCCTCGTATCAGAAGGTGAACCCTGGTGACGATCCAGTGATGCAGCTGGTGCTGTATTCGTCCACGCTTCCGATGGCGCAGGTGGACGAATACGCGGAATCGACCATTGCGCAGCGCATCTCCACGGTGCCGGGTGTCGCTCAGGTGCAGGTTGGTGGTGCAGCCAAGTACGCGGTTCGCGTCGATCTCGACCCGCGCAACCTGTCGGCGTACGGCATCGGCATCGACGAGGCGGCGTCGGCGATCCAGGCTTCCAACGTGAACCTGCCGACCGGAACCATCTACGGCAACGACCACACCTACACGATCCTCGCCAACGGGCAGCTCCTCCGCGCCCGCGAATATGCCTCGACGATCGTCTCCTACCGCAACGGCAACCCGGTACGGCTCGACGCGATTGCACATGTCTACGACGGCATCGAGAACGACAAGTCGCCGTTCTGGTTCAACGGCGAGCGTGCGATCTCCCTGTCGGTGCAGAAGCAGCCCGGCACCAACGTCGTCGCGGTCGTCGACGCCGTCAAAGCGCTCCTGCCGGAGTTCCGCGCGCAGTTGCCGCCGTCGATCACGCTCGACATCCGCAGCGACCGCTCCATCGCGATTCGCGAATCGGTCCAGGACATCAAGATGACGCTGCTGCTGACGATCGCCCTCGCGGTGCTGGTCATCTTCCTGTTCCTGCGGAACATCTCCGCGACGGTCATTCCCAGCCTGACACTGCCGGTGTCGCTCGTTGCCACGTTCGCGGTGATGTATCTGCTCGACTACAGCCTCGACAACCTCTCGCTGCTGGCGCTCATCCTGTCAGTGGCGTTCATCGTCGACAACACCATCGTGATTCTCGAGAACATCGTCCGGCACATGGAGATGGGCAACGCGCCGATGCGCGCGGCCATGGAAGGGTCGAAGGAGATCGCCTTCACGATTGTGTCGATGACGCTGGCGCTGGTCGCCGTATTCATCCCCGTGTTGTTCATGGGCGGGATCGTCGGCCGTCTGCTGAACGAGTTTGCGGTGACCATCGCGGTGGCGATTCTCGTGTCGGGGTTCGTGTCGATCAGCCTGACGCCGATGCTGTGCAGCCGCTTCCTCACGCCGCCCGAGGCGCAGCACCACGGCTGGTTCTACAACGTCACCGAGCGGATGTTCGACGCCTGGCGACGCGTCTACGACGTCACGCTGCGGCAGAGCCTGCGTTTCCACGTCCTGACGATGGCGATCTCAATCGCACTCATCGGCGCGACCGCCTATCTGTTCACGCTGATACCCAAAGGGTTCCTGCCGAACGAGGACGTCGGGCGCATCAACGTGACGACCGAGGCGGTGCAGGGCATCGGGTTCGACGACATGGTGCGGAAGGAGCAGCAGATCGCCGAAATTATCAGCCACAACCCGAGCATCAACGGCCTGTCGAACTTCGCGAACGGCAATCGCGGCAATGTCAACATCGATCTCAAGCCTCGAACTGAGCGCACGCAAACCGCGCAGGAGGTCATCACATCACTGCGCCCGCTGGTGTCGCAGGTACCGGGCATGCGCGTGTTCATGAACATGCCGCAGCAGATCAACCTTGGCGGCCAGCAGGGAGCGCGCAGCCCGTATCAGTTCACGCTGCAGGACACGGACACGACCGAGCTCTATCGCTGGGCGCCGATTCTCGAGGACAAGATCCGCGGGATTGCCGGGCTCGAAGACGTCAGCAGCGATCTGCAGGTAAAGAACCCCCAGATTCGCGTCGACATGAACCGCGACAGGATTTCCGCACTGGGCTTGACGGTGAACCAGGTGGAGACCGCACTGAACAACGCCTACAGCACGCGTCAGGTGTCACAGTTCTACGCGCCGAACAACCAGTACCAGGTCGTCATGCAGGTAGCGCCCGAGTTCCAGCGCGATCCCGCCGCGCTGTCGCTGCTCTATGTTCGTGCGTCCGGAGGGCGGCTAATTCCGCTCGACACGGTCGCAAAAGTCTCCACCGATGTCGGGCCGCTGACGGTCGCGCACACCGGTCAGCTGCCGTCGGTCACGATTTCATTCAACCTGAAACCAGGAGTGGCGCTGGGCGACGCGGTCGCCGAGATCCAGTCAACGGCGGCGGCCACGCTGCCGTCGACGGTGACCACGAGCTTCCAGGGCGCGGCGCAGGCGTTCCAGGATTCGCTGCGCGGCCTCGGTCTGATTCTCTTGATGGCGATTGTCGTTATCTACATCGTCCTCGGCGTCCTGTACGAGAGCTTCACGCATCCGCTGACGATTCTCTCTGGACTGCCCGCTGCCGGATTCGGCGCTCTCCTGACGCTCCTGGTGTTCAAGGCGGAGCTGAGTCTTTACGCATTTGTCGGCATCATCATGCTCATCGGGCTCGTGAAGAAGAACGGGATCATGATGGTGGACTTTGCGGTCGCGGCACAGCGTGAACGCGGCCTCTCCCCACGCGACGCCATTCACGAGGCGTGTCTCGTCCGTTTCCGTCCAATCATGATGACGACAATGGCGGCACTCGTAGGGACGCTGCCGATCGCACTGGGGCTGGGTGCCGGGGCCGAGTCGCGTCGTCCGCTGGGCCTGGCTGTCGTTGGTGGGCTAGTCGTGTCGCAGCTGCTGACGCTTTACATCACGCCTGTCTATTACGTGTATATCGAGAGCGCGCGCCTGTGGCTGACGCACCGGCGACGGAGGCCGGTGCGCGCGACGGTGGAAGAACCCGGCGCGGCACCGGCGGTTGCGATGGAGGCGTCCCGCTAGTTCGTTCCGTTGCTCTTTCCGTTTATCTCGACCAGAGCAACGCGGTTCACGCCGCTCTCAGCCATCGAGATGTTGCCGTTCGGCAGCACGCTCATGTTGCGGACGACGCCGCCTCCCGCGGGGATGATCCAGCTCTGGAACTTCTCGGTCTTCGGGTCGAACCGCACGATCGTATTCGGCCGGATCGCCGACTCGTTGTACCAGACGGCGTTGTTGGTATAGACGATGCCGTACGGCTGCGACTTCGGACCGCTCGGCGACGGCCATTCCTTCGACGCCTTGGTCTTCGGGTTGTACATCCCGAGATAGCCGCGTGAGTAGTCGGCGTAGTAGACGACGTCATCGGGAGTGATCGTCAGGCGCCGCGGACGGGATTCCGGGTTCGGCAGCGTGTACTCGGTGATCGCCATCGTGTCGATATCAAATTTCGCGAGGCGGTTCGCGCCGAATTCGCAGATGAACGGGCTGCCGTCGGACATCATCACCATGCCGTAGGGCTGTGACCGCTGCTGCGGCATCGTCACGAGCTTGATCTCGCCGGTCGCCGGGTTCAGGCGGCCAACCATGTTCGAGTTCTGCAGCGTGAACCAGAGCATCCCCTTCTTGTCGAAGACCGGGGTGTGCGGATCGCGGGCCATCGGGTCGGGCATTTTGTATTCTTTGACCTCGCCGGTCTTCGGATTCAGCTTGCCGATGAGACCGCCGAAGTTCCCCGCGTACCAGACGTTCCCTTCCTTGTCCATCGTCAGACCGTGCGGACCGGTTCTCGTCGTCGGCAGCGGATACTCCTTGATCGCGTTGGTCTTCGGATCGACGTGGCCGATCACATTGCCCCACATGCCGGCCCAGTAGATGCTGCCATCAGGCGCGGCCTGCGGATCGTGCGGTCGCGAGCCGAGCGTCGGCGCAATCCATTCCCTGATGTTGACCTTCAGGTCGCCGGGCACGACGACGGTCTTCGGCCGATCCGCCTTCTCCGGGAAATGAGCGCCGAGGTAGGTCGCGATAATCTCGGCACGGTCGTCCGGCAGCTTGACCATCGAGTCGAACGTTTGCCGCCAGCCGGCCTTCGTGTCGCCCCACGAGTTGGTGATGTTGTTCAGGCCGTGGCACTTCGTGCACTCCTGCGCGACAACCTCCTTGCCCGGACCATCGGGCAGGTCGGCGGCGCCGCCGTTTCTCTGGCCCGCGGCGGGGGCGATCATGCACATGAACATGGCGGCCGCTGCGAGCATTCCAAGCGAAATCTTCGACATGTCTCCTCCTCAGGAAGACCATTTGGCTGAGGGCGTGACTTTGTTGCCGCGGATCGTACAGGAAACAGGCTTCCAGGTGGAATACCCCCGCCCTCCTGCTTTCATTTACACTTTTCTCCTCTTTTCAGGAGGGGATCTGACATGCATGCGGCGCGAATCTCGTTCGCGGCGGCGATTCTCGTGGTCGGTGCGGCCTCGCCCCCAATGGCCCAGCAGGCACAACCAGGCAATTCCATGAGCTTTTTCGTGACGAGCGTCGGTCCGGGCAGGGGCGGCAACCTTGGAGGCATGCTCGGCGCCGACCGGCAATGTCAGATGCTGGCAACAGCGGCGGGCGCCGGCAACAAGACGTGGCACGCCTATCTGAGCGAGAACGGATCTGCCGGCCATCCGACGATCAACGCCAAGGATCGGATCGGCAACGGCCCCTGGTACAACGCGAAGGGCGTGCTCATCGCCAACAACGTCGCCGATCTGCACAGCGACAAGAACAACATCAACAAAATGACGGCGCTCACCGAGAAAGGGGACGCGCTGCCGGGCCGCGGTGACACACCAAACAAACACGACATCCTCACGGGCACGCAGCCTGACGGCAACGCATACCCAGGTTCGGATTCGGCGAACACCACGTGCGGCAACTGGGTCCGTTACTTCCCGATGTCAGGCAAGGCGAGGGTCGGCCATTTCGACCGCAGCGGCAATGACCCGGCGACAGGCTCGTCATGGAACTCAGCACATGACACTGCCGGCTGCAGTCAGGATGAGATCAAATCGACTGGAGGAGACGGGCTCTTCTACTGCTTCGCGGTGAATTAGCGGTAGGCCGACCTGAAGGTCGGCCTCTACATCCGTCGGATCCTACGTCCACCGGATCCGGTGGCGCGAGCCGTTGGTTTGATGTTTGTAGATTCGACTCGTTGGGACGGACCTGTGAACTCGTAGAGGCTGTGAAGTAGAGGCGGACCTTTAGGTCCGCCTTTAGGTCCGCCTTCCTATATGCGCGCACCACATGAGCTCGTCGCGTTCGGTCCAATGGAAGAGGACGCACGCCAACAGCTCGATCGCTGTCTCGATGCCGGCGGCGAGGAAGCGCGCGGCGTGTTGTGCGCGGATCACCACAAGGGCTATTCAATGCCCATCGGCGGCGTCCTCGCCTCGCAATCCGTCGTCATGCCCGCCGGCGTCGGGTATGACATCGCGTGCGGGAATTGCGCCGTCCGGACGAATATCAACGCATCCGATCTCGACGTGAAACACGCGATGGACGAGATTTGGACCACGATCTCGTTCGGCGTCGGACGGAAAAACAACGAGCCGATTCGCGACGCGCCGGTATTCGGCGCGATCGCGCACAGCCCCGTTGCACAACAACGCGCGCTGCTCGATCTCGCACGGTCGCAGCTCGGCACGGTCGGCAGCGGTAACCACTACGTCGACCTGCTGGAAGATCGCGCCGACGGCCGCCTCTGGGTCGGCGTGCATTTCGGATCGCGCGGCTTCGGCCACAAGACCGCTTCGGGCTTTCTCGCGCTGGCGAGCGGCCGGAAATGGGGCGATCACGTCAACGACAGCATGGACGCGCCTCCATCGACGATTCAGCTCGGAACGCGGATGGCCGACGACTACCTGGCCGCCATGCGCATCGCCGGCGAGTACGCCTACGCGGGGCGCGACTGGGTCGTGAACCGAGTGCTACGGCTTCTCGGCGCGCGCGATGAGCTGCGCGTCCACAACCATCACAATTTCGCGTGGTGGGAGCGGCATGACGATCGGAACTGGCTCGTGGTCCGCAAGGGCGCCACCCCTGCGTTTCCGGGGCAGCTCGGTTTCGTCGGCGGATCGATGGGTGACGACGCCGTGATCATTCGCGGCAAGGAGTCGCCAGACTCACAGCGTGCGCTCTATTCGACCGTGCATGGCGCGGGACGTGTGATGGGCCGCATGGAAGCGAAGGGCAAGTGGAAGGGCGGACGCTGCGTGAAACCAGGCAGGGTGAACTGGCGGCAGTGGCAGGACACGCTGCGCGCGCGGAGCATCGAGCTTCGCGGCGGCGGGGCCGACGAGGCGCCCGAATGCTACAAGCGGCTGTCCGACGTATTGGCGTACCACGGTGACACGATTGACATCCTTCACACGCTCAAACCGATCGGCGTCGCGATGGCGGGGCGGGAGACGTTTGATCCGTACAGAGACTGATGAACGCCAGGTTTCAGGTATCAGGTGTCAGGCGTGGCCCAGGCATCAGGCGCCAGCTGACGCCAGGATAGCTGGTATATTGATGCCATGCGAACCACCATCGATAAGGCAGGTCGGGTGGTCATTCCAGCTGCGATCCGTGAGCGCGCCGGCCTCTCGCCGGGCGCCGAGCTCGAGGTGACAACCGACGAACTCGGCATACGCCTCGAACGCGTGGCGACCGGACCGAAATTGGTCAAGGTCGGCCGCCGGCTCGTCGCGCGTCCTTCGGTTGCCGCCGACATCCGCCCATCTGTAGACGTCGCCGCCCTTATCGAGGAAGAACGCAACCGCTGGCCGTAAGGTGAGCGTCTTTCTCGATACGAGTGTCCTGCTCGCCGGACTGATCGACTTCGGCCCGCAAAGCGCCCCTGCGCAATCGGTGATGCACGCGGTCGCCGAACAGCGGCTTCAAAATGCCGCGACAGCCTGGCACTGTTGCCTGGAGCTGTTTTCGGTGGCGACGAGGCTGCCGCCCGAGTTTCGGCTGACGCCGGCGGATGCCTGTCTGCTGCTGGAGCAGGAAGTCTTTGCCAGGTTCGCCGTTCACGATTTGCCCTCGGCCGTTCGCGTGCCAATGCTCCAAGCGGCAGCGCGCGATGCCATCGCCGGCGGCCGCATCTACGACACGCACATCGCAGAAACCGCGCGCGCAGCCGGCGCCACGGTGATCGTCACCGACAATCGCCGCCATTTCCTGTCGGCGCTTCGCTACGGCATTCGCGTTGAAACGCCGACCGAGTTCGTCGCGACGCTGAAGACGAGGCGCTAGCGTCTTCTGAGCGACGAGTATTGGAATGCCTGCATCGTGCCGAATGGGGTCGTATGAAGGTGGCGGCGCGAATCGACCAACACGAACTCGTCACCGAGCTCCGAGGCCAGCGTTTCAGGCGAGTAGCGGTTCACCGGCAGGCCGCTGCATTTCTCCGGCCCGTCGAGCGCGAACGTGGCGATGATGGCCGATCCACCTTGCTCGAGCATCTCGGCAAGCCGCTCTTTGTATCTGTCGCGATCGGCGCGCTGGGTCAGAAAGTGAAAGACCGCCCGATCGTGCCAGAGATCGACAGGACGCCATCGCCAGTCGGCCGTCACATCGGCTTCAATCCAATGCACCGTTGACGCATCGGCGGAGAGTCGCGTTCGTGCGCGCGCGAGTGCGCCACCGGCAACGTCCAGCACCGCAATGCATGTCAGGCCGCGCGCGACAAGCGCGTCGACCAGTCGCGACTCGCCACCGCCGATGTCGACGATGCACGTGTCACGGGTCACGCCTGCGGCCTCGATCATCGCGAGCGACACATCCGGTGAAGGCTCGAACCAGCTGACGTCGCGCTCGCCTTTCGTCGCGTAGACCGTGTCCCAGTGTTGTTTGGCCGTCATAAACACGAAGGGCCGGCTAAAGCCGGCCCCTACGTACCGAATCCAGAGTCCTGAATCGAATCCCGAACCCGACCCCAAACCCCGGTCCTAACCCCGTTCCTTCGTATACAGATTCGCGCCATCGCTCTCAACACACGGTGGATCTTCGATCTGCACCATCGGCTGCGTATTCAGCCGCATAATCCGTTCGTCCATCACCCACGGCTGCACCAGCACGTCAGGGTCCTCGACCGTAACCTGATAGTGCAGCAGGTTCCCTTCGCGCCGCAGACGCTCGATGACGCGCATCTTGTTGGTGTGGAAGTACCCGGGCCAGGCGAGCCAGGTCTCGTCGTTGAAGCCGGTGACGTCGACCACGAGCGTGTCGCCTTCCCATTTGCCAACCGAGTCGCCCATGTAGCTCTGATCCCTCGAGTTGATCGGATCATGCGGCCGGTTCAGTGGAACGAGGCGCCAGGTGTTCTTCTGGTTGTAGAGGAACACGATTTCAGTTGGCGTCGCCATGATCTTGGTCGGCGGTCCCATGCGCGGCACGCCCGCCGGGAAACAGTGGAAGTTGGTGTCCTCGACGTTGCCGTTCACATCGAGGTAGTCCACTTTCTCCCAGTATTCGGGCTTGTACTGCGGCAGGTTGTCGAGGAAGCGCTGATCGAGCCCCGAGTCGCGCTCCTGATTGACGGGACTTCCCTTCCGGTCGTTGCGGAGATTGTGGTAGTTGCCTTTCGCATCGAACCGCTGCGTCGCGTTTCCTCCGCCGCCAAAACCACCGCCACCCCATCGCCCGCTGAGATCCGGATGCCCGTCCGCCATCTTCGGCGTCGGCATCCCGGCGAGCTTCGCGTCCTCCGCCGATCGAGCGCCGCCGCCACCGCCGTACTGCGCAGAAGGATCCGACGTGGACATCCACCCGATCGTCGCGAATGCAGCCGCGGCCAAGCCGTAACGAAGAACTCGGCGCCTCATGCCTGTCTCCTTCAACCTCACACCTGATACCTGGACCACGCCTGAAACCTGATACCTGAAACCTGAAACCTGAAACCTCTTAGTTCTGGAACGTCGTCGGATGCCCGTTTCCCAGCCCACCCTTGCCGTCCTTGTTCAACGGGTCCGAGCCGACGGAGCCGAAAGTCAGATAGATGAATTTGTCGTCGGGAGTCTTGATGGTGAAGACATAGCCGCGCGGCGATCCGTTGCGTGCGAGCGCGAGGCTGGCTGTGTAGGGCTTTCCGACCTGGAAGAAGTCGCGATCGCTGAGACCCGCCGCGCGCAGCTGATTCGGTCCGGCATGCACCAGCGTCCACGTCGTCACCTTGCCGTCCGGCTCGGTCACGTCGAGCAGGAAGTTGACGTGCGGGTTCACCCAGTTCACCTTCTTGAGCACGCCGGAGATCACAACGACATTGTTCTGGTCGAACTCCGCCTGCATGGCATGGTGAGCCAGCGCCACGCGCGGGGCCGCCACCGCCAGCACGCTCGCGACGGCAAGACCAGCCAAAAACTTCCGCATCATAGAAATGAACCTCCCT
>Ga0114129_10006553_pt1 | contig 16522 bp, 14 predicted proteins | sample RhiMetdeltSRZDD1_FD_80071 | JGI IMG/M metagenome (GOLD analysis project Ga0114129, IMG submission 80071) | Populus rhizosphere microbial communities from Tennessee, USA - Rhizosphere MetaG P. deltoides SRZDD1 (version 2) (version 2) | ecosystem: Host-associated > Plants > Roots > Rhizosphere >... | reverse complement strand
TCGAGCGCATCGCCCGGTTGCGCAGACGGCGCCGCTCGTTCTGCCGTATGCGCTTCATCGCCGACTTCGTATTCGCCACGTGAACGCTCCTTCGATTCGCTCGATTCGCCGTCAGGTACGCCGTGCATCATGCCGTACCGACGCTGGAATTTCAAGGTGAGCCGCAGCGAGGGACAGGTCGTCCGGGCCCTCGGCGGCATCGCGGGTGCGACCCTGGTCAGCCGCGTGCTCGGATTCGTGCGCGACATGGTGGTGGCGCGCGCGTTCGGCGCCGGCCCAGTGACCGACGCGTTCTTCGTCGCGTTTCGCATTCCCAACATTCTCCGACGTGTCCTGGCCGAGGGCGCCCTGTCGACCGCGATGATCCCGGTCTTCACCGACTACGTCGCGACCCGGGAGCGGCCCGAGCTCGTCCGGATGCTCCGCGCCGTGCTGGGGCTGGCGCTCATGGCGCTGACCGTCACGACCGTGCTGGGCATCCTCGGCGCTCCCTGGGTCGTTCGCGTCATCGCGCCGGGATTCACGAGCGACCCGGGGCAGGCCGAGCTGGCGGTGCGGCTGACCCGGATCATGTTCCCGTACCTCATCCTGGTCGGCCTGGCGGCGATGGCCACCGGCGTGCTGAACTCCCACGACCGCTTCTTCGCGGGCGCGATCGGCTCGGCCGTGCTGAACGTCGGGATGATCGCCGCCGTCCTGCTGCTCGCGCGTCACGTCGAGCCGCCGATCGTCTCGCTGGCCGTCGGCGTCCTCATCGGCGGGCTCGGCCAGCTGCTCGCCCAGCTCCCGGATCTGTCGGCCTGCCGGCTCCTCATCGCGCCGTCGGCCGAGCTGCGTCATCCGGCGATCGCCCGGATCACGCGCCTGCTGCTGCCGGCCGTCTTCGGGCTGGCGGCGGTGCAGGTGATGGTCTTCGTCAACACCCTGCTGGCCTCGCTCCTGCCGCTCGGATCGATCTCGTACCTGTACTACGCCGACCGGGTCATGGAGTTTCCCCTCGGGGTGTTCGGGATCGCGCTCGCGTCGGCATCGCTGCCCGTCATGTCGCGCCAGGCCGCGACGGGCGATCACCGAGCGCTCGCCGGCACGCTGAACTTCGCGCTGCGGCTGGCGCTCTACGTGTCGCTGCCGGCTACGGTGGGTTTGGTCATGCTCCGGACGCCGATCGTTCGGGTGCTGTTCGAGCGCGGCCGATTCGGCCCGGCCGAGACCGCGGCCACCGCGGAGGCGCTCGCGTGGTACGCGGTCGGGCTCGTCGCCTTTGCCGGCTCGCGCATCGCCGCGCAGATCTTCTACGCGCTCGGCGAGGCCGGCACCGCCGTGCGGTGGGGCGTCGTGGCGATCGCCGCCAACGTGGTCGCCGCGCTCGCACTGATGTGGCCGTTCGGCTTCGCCGGGCTCGCCGGCGCCTCGTCCGTGGGAGCACTGGTGAACTTGCTCGCGCTCATCGTGATCGCGCGCATCCGGCTCGGCCGGCTCGGCGGCCGCGCGCTCCTGAGCAGCGCTTTTCGCACGGCGCTCGCGTCCTTGCCCCTGGCCGCCGCGTGCTGGCTCGCGCTCGCGCTGTGGCCGCCGAGGCCGACCTTCGCGCTCGACGTCGCCTGGCTCGGGGCCACGATCGCAGTCGGCGGTACGGCCTTCTGGGCGGCCAGCGTCGCGCTCGGCATGTCGGAGCGGACGGTGCTGCTGCGGCTCTACGCGCGGCGCGAACGCGGCGAAGTCGCCGAGATCTGAGCGCCGTCGCGCGTCGACGCGGACGCTTCACCCCCGATGGAGCGTCGTGATATTATCCGACGTGGTCACTCTATGACCGATGTCGTCGTTGAGTATCTCGGCGCCCTCCAGGCTGAGCGGGGGGCAGCCCGGAATACTCTCGACGCGTACCGCAGGGATCTCACCGATTTCACCCGTTTCCTGAGCGATCACCGCCGTGCGCTCGGCCGGGTCGGCCCCGACGACATCGTCGAGTACCTCGAACGCCTGCGAACCCAAGGCCTCCGACCCGCCAGCGTCGCGCGGCGCGTCTCCGCGCTGCGCGGTCTCTACAAGCACCTGGTCCGTGAGGGCGCGCTGCGCCGCGATCCCACCGAGCATCTGGAGGCACCGCGCCGGCCGCGCGCGCTGCCGCGTACGCTCTCGCGGGAGGCGGCCGCCGCTCTCGTCGAGGCGCCCGACGTGAGCGAGCCGCGCGGCATCCGCGATCGGACCGCGCTCGAGCTGCTCTACGCGACGGGGATGCGGGCCTCCGAGTGCCTGGGTCTCACGCTGGACGACGTCAACCTGAGCGCGGGCTACGTGGTGTGCACCGGCAAGGGGCGAAAGCAGCGTCTCGTCCCCGTCGGCGGCGAGGCCGTGCAATGGGTCGCGCGGTATCTGCGCGACGTCCGCCCGGCGTACACGCGGCGGCGAGACTCCGGCCGGCTGTTCGTGAACCCGCGGGGCGGGCGCCTCTCGCGGCAGTCCCTGTGGACGATCGTCCGCCACGCCGCGGCGCGCGCCGGCCTCCGGCAGCACATCTCTCCCCACGTCCTCCGGCACTCGTTCGCGAGCCATCTCCTGGAGGGCGGCGCCGACCTGCGCTCGATCCAGGCCATGCTCGGTCACGCGGACATCGCGACGACGCAGATCTACACCCACTTGCCCTCAGCGGCGGTCGTGAACATGTACCGCCGCTTCCACCCGCGAGCGTGAGCATGGCGAAGCGGGCTCACGTCTATCCCCAGGTCGAGCTCGCGGCCGCGGACCTCGTCGACGTTCCGGTCGCGTCGGCGCCGGCGGAGATCACCGTGGCCGACGCGCTCGCCCTCGCGCGCAAGCGCAACGCCGGATGGCTCGCGGCGGGCGCCGCGGCCGTGCTGCGTGAGGATCTGGCGCGCGCCGTGGCGCTGGGCCTCGGCGAGCTTTCCGCCGCGGAGATCGCGCGCCCGCTGCCCTCGGTCGACGCGGCCTCCGGCGAGTCGGCGGTGCGCCGCTTGCTCGCCGCGGGCGCGCCCCTCGTCCCCGTGCGCAGTCCGAAGGGGCCGCTCGGCGCGGTCAGCGGTCGCATCGTCGGCGGCGCGCTGGCCGACGCCTCGGCCGCGGGCCGGGTGAATCGAGGCCTCCCGGCCGACGCGCGGGACCTGCTCACGACGATCGGCCGGATCGCGGACGAGCACGACGGCCGCGCGTTCCTCGTGGGCGGGATCGTCCGCGACCTCTGTCGCGGCGCGACCATCGAGCGGCGCGACCTCGACGTCGTGGTCGAGGGCGACGGCCCCACCGTGGCCCGCCGCCTGGCCCGCGCGGTCGGCGGCTCGGTCATCGAGCACCGCCGCTTCCTCACCGCGTCGATCGAGACGCGCGCGTTCGGGCGGATCGACGTGGCCACGTCGCGCTCGGAGCGCTACGAGTCTCCGGGGGCCTTGCCCCGCGTGATGCCCGCGAGCATCGGCGAGGACCTCCGGCGGCGCGACTTTACGGTGAACGCCATGGCGATCGAGCTCGCGTCGGGCGAGTTCGGCCTGATCGATCCGCTCGGCGGACGGCTCGACCTGGCCCGGCGCCGTCTGCGCACGCTTCATCCGCTCTCGTACATCGAGGACCCGACTCGCATCTTCCGCGCCGCGCGGTACGCGGCCCGCCTCGGGCTCTCGCCGGACCGCGCCACGGCGCGCTCGCAGGCGCTCGCGCTGCGGCTGGCGCCGTACGCCGCGCTGTCGGGCCAGCGAATCGCCGCCGAGATCGAGCACATCCTGAGCGAGACCCGGGCCGCGGACATCCTCACCGGGCTCGGACGCTCCGGCGCTTTTCGCCTCCTCGACCCGCGCTACCGGTTCACCGCGACGAGTCGGCGTCACGTGAAAGAGCTTGCCGGCGCCCTCGCGTGGGCGTACGCACACGCTCTCGACGTCGACGCGGTCGGGCTGGTTGCGCTCGCGCTGGTAGACGGCCAGCCGCCGGTCGTGGCCGACGCGGCGCTGGCACGGCTCGGCTTCTCCGGCGGGCCGCTGGCAGTCCTGAAGCGGGCGCACACGACCGGTCCGGCGCTCGCGACGGAGCTCGCGCGCGCCTCGGCGCCGAGCGAGCGCGCGCGGCAGCTCCGCGGGCGCGCGCCCCTCGAGCTCGCCTGGCTCTGGCTCTCGGACGGGGACGACCTGCGCGCGGCGCTCGACTGGTTCGTCACCATCGACCCGCGCCTCGTGTCGCTGGACGGCGACGACGTGGTCGCCCTCGGCGTTCCGCGAGGTCCGGCCGTCGCGCGCGTGCTGGCCGAGGTACGGGACGCTCGCCTCGACGGCACCCTGACGAATCGCGCGATGGAAGAGGAGCATGTCCGACAATGGCTAACGAGAGGAGGATGAGTTGGCCCCGAAATACATCTTCGTGACCGGCGGCGTCGTCTCGTCTCTGGGCAAGGGCCTGGCAGCAGCCTCGATCGGGGCGCTCCTGGAGGCGCGCGGGCTCCGCGTGACGCTGCAGAAGATGGATCCGTACATCAACGTCGACGCGGGAACCATGAGCCCGTACCAGCACGGCGAGGTCTTCGTGACCGACGACGGCGGCGAGACCGACCTCGACCTCGGCCACTACGAGCGCTTCACCTCGGGTCGCGTCAGCCGCGAGCACAACGTGACGACGGGCAAGGTCTACTACTCGGTCATCCAGAAGGAGCGCCGGGGCGACTATCTCGGCCGCACCGTCCAGGTCATCCCGCACATCACCGACGAGATCAAGGCCTCGATCCGGAAGGTTGCCCGTGACACCGACATCGTCATCGTCGAGGTCGGCGGCACCGTCGGCGACATCGAGGGGCTGCCTTTCCTGGAAGCGGTCCGCCAGTTCAAGAAGGACGCCGGGCGCGACAACTGCATCTACGTGCACCTGACGCTCGTCCCGTTCATGCAGGCGGCCTCCGAGCTCAAGACCAAGGCCACCCAGCATTCGGTGAAGGAGCTGCGGGCGATCGGGATTCAGCCCGATATCCTGCTCTGCCGCACCGACCGCTACCTGCCGCCCGGGATCAAGTCGAAGATCGCCCTCTTCTGCGACGTCGAGGAGGAGGCGGTCATCACGGCCAAGGACGTCGATTCGATCTACGAGGTCCCGCTCGTGTTCCACCGGGAGGGCCTCGACGAGATCATCGTGAAGCTCCTCGGGCTCGAGCCGCGCCGGATCGATCTCTCGCGGTGGGAGAGCGTCGTGCGCCGGGTCAAGTCACCGCGGGCGGAGACACGCATTGCCGTGGTGGGCAAGTACGTCGAGCTCCGGGATTCCTACAAGAGCCTGGTGGAGGCGATCGCCCACGGCGGCATCGCCAACGAGACGCGCGTGGACGTGCAGTGGGTGGATGCCGAGCACATCGAGCGCGACGGCGCCGAGGCGCAGTTCGCGAGCATCCACGGGATCCTGGTGCCCGGCGGCTTCGGTGACCGCGGGATCCAGGGCAAGATCGAAGCGGTTCGCTTCGCGCGCGAGCGACGCGTGCCGTACCTGGGCATCTGCCTGGGCATGCAGTGCGCGGTCATCGAGTACGCCCGAAACGTCTGCGGCCTCGCCGGCGCGAGCTCGTCCGAGTTCGATCCGGCCTCGCCCCACCTGGTGATCGACCTCCTGCCGGAGCAGCGCGGCGTGGCCGACAAGGGTGGCACCATGCGGCTCGGCCTCTATCCGATCGTGCTCGGCGAGGGCAGCCTGGCCTCGCGCCTGTACGGGCAGGGGATCATCCAGGAACGCCACCGCCACCGCTACGAGGTGAACAACGACTATCTCTCCCGGCTCGAGAAGGCCGGGCTCCGCGTCTCCGGCATCTGGGCGGAAAAGCAGCTCGTCGAGATCATCGAGATCCCCGAGCATCCGTACTTCGTGGCCGGGCAGTTCCACCCGGAGTTCCGCTCGCGGCCGTGGGACCCGCACCCGCTCTTCGCCGGCTTCGTGAGGGCCGCCCTCGAGCACGCCGGCGAGGTGACGTGCACATGACGAGCCCGGCGGCGACCGAGGCCGTCCGCGTCGGCAGTATCGCGATCGGCGGTGGGGCGCCCCTGGTGCTCATCGGCGGACCGTGCGCGATCGAGGACGAGAAACACGCGCTGATGACGGCGGAGCGGCTGGCGAAGATCGCGTCGGACCGGCGCGTGTCGTTCATCTACAAGTCGTCGTACGACAAGGCGAACCGCTTCTCGATCAACAGCTACCGCGGGCCGGGGCTCCGGGAGGGGTTGCGGATTCTGAAAAAGGTCCGTGACACGCTGGGCCTGCCGGTGCTCTCCGACGTCCACCAGGTGGACGAAGTGGCGCCGGCCTCGGAAGTGCTCGACGTCCTGCAGATTCCCGCGTTCCTCTGCCGCCAGACCGACCTCGTCCTGGCGGCGGCGAAGACGGGCAAGCCGGTGAACGTCAAGAAGGGCCAGTTCGTCGCGCCCGGCGACATGAAGAACGTCGTCGACAAGGTCCTCTCGGTGGGAAACCGCTCGATCCTTCTCACCGAGCGCGGCGCCTCCTTCGGCTACCATAACCTGGTGGTCGACATGCGCGGCCTCGCCATCATGCGCGGCTTCGGCTTTCCCGTGATCTTCGACGCGACTCACTCGGTGCAGCTGCCGGGTGGCGCCGGCGATCGGTCGGGCGGCGAGCGCAAGTACGTTCCGGCGCTCGCGCGCGCGGCGGTGGCGTTCGGGATCGACGCCCTCTTCATGGAGATGCACGAGGATCCCGATCGCACGCTGGCCGACGGCCGACCGCTCTCAGACGGCCCGAACATGCTCCGCATCGATGATCTGCCGCCTCTCCTGCAGCAGCTCCAGGCCATCGAGTCGGCGGTCCGCGAGTGAGCGCCGAGCGCGCGCCCGACGTGCGGAAGATCGCCGAGCGCGTGCTCCGTCTCGAGGCCGACGCCATCCTCGGTCTCATCCCGAAGCTCGACGAGGGCTTCGAGCACGCCGTGGAGCTGATCCGCGGCTGCGCAGGGCGCGTGATCGTCACGGGCATGGGCAAGTCCGGCCTGATCGGCCGCAAGATCGCGGCGACCCTGGCGTCGACCGGAACCCCCGCGTACTTCCTGCACCCGGCCGAGGGGGTGCACGGCGATCTCGGCATGGTGGCGCGGGGCGACGTGGTGGTCGTCTTGTCGAACTCCGGCGAGACCGACGAGGTGCTGGCGATCCTGCCGCTCCTCAAGCGGCTCGGAGTGCCAATCGTGCTCCTCACCGGAAATCCCGGTTCCGCGCTCGCCCGGCAGTGCGAGGTCGTACTGGACGTGGGCGTGCCGGAAGAGGCCTGCCCGATGAACCTGGCGCCGACGTCCAGCACGACGGCCGCGCTGGCGGCCGGCGACGCGCTCGCCCTGGCGCTGCTCGAGCTGCGCGGGCTGAGACCGGAGGACTACGCGGCGCTCCACCCGCGCGGGTCGCTCGGCTGGCGCTCCCTGTTCAAGGTGGCCGACCTCATGCTCACGGGCGACGCCATCCCGATCGTGCCCGAAACGACGCCGCTGCGCGGAGTGATGGTGGAGATGACGCAGAAGAAAAAGGGCATGACGACGGTCGTCGACGGCGAGGGGCGGCTCCTCGGCGTCATCACCGACGGCGACCTGCGGCGCCTGCACCTCAGGGGCGGCTCGATCGACGACCTCACGGCCGGGCAGGTGGCCAGCCGAGAGCCCAAGGAGATCCGGTCCGAGGATCTGGCGGCGAAGGCGCTCGAGGTCATGGAGACGTGGCAGATCACGAGTCTGGTCATCCTCGACCAGGGTCGGCGACCCGTCGGGCTCATTCATCTGCACGACGTGCTTCGGGCGAAGATCGTATAGTTTTCAGGGTGTTTCCGCTTCCCTAGGGTTTTCTCTTGTGCTAGCGTGGTACCAAAATTGCAATCCGACGTGACTTTCCCTATAGAATCGACTGAGCGATGAAGAGACATCGACTGGCGACGGGCATTCTCGGAATCGTCGGCGCATTCGTGCTCCTGGTGGCGTGGACCCTCATAGCCAAGAGCCGGACGGCGCCCGTCGAGCCCGTCTCACCCGCGGCCGCGTCGACCGCCGACCTCCGAATCAAGGAAGCCAAGATCGAGGAGGACACGGGCGGGGTACGCTGGCGCCTCACCGCCGACCAGGTGCTGATCTTCGACGCCGAGGGGCGCACCGCACTCCGGAACATCTCGGTACAGGTGTTCGAGCGCGACCGCACCTGGAACATCGTCGGTGAAGAGGGCGACCTCTTCCAGGCCACCAAGAACCTCGAAATCCGGAAGAACGTCGTGATCACATCCAACGACGGCCTCAAGCTGGAGACCAGCGTCCTGCGCTGGCAGGCCGCCGAGAAACGGCTCTGGTCGGACGCGCCCGTGCGGCTCTCGCGCGACGGCGCCACCGCCGAGGGCACCGCGCTCGACGTGCGGACCGCCGACGGCGCCATCATGCTGAGCGGGCGCGTGCGCACGACCTTCAACGGGAGCGGCCAGTGAGGGCGCGGGCGCTGGTCGGCGTCCTGCTCGTCGCGCTCGTCCCCGGGCTCGCGGCCGGCCAGCTCCCGCTCCCCGGCGCGCCGGGCGGGGCGAAGTCGAAGGACGACAAGGCGCAGCCGCTCACGGTGGACGCCGACCGGATGGAGCGCTTCGGCAAGGAGAACCTGGTCATCTTCAGCGGCAACGTCGTGGCGCGACGGGACAACTCCGTGCAGTACGCCGAGCGCGTCGAGGTCTACCTGGACGAGAAGGGCGACCGCGTCCTGCGAACGGTCTCGACCGGCGGCGTGCGCATCATCACCAAGGACTGCCGCACCGGAACCGCGCAGCGCGCGGAGTACTTCGACCTGGAGCAGCGGGTGACGCTCATCGGCAACGCCCGGGTCTGGGAAGAGGACAACGTCGTTTCCGGCGACACGATCACGCTCTACATCTCGCAGGATCGCTCCATCGTGCAGGGCGGTAAGCAGGAGCGCGTCAAGGCCGTCTTCTACGCCAAGGACACCGAAAAGCAGAACGGTGGCGAGGCCGCTCCGAAGCGGACCGCCGAGCCCTGCAAGAACTGATCGATGGAAGGTCTGGTCGCCCAGGGCCTCGCCAAGTGGTTCAAGAGCCGCAAGGTCGTCGACTCCGTTTCCCTCGACATCCAGCGCGGCGAGATCGTCGGGCTGCTCGGCCCCAACGGCGCGGGCAAGACGACGTCGTTCTACATGATGGTCGGCCTGCTCGCGGCCGACGGCGGGCGAATCTTCCTCGAAGGGGAAGAGATCACCGGGCTTCCCATGTACCAGCGATGCCGCAAGGGCGTCGGTTATTTGCCGCAAGAATCCTCTGTATTCAGGAAGCTGACCGTCGAGCAGAACCTGCTCGCCATCCTCGAGACGCTTGATCTCTCGGCGGCCGAGCGCAGGGAGCGCGCCCGCGAGCTCCTGGCCGAGCTCGACCTCACCTCGCTGGCGCGCTATCCGGCCTACACGCTCTCCGGCGGCGAGCGCCGGCGTCTCGAGATCACGCGGGCGCTGGTCACGTCGCCGCAGTACCTGCTCCTGGACGAGCCCTTCACGGGTATCGATCCCATCGCGATCGGCAACATCCAGGAGATCGTCGCCAGGCTTCGCGAACGGGGGATCGGCATTCTGATAACGGACCATAACGTGCGCGAAACCCTCGCCATTACCGACCGCGCGTACATTCTTTACGACGGCAAGATCCTGGTCGCGGGCACCGCGACGGAGATCGCCAACAACTCGGTCGCCCGGGAGATCTACCTGGGCGAGCGGTTCGCCCTCTAGGCGGAGACGAGAGACCACCATGGCCATGGAGGCTCGGCTCTCACTCCGGCAAAGCCAGCGCGTCGTCATGACGCCGCTGTTGCAGCAGGCGATCCAGCTCTTGCAGCTGTCCACCCTCGAGCTCCAGGAAGTCGTCCAGAAGGAGCTCCTCGAGAACCCGATGCTCGAGGAGGTCAACCAGGACACGCCCGAGACCACCGACGGCGCCACCGCCACCACCACGGAAACGCCGGCGCCAACGGTCGAGCCGATCACCGCCGAGACCCCGCCGACGACCGAGCGCCAGACCGACGAGCTGCCGTTCGACTTCAACGCGGTCATGTCGGCGGCCGACGACGACCACGAGGAGCGCTCGCTGGTCTCGCAGGAGGACCGCGAGGACCTCCCATTCGAGAACGTCGTCCGGACCCAGGTCTCGCTGGCCGACCACCTCGAAGAGCAGCTCCGGTTCGCGACGGAGGACGTCGCGGTCCGGCGCATCGGCGCTGAGATCATCGGCAACCTCGACGAGGACGGCTATCTGCGCGCGGATCTCGAGGAGATCGCCCAGCGGTGCTCGGTCACCGCCGACGAGGCGGCCAAGGTCCTCGAGCTCGTCCAGGGCTTCGACCCGCCCGGCGTGGCGGCGCGGTCCATTCAGGAGTGCCTCCTGCTCCAGCTCCGGCGCGATCCGCTGCCGGACCCGGTTTCGGTCGAGATCATCGAGGCGCACTTCGACGACCTGAGCCGGCGCCGCTATCAGGACATCGCGCGGGCCATGAAGCTGCCGCTCGATCGCATCATGGAGTCGGTCGAGGAGATCATGGGCCTCGAGCCCAAGCCCGGCCGGCGGTTCGGCGGCAACGACTCGCGTTACATCGTGCCCGACGTCTTCGTCTACAAGCTTGGCAACGAATACACGGTGGTCCTCAACGAGGACGGCATCCCGCGCCTGCGGGTGAACGGGCTCTACCGCTCGCTGCTCAAGACCGCCGGCTCCGGCGACGAGGCCAAGCAGTACGTCGAGCAGAAGCTCCGGTCCGCGCTGTGGCTCATCAAGAGCGTGGACCAGCGCCAGCGGACGCTGCGCAAGGTCACGCAGTCGATCGTCAAGTTCCAGCGCGATTTCCTCGACCGCGGGCTGTCACACCTGCGCCCGCTCTCGCTGCGCGACGTCGGCGAGGACATCGGCATGCACGAGTCGACGATCAGCCGGGTCACCACCAACAAGTACGTCGAGACGCCGCAGGGGCTGTTCGAGCTGAAGTACTTCTTCCACAGCGGCATCGCATCGGGCGACGGCGAGATGGTGTCGTCGGTCTCGGTCAAGAAGATGATCCAGGACATCCTGGCCGCCGAGGACCCCGCGAAGCCGCAGTCGGATCAGGAAGTCGCCCAGGCCCTGCAGAAGCGCGGCCTCACGATCGCGCGGCGAACGGTCGCGAAGTACCGCGAGGAGCTCGGCATCCTGCCCTCGCATCAGCGCCGCCTGGCGCCGCGGAAGCGCTAACGGGGCGGCGTGATGACGGCGCCCCTGTCGTTCGTCGTCATCACCGGGCTCAGCGGCGCGGGCAAGAGCTTCGCCATCAAGTGCTTCGAGGACATGGGGTTCTTCTGCGTCGATAACCTGCCGACCACGCTCATTCCCACGTTCGCCGACCTGATCACGCGCTCCGAGCAGCCCATCCACCGGGTCGCGCTCGGCGTCGACGTGCGCGAGGGCGCGTACCTGTCGAGCCTGCTCGACACGATCCAGGAGCTGAAGAGCCGCGGCCACGCGGTCGAGGTCCTCTTCCTGGAGGCGACCGAGGAGTCGCTGGTGCGCCGCTATCACGAGTCGCGGCGGCGCCACCCGCTGGCCGGTGACGGCAACGCGCTCGACGGCATCCGCGCCGAGCGCAAGGCGCTGTCGAACCTCCGCGAGGTCGCCGACCGGATCCTCGACACGACGGCGCTGACCGTGCACCAGCTCAAGGATCGGCTGGTCGAGCAGTACGTGGCGCCCAAGACGCGCGCCGGCCTGGCGCCCACGCTGGTGTCGTTCGGCTTCAAGCACGGCGTGCCGTTCGACGCCGACCTGGTGTTCGACGTCCGTTTCCTGCCCAATCCGCACTTCGTGGACGCGCTCAGGGCCCTTGACGGCCGTGACGAGCGCGTGCGCACGTTCGTGCTGAGCCATCCGGAGAGCAAGGAGCTCCTGCGGCGGCTCGAGGACTTCTTGAAGTTCGTCCTGCCGCGCTATGAGCGGGAAGGGAAGGCCTACCTCACGGTCGCCATCGGCTGCACCGGCGGCCGGCACCGGTCGGTGACCGTCGCCGAGGAGCTCAAGCGCTCGCTGGCCGGGGTCGGCTACGCACCGACGGTCGTGCACCGCGACCTGCAGCGAGAGTAGGACCCGCGCCCGCGTGAGTGACCGGCTCGCTTTCTGCCTCGGCGTTCACAATCACCAGCCGATCGGCAACTTCGAACACGTCCTCGTCGAGGCGACGGAGCGCGCCTACCGTCCGTTCCTGGAGCGGCTGGAGGCGCGCCCGGAAGTCAGGGTGAGCGTGCACTGCACGGGCAGCCTGCTCGAGTGGCTGCGCCAGCGCGCGCCGCGCACCTTCGATCTGCTCGGCACCGTCGCGGCGCGAGGCCAGGTCGAGCTCCTGACCGGCGGATTCTACGAGCCGATCCTCGCCGTGCTGCCCGACCACGACAAGCTCGGACAGATCGAGAAGCTGACCGCCTTCCTCAAGACGCATTTCGGCGTCCGGCCCCGCGGGATGTGGCTCGCCGAGCGCGTCTGGGAGCCGCACCTGGCGCGGGTCCTGAGCGAAGCGGGCGTCGAGTACGTGCTGGTGGACGACCACCACTTCGCGCTGGCCGGCCACGACGCCGACGCGCTGAGCGGCTACTACCTGACCGAGGAGCAGGGCGCCGTCCTGCGCGTCTTTCCCATCAACCAGCGCCTGCGCTACCTGATTCCGTTCGCTGACGTCGACCAGACGCTCGCCTATCTGGAAAGCCGGCGCGAGCGGGCGACGGCGATCACCATGGTCGACGACGGCGAGAAATTCGGGGTCTGGCCCGGCACGTACGCCCGTGTGTACGAGGACGGGTGGCTCGATCGCTTCTTCGATCGGCTGCTGTCGACGAGCTGGCTCGAGCTGACGACCCTCGGCGATGTCGTCGAGCGACGGCCGCCGAGCGACCGCGTCTATCTCCCGACCGCGTCCTATGGCGAGATGGGCGAGTGGGCCCTGCCGGTCGAGACGGCGCGCGAGCTCGCACACGCCCGTGAGGCGATCGGCCACCTCGCCGACGGCGAGCGCCTGGCGAGCTTGCTCCGCGGCGGCTTCTGGCGCGCCTTCCTGGTGAAGTACCCCGAGGTGGCCGACACCTACTGGAAGATGCTGCGCCTCTCGAAGGCGCTCCACGCGGCTCTCGGCCGCCGCCCCGACGATGCACACCTCGTGCGCGGCCAGGCCGCGCTCTGGCGCGGACAGGCCAACGACGCGTACTGGCACGGCGTGTTCGGCGGCTGCTACCTGCCGCATCTGCGCCGCGCCGTGAAGGGCGCGCTCCTGCAAGCGGAGCGGTCGCTGGTCGACGCGGGCGCCGCGCCCGCGGTCCTGTGGACGCGCGAGGACGGCAATGGCGACGGTCACGACGAGGTCTTCGTCCGCACGCGCGCGCTGGCCGCCACCGTCGCGCCCGACGCCGGCGGCATGGTCACCGAGCTCGGCTACTATCCGGCGGAGCTCGACCTCGCCGACGTGCTGACGCGACGCCCCGAGGCCTATCACGATCAGGTCCGGGCGCGCGCGGCCGCCGACGCCTTGGGCGCCGCGCGCACGATCCACGACGCGGCCGCGCCCAAGGAAGCGGGACTCGACGCGCTGCTCGCGTACGACGCGCTCCGCCGCGGGTCGCTGATGGAGGGATTCTTCGACGACGGCTCGGTGCCGATCGATCCGGTTGCGCCCTGGGCGGAAGCCCGTGACGTGATCGCCTCCTCGCCTCTCGACTGCGCCGTGCGGGAGGTGCCCGACGGCGGCGTCTCGATCGTGCTCAGTCGCTCCGCGGCCGGGGACCGGCCGGTGGCGCTCGAGAAGCGCATGACGATCCGCGACGAGACGCTCGAGGTCGTCTATCACCTGCGCCCGGCGGGCGGCGCACGGCTCAGGGGACGGTGGGCGGTGCAGTGGAACCTCACGCTCACGGCCGGCCACGCCCCCGACCGCTATCTCGATCTCGCCGGGCGTCCCACGCTCGGCAGCACCGGACGCGAGGCCGGCCGCTCGGCGGTGACCATGGTCGACGAGTGGGCTGCCGTGGAGGCACGCCTGCAGTGGAGCCCGGCGGCCGAGCTGGGCTGGGGTCCCGTCGAGACCGTGTCCCTCTCCGAGGGCGGCTTCGAGCGCATCTATCAGGGCACGGCGCTGCTGCTCGTCTGGCGCCTCGACGTCGCGCCCGGCGACGAATGCCATCTGACCGCAAGCCTGAGGCTCGCCCGCCGATGACGCTCGACGATCCAAAGCTCTTCGAGCGCGCCGACCCGCACCGGGCGCGCGACGTACTGACCGAGTTTCCGGCGCAGTGCCGCGCGGCGCTGAAGCTCTCCGCGACGCCCGCAGTGTCGATCGCGCGGCCCACGCTCGTGGTGCTCGCGGGGATGGGCGGATCGGCGGCCGGGGCCGAGCTGATCGCGGGCTGCGCCGAGGCGAAGCTCGACGTGCCGATCATCGTCCACCGCGGATACGGGCTGCCGGCGGTCGCCGGCAAGCGCACGCTCGTCATCGCCTCGTCGTATTCCGGAAACACGGAGGAAGTGTTGTCGGCGGCCGAGACGGCACTCGAGCGCGACGTCCCGCTCGTCATGCTCACCGCCGGCGGCCGGCTGGAAGCCCTGGCGGCGGCACGCCGCCTGCCGCAAGTGAAGCTGCCCGACGGGCTCATGCCGCGCATGGCGCTCGGCTACCTGTTCTTCCCGGCGCTCCGCGTCCTGGCCGCCGCCGGGCTCGCCGTGGCGAGCGACGCGGAGATCGCCGAGGCGCTCGAGGTGGTGACCGCGCTCGCGGCCGAGCTGGCGCCGTCGCGAGGGGCGGCGCAGAACGAGGCCAAGCGCCTGGCGCTCGCTATCGGCACGCGGCTGCCGGCGTTCTACGGTGGTCCCTCGACCGGCGGCGTCGCTTACCGCTGGAAGACCGAGGTGGAGGAGAACGCCAAGCGGTTCGCGATCGCCGGCGTGCTACCGGAAATGAACCACAACGAGCTCGAGGCGTGGCGGGCTCCGGCCGTGGCCGAGATGCAGGCGGTCTTCCTCCGGGACGTCGACGAGCCGCCGGCGATCGCCAAGCGCTTCGGGATCCTTCGTGCGCTGATCACGGCCGCCAGCGGCGACATCAGCGAGTGCCGGGCGCGCGGCGCGGGGCGGCCGGCGCGGCTGCTCGGCCTGGCCTACCTGGGCGCGTGGACGAGCTACTACCTCGCGGTCAGCCGGGACACCGACCCATGGCCGATTCCGGCGCTCGATGAGATGAAGCGGAGGCTGGGAGCCCCTTAGCCTCGTCCTCGATTCGTGTTAGAGTGACGGGACTTCCATCGCCGGAGGCGATGCGCGGGAGGATGTCGATGGTTCGCGACGAGTATCTGTTCACGTCGGAGTCGGTGACCGAGGGTCACCCCGACAAGATCGCCGATCAAATCTCCGACTCGGTCCTGGACGCGATCATCGCGCAGGATCCGACCGGACGCGTCGCCTGCGAGTCTCTGTTGACTACCGGGCTCGTGGTGGTGGCGGGCGAGATCACGACGTCCTGCTACGTCGACATCCCGCGGATCGCGCGCGATACGATCCGCGAGGTCGGCTACACGCGGGCGAAGTTCGGCTTCGACTACGAGACGTGCGGCGTCATCGCGGCGATCGACGAGCAGTCGTCCGACATCGCGCAGGGCGTAGACAAGCTCGGCGCCGGCGACCAGGGCCTCATGTTCGGGTACGCGTGCAACGAGACGCCCGAGCTGATGCCGATGCCGATCATGCTCGCCCACAAGCTGGTCATGCGGCTCTCGGAGCGGCGCAAGTCGGGCGCGCTCGACTATCTCCGGCCGGACGGCAAGTCCCAGGTGACCATCCGGTACGTCGACGGCATGCCGCGCGCGGTCGAGACCGTCGTGGTCTCCACCCAGCACAGTCCCGACGCCGGTGCCCAGCGCATCCGCGACGACGTCATCGAGCAGGTGATCGCCCCGACGATTCCAGCCGAGCTGATCGATCTCAAGCGCTGCGTCATCCACGTGAACCCGACGGGACGCTTCGTCACCGGCGGGCCGATGGGCGACACCGGTCTCACCGGGCGCAAGATCATCGTCGACACGTACGGCGGCTCGTGCCCGCACGGCGGCGGCGCTTTCTCGGGCAAGGACCCGACGAAGGTCGACCGCTCGGCCTGCTACATGGCGCGCCACGTGGCCAAGAACATCGTCGCGGCCGGGCTGGCCCAGCGGGCGCAGGTCCAGGTCGCCTACGCCATCGGCGTCGCCGAGCCGGTCTCGATCATGGTCGACACGTTCGGCACCGGCAAGGCCCCGAACAAGGTCCTCGAGGGGCTGGTGCGGCGGCACTTCGACTTCACGCCGGCCGGCATCATCAAGTACCTCGAGCTGCGCCGCCCGATCTACAAGAAGACCGCGGCGTACGGTCACTTCGGGCGCTCGGAGCCCGAGTTCACGTGGGAGCGGACGAACCGCGTCAAGGATCTGCGCGACGACGCGGGGATGTAGCTCAGCACTCCTATCAAGGCCGCGCCGGTCCGGTCGTCCGCACG
>Ga0114129_10006552_pt1 | contig 16522 bp, 14 predicted proteins | sample RhiMetdeltSRZDD1_FD_80071 | JGI IMG/M metagenome (GOLD analysis project Ga0114129, IMG submission 80071) | Populus rhizosphere microbial communities from Tennessee, USA - Rhizosphere MetaG P. deltoides SRZDD1 (version 2) (version 2) | ecosystem: Host-associated > Plants > Roots > Rhizosphere >... | reverse complement strand
TCAATGGCTCCATTTCGGTCTGACATCCGAAGACATCAACAACATTGCACAGGTGCTTGCGCTACGAGATTCGCGCGATAAGGTTCTACTGCCGGCACTGGACAAGCTGATTTCATCGTTACAGTATTTCACGAGGAAATATCGCGCCCTGCCATTCCTGGCACGGACTCACGGCCAGCCCGCGGTGCCGACAACCCTGGGAAAAGAGACTGCCGTGTATTTGGGGCGGCTGACTACATGCCGCGCGGAGCTCGCAGCTCATCGATTTCAGGCAAAGCTGACGGGCGCAGTAGGAAATTTCAACGCTCTGCAGGCAGCTGCCCCACAACTAGATTGGATGGCATTCAGCAAAGATTTCATAGAGAGCCTGGGGCTCGAGCCCAACCTTGTCACGACACAAATCCTTCCCTATGACAATTGGATACGCTACTTTGATTCCATCAAACTGGCAAACATGATCCTTATTGACTATACGCAGGATATTTGGAGATACATCAGCGATGGCGTTCTCAAACAAAAGGTGGTCGCAGGAGAGGTCGGTTCTTCCACGATGCCACAGAAAGTGAATCCGATTGACTTCGAAAACGCGGAAGGCAACCTGGGGGTCGCCAACGCGTTGCTCACCCACTATGGACAAAAGCTTCCCATCTCACGCTTACAACGCGATCTATCGGACTCAACCGTGCGAAGGACATTTGGCGTGGCATTGGGGCATACGCTCCTGGCGTGGAATAACATCGCGCGCGGGATGACGCGCGTCGATGCAGATGAGGAAAACATCCAACAGGAATTGAACCACCACTGGGAAGTCATCAGCGAAGGAGCGCAGACAATCCTGCGCGCCGCGGGACGGAGCGACGCCTACGAGTCACTGAAGTCATACACCCGAGGGCGCGTATTGGACGAAACCAGCTACCGGCTTTGGGTCGAGTCGCTGGATGTCAGCGCAGAGACACGCGCCCATTTGTTGGGGTTATCGCCCGAATCTTACATAGGTCTCGCAATCCGGATCGCTGATGAAGTCCTGAACGACAGTCAAATAGAAAGACAAACAGAAAAGGAGATGAAATGAGCGTCACAGCGGTCATCGGTTCACAATGGGGAGACGAGGGCAAGGGCAAGGTAGTGGATTATCTCGCCGGGCGCATGGATTACGTGGCGCGCTTCAATGGCGGGAATAACGCGGGACATACAGTCATCAATGAATTTGGCACGTTCAAGATTCATCTTGTACCATCAGGCATTTTTGCCCGCAACACAGTCGGGCTGATCGGCGGCGGCGTGGTCATTGATCCTGCTGTCTTGATCGAAGAAATCGAGCTGCTGAACAAGGCAGGCGTAAACGTGGATGGACGCCTCTGGGTCTCCCCGCGCGCCCACCTCATCATGCCCTATCACAAGATCCTGGACGGGTTGTACGAGGAAGCAAAAGGCGCGGGCGCCACCGGGACCACGCGTCGCGGTATCGGTCCCGTGTTTGCCGACAAGGTCAGCTACAACGGGATCCGCTGGAGTGACTTTGGGAGCAAGGCGTTCGAGTCGCGATTGCAGGTGCAATTGGAATTGAAAAATAAGATCATTACCGCGCTGGGCGGCGAAGTGTTGAAGTATGAGCAGGTGCGTGACATCTACCGTGAATATTATTTAAGGTTGAAGCCTTACATTCGGGAACTGTTTTCGATCGTGCAGGACGGGTTGAAATCCAATAAACACTTTTTGCTGGAACAGGCGATGGGAACCTTTCTAGATACGGATTGGGGGACCTATCCGTTTGTCACCGCTTCGACAACAATTCCTTCCGCGGCATCCGCGGGGCTTGGCATTCCGCCCCGTTATATTAAGAACGTTGTTGCTGTGACGAAGGCGTATACCACACGCGTCGGCGCGGGGCCCCTGCCGACAGAAATTCACGATACAGAAAGCGATGTGTACAAAAAGTTTGCCGAGACCGCCGCGACCACAGGTCGCACCCGCCGTGTTGGTTGGCTGGATCTGGAAATCGTCCGGACCGCGGTGCAGCTAACCGGCGCGACGGAAATCTGTTTGACAAAGCTGGATGTATTGAGTGGATTGGACGAGATCAAAGTCTGCACTCGCTATGAGTTGAGCTGTGATCCTGTTCGCTATGCCGATGTAGATGCATATGATCTGGAGAAAGTGGAAACGGTCTATGAAACGGTCCCGGGCTGGGGTGAAGATATCACCAGTACCAGGTCATTTGAGGAACTGCCTGCCAACGCGCAAAGCTATGTCAAAAAGATCGAAGAGGCGGCAAGGGTCCCTGTGAAGTGGATTGGCGTCGGAGCTGAGAGGGAAGCAACGATTCGAAGGGAATAGGTAGGTCAGGTTGACAACCTGACCTTATTGAAATGCAACGACCAGCGGGGCGGCAACCTGCCCTACTGATCGAAATGCAAGATCGCCAAATTCCCGTCAAACGCCGCGGCAAGCTGCTCTGGCAAATTGCCGAGCGTATCTGCCACGCGTTTTCGGGATCCAAACCCTGGAACAACAATAAAACTGCTGATACTTTCCTGGTCGAGCAGGGCCGGTTTGAAGGGAACGTTGAGAGTCTCCACGTGAAGGGGGTGGTCCGTATCAATCGCGGGTAGCAGATCATCGATCGAGCGCTGGTAGTTACTGTCCGCCCGCATTACAAGAGGGACATTCAAAGCTTTTGCCAGCGAGAGATTGGCTTCGATCATGCGGCGCAGGCCGATCAGTGGGATAACCTTTGGTGGGAGGATAAACAGAACGCGCTGGGTTGCGTTAAGAGGCAGCGCAAGTTTTCCCACCATCACCGGGGTGTCTGATCCCCAGATCACTTCATCGAGCACGGAACCAAGCAGACTCTCTCGCAGCGTCCGTTTACCGCGCCAGCCCATCAGGATGAGTGAGGCGTCGCGTTCCTGCTCGGTAAAGAGAATACCTTGCGCATGCGTGGCAGCCAAGCGCGGGATCAATTCGATCTCAGAATGCGGGTCCTGCATCACCTCGTTGACACGCCCCAGCAAATCACGATGTAGAGCAAAATCCTTTTCCTGGTCCCGCTGTGCCTGGGCGACGCTCACAGCCAACACCTTGCCCTCATTGACTTTCGCGAGCAAAACTGCCAGAGTGATAAGCTGCTCCTGCGCGCGGGGGTCAATGATCGGGACAAGGATCCGGCTGAACAGCGGCAAAGGCTTTTCGTCGGCCGCACCGGTCTGAAGGTCCCGCGCAAAGCGCTGAACGGTCAGAGGCGAAGTAATGGAGGTCAGCAGAATCATAAGGATCGCGGCGTTGAAAAGCGTCGAGTCGAACAACCCCGTATCGAGACCAATGATCAAGGTGGGGATCGTCACCGCCGCCTGCGCGTGAGAGAGCCCATAGACTGTCCAGAATTCGTTCCTGGTGTACTTGAAAAGCCGCGCCGCAATCCACGATGCAATGAGTTTCGAAACATAGGCGACAACTGTCACGCCTAGTGCAACAACAATGGTCTCGCGATTCTCCAGGAAAGAGAGAGGGTCTGTGATCATTCCGCTATACAGCAGAAAGACGGGAATGAAAAAGGACTCGCCGATAAAAAGCACATGACCTGTGACAGGACTGTGGCGCGGCAGCGTGGCATTGATGGCAAGCCCGGCCAGGAACGCGCCTACCACCTCATGCACACCGATGAGCTCCGCACCCAGGGCGGCAACAAAGAGAACGACGATCACGAATTGGAATTCGATCGCCCGCCCACTGAAACGCTGAAAAAATAACTTGCCCAGACGAGGGAGGCCGAAAATAATGAGCAGAGTAAAAATGGATAACAGGACAAAAAGCTGGATAAAATAACCGATGTTCAACCCGCCCGACTTTGCCCCCAGCACAACCGCCAGGATAATAAAGGCGCCGATGTCGGTGAGCACTGTAGCTCCTGTAGTCACTGCAACGGCTTCATTCCGTGTGACACCCAGACGGGTGAGGATTGGGAACGCGATCAGCGTATGAGAGGCAAAGGCAGAGCCCAGCAGGATCATCCCGAGCCAATTCAGCCCAAGGATCCAGCCCAGTCCCATGCCCATCAGCTGGGGAAGCAAAAATGTAAAGAAACCAAAGATGATCGAGCGGGAACGCACCCGCAGGAATTGATTGATATCCACTTCCAAACCCGCGCTGAACATGAGATAGACCAAGCCAATGGTGGATAAAAAGACCATACGGTCGCCCGCCTCGATCAAGCCAAAAACATGTGGGCCAATCAACATTCCCCCCAGAATGATCCCAATGATGCCTGGTAGTCGCACCAGTTCCGAGAGGAGCGGCGTGACCAGGATAATGCTCATGATCAGCAGAAAAAACGCGACCGGCTCATTAAGATCAACCATCCAACCACTCCTGAATTAGTCTTTCTGCATTTTACACCGTGCTGACCAAATCCCTGCCCCTGGTAGGGACTTTTTCTATTTTGCTGTATATGCTTTTGGTATATAAAAGTGATGATCCAATACATCTTATGATTGTGTCCGTGATCCTACAAATTTTGCAGACTAGAAACAGAGATTGGTTGTGAGATGAAAAAGCTGTTCTCGAATTTACCGAATCTTTTGAAGCTCACCTACCAGGGCTGGAAGGAAGATAAAGCTTCGCGCCTCTCGGCTGCGCTGGCTTATTACACAATATTTTCCCTTGCACCCATGCTGCTCATCATTATTGCTGTCACGGGTTTCTTCTTTGGCCAGAGGGATGTGGTGCAGTTACAGGTCTTGCATCAGATCGAAGGACTGGTCGGTGCGGATGGTCGGGAATTTGTCTCCGGCCTGCTCACCAGCGCCAGCAACCCAGCCAAGGGGGTCTTTGCCACGATCGTTGGGATTGTGACCCTCCTCTTCGGTGCGCTGGGAGTCTTCAATGAATTGCACAATGCCCTCAACACAATCTGGGAAGTGAAAGAAGAGGAGACCAAAGGATTTCTTGAATCCATCAAAAAGGTGATCTTCAATCGGTTTCTCTCCTTTTCCATGATTCTGGGCATTGGATTTCTTTTGCTGGTTTCGCTGGTGATCAGCGCAGCCCTTTCTGCTGTGCAGGAGACCATCGGGAACGCCATCCCGGTTTCAGAGATCCTTTTGCAGATCGTAAACCTGGTCATATCCATTGGGGTCATTACAGTGCTATTTGCACTGATCTTTAAGTTCCTGCCAGATGCAGAGATCGCCTGGCGTGACGTGTGGCTGGGTGCTTTTGTAACTGCCGTGCTATTTTCGCTCGGTAAATTCTTGATTGGTCTTTATCTGGGGAACAGTTCTGCCGCATCTGCCTTCGGGGCTGCTGGCTCTTTAGTTCTCCTCCTGCTCTGGATCTACTACTCTGCCCAAATTCTGTTGTTTGGTGCGGAATTTACCGAGGTGTATGCAAATGAGTTTGGGTCAAAAATTGTGCCGGAAGGTGAAGACGTCCCTTCCAGCGTTACGGCCATCCCGCAACAGAAGCAACCCACGAAAGGATTCCAGCCGCAAGTGGCAAAACCTGCGGTTGCGGCCATTGCCACGCGTGAAAGTAATCTGGAACGCCAGAATCAACAGACCGCGCGCGTATTCGTAGGGCTGATGGCTGTGTCATTTTTCACAGGAATCCTGACATCGATTATGGGTCTGAGAAGGAGGTGATTTCTACAACGCGAAACCCCTGACTTGCCACGGTGTTCTTATTGTTTGGAGAGTAGAGACGTAACAATGGTTTTTTGTTATCGTTTCTATCAATGAGCGGGATAGAACACCCCGCCCAACAATAATTGGCCAACTACTATTCAGATCTTTTCGGAGGTAAAAATGAACTTCATCTTGTGGATCATCTTTGGTGCCATCGCTGGATGGATCGCTAGCATCATCATGGGACGGAACGCTCAAATGGGCGCGCTCGCCAACATCGTCGTTGGTATTGTTGGCGCTCTGATCGGTGGTTTCCTGATGAACAATGTGTTTGGAGCCCAGGGAGTCACGGGCTTCAACCTCACTAGTCTGATTGTCGCCATCCTAGGCGCGGTCGTCCTGCTCTTCCTGGTCGGCCTGGTACGCAGAAGCTGATCGCCAGAACAATTTGTCTGACAAACGCCGTGCACGAAATCGTGCACGGCGTTTTGATTCAGAGGGTGGTTATAATGGACCGATATGCCCACACTTCTCATCCTTACACGCGATGCTGATAAGTATGAAAGGCGGATCGTTTCCGCCCAATTGCCTGGTCTTGAGCTAACTTCGGACCCTGCCCAAAGCGACATCGTTCTTGGCGAACCGAAATTGATTCAGGATGCGTTGCCGCGCCTCTCAAGTCTGAAATGGGTCCAGGCCATCTACGCCGGAGTCGAGCCGCTGGTCGATCCCACGCAGCGCCACGACTACATTTTGACCAATGCGCGCGGCGTTTTCGGCGGACCCATGTCGGAGTATGTATTCGGTTATTTGTTGTTCCATGAAAAGAGAGTTCTAGAGAGGATCCAGGCGCAGCAATCCATGCAGTGGCAGAGGGGAGAGTCGGGGCTATTGCGCGGCAAGACCATCGGGTTGCTGGGAGTCGGTTCGATCGGCGCACATATTGCAGCGACTGCGAAACATTTCGGGATGACGGTACGAGGCTTCACCCGCGAAAGTGACTCAAGCGCGGATGTGGACCAATACTTTCACGGAACCGATCTACTGAAATTCGTGGAAGGTTTAGACTACCTGGTCTGCATTCTGCCTCGAACCGAGGGTACCAATCAAATTGTAGACTCAAAATTGCTGGCGGCGCTGCCACCGCATGCGGTCTTTGTCAACGTTGGGCGAGGCAATGCCGTGGACGAGCCTGCCCTGGTCAAGGCGCTGAACGAAGGTAAACTCGCCGTAGCGGTCCTGGACGTGTTCGAAAAAGAGCCATTGCCTGAAGGTCATCCATTCTGGACCACACCAAACCTGTATATGACCTTCCATACTTCAGCCATCAGCTATCCCGAAGATATTGCAAAACTTTTCATTGAGAATTACCAGCTTTACCTCGCAGGCAAGCCCCTGAAGTATGTGGTCGATTTTGAGAGAGGATATTAAGCCAGAAAAGGAACGTCCTTATGCCCATCAGCCTTGACGATATTCATAAAGCCGCGCAACGGATCCGACCCTATATTCATCGCACTCCAGTCTTGACCAGTGAGAGTCTGAATGAAAAGGTTGGCGCGCAGGTTTTTCTCAAGTGCGAGAACCTGCAAAAGGTTGGCGCATTCAAGTTCCGCGGGGCATGCAATGCTGTGTTTTCATTAACAGATGAAGAGGCTGCGAGTGGAGTGTGTACGCATTCCTCTGGCAACCACGCCCAGGCGCTGGCGCTTGCAGCCAGGCTGCGCGGTATCCCGGCGTATATCGTGATGCCAGACAATGCACCATCCGTGAAGAAAAATGCGGTCACCGGTTATGGCGGTCAGATCACGTATTGTGCACCCACGCTGGAAGCGCGTGAAGCAACACTGACCAGGATCTATGAAAGCACTGGCGCGAACGTCGTGCATCCCTATAACGATGAGCGCGTCATCGCAGGTCAGGGGACGGCAGTGCTGGAGTTGCTGGAGGATGTGCCCGAACTGGATGTGGTCATCGCGCCCGTGGGCGGCGGAGGGCTGCTCAGCGGCACATCCATTGCAGCTACAGAAACGAAAAAAGGAATCCGCGTCATTGCGGGCGAGCCCGAAATGGCGGATGACGCCTATCGATCCATGCAGTCGAGAAGGGTCCTCCCATCCGTAAGCCCCAAGACCATTGCCGATGGTTTGCTCACATCGCTAGGCTCGTTGACCTTTCCAATCGTCCAAGAGCGCGTGGAGCAAATTGTCACTGTTAGCGAACAGGGAATCATCGATGCAATGAGATTTATCTGGGAGCGCTCCAAGATCATTATTGAACCCTCGGCAGCGGTGCCTGTCAGTGTGTTGTGGGAAAAGAAGATTGATTTAAGTGGCTTGAACGTAGGGATAATTCTGAGCGGCGGCAATGTGGATTTGGAGAAGCTGCCGTGGCAGTCCGCCTAGAATCAGACAGGACAAGAAACGTCTATAAGAAGACCAAGACGACGTCAACATAAAGGTGGCGAGGCCGTCCAGATCGCCTGGCTAAAACACAGCACCGGGTATCCCACGGCGGAGGGGCGGAAAAAGATTCTACGGCTTCGCAGGCAGAGCTTATCAAAGCTGGATTGAATTTCTACAACAGCAACACTTCTACTATTTCTCCCGCGCTTAATCCTGTCGCATCCGGATCGATTCGCAAAAGTCCATCTGCGGATGCAAGTGTAAAGATCAAGTTGCTTTTACCAAAAATAGGCTCTGCCAGAAACGTAGCCGTACCCACCTGAGAGCCGCTGGGTTTGCGGGTCGTAGCTTCTCCGTGAGTTCGTGTCTCCGCGATTAACCTGACCGGCCACCAATCTTCGCGACCCGCCTGAGAAGACAGGTTCACCGTTAATCGGGCTGGCACCGTGGGTTTGGGTTTGGACAGTACACCCAACAATTTTTCGATCACCGGCACCACGAATAAATAGCCATTAACCAGGGCACTCGCGGGGTTTCCAGGAAGACCGATCACCGCCTTGCCGCTGCATACTCCCAGGATGGTCGGCTTACCCGGGCGTGTGTTGATACCGTGAACCAGTACACCCGGTTCGCCCAGCGAACGAATAACATCCACAGTCATATCACGCGTGGAGGCAGAAGAGCCCGCTGTGATGATCACCACGTCACATTCGGACAGCGCCCTGGCAGCCGTATTCTTCAGTCCCTCAAATTCGTCCGGGACAATGCCGTACAGCCTCGCTACCCCCCCGGATTTCTCAACCAACGCCCCCAATGTATACGAATTGACATCCCGCACCTGACCAGGCCGGGGCGAGCGAGCAGGCTCGATCACCTCATCCCCCGTCGAGATCAACCCCACTTGCACTTTTCTGACTGCCTTGACTTCGGTGATTCCTAACGCCATGAGTCCGCCAATTTCAGCCGGGCCGATCAGACTCCCGCTTGCCTGAACTGTTTCTCCTTGGGCCACATCCTCCCCGATGCGTATCACATTCTCGCCATCCGCCACCGCACGAAAAATTTCAATTTCATCGGCCCCAGCAAGTTGTGTGTATTCCAGCATCACCACGGCATCTGCCCCATTGGGCAACATTCCGCCGGTGTGGATCAACGCACATTGACCCGGGCTGATTTCAAAGTCAGGTGCATCTCCCATTGGAACTTCACCGATGAGACTCAAATACGTGGGTAACGAATCGCTTACCCCATGGGTGTCGCCGGGGCGAACCGCGTAACCGTCGACGGTCGAACGCTGAAAGTCCGGCAGCGGGTGCGGTGCGGTGATGTCTTCCGCCAGGATGCGCCCTAGCGAGGATCGGACGTCAACTTGTTCCGAATCAGCGATGGGTTGTGGTAAATGCGAAAGGAGGAGGCGGCGGGCTTCATCCGGTGGGACAAGTACTAGGAACTCAGGCATGTGGAGAGTGAAGAGATGATTATCGAAGCCAGAAGGTAAGGCTTAAGAAGTAAGCGGTGAGTCCAAACACCGAGAGAGCAGTCACCGTAAGGAGCGTCCAATTTGTGGGAGCGCCTAAAGATATATTACGGAGCTGGAAAATCTGGAACAGGGCAAACGGAAGGGTAAGAAAAGCTGGCCAAATCAGGGAAAGGGAAAGCCCGAAAGCGGGAGACGCCGCAAAGAAAAAATAGGCAAGCAGCACGAAGAGATGATGCAACGGCACACTGCGCTCCCAGCCCAGCCTCGTGAGCAGAGTGCCGCGGTTATATTTGGTATCCGAGGCAAATGCAGGAAAATCCATCACCACGAAATAGGCAAATGCAAGAAATGTGAGTGGGATACTGATCAGCAGGAAGCGGTGTGTCTCGTCGGACTGGAGAATATAGGCGATGGAAGGAATCACATAGGCAATATGCGCGGCAAGGACAAATTCTCCAAAGCCCCGATTGACAAACCGGAACGGAGGGATGGCATAGCCGAGGATAAGGAGCAGAGAAAGGAGCAGAAAAAAGAAGGCAGAAACCGAAAGGTGATTATTCTGGTACAGGATAAATGCGATCACAGCATTTGCCGTCAGCGCCGCGATCGAAACATACAAGGCGTTGTTGCTTAACACAAGTCGGTCTCTGCGATTCTGGCCTTCCACAATCGCTTCGTTTTCGGGGCGAAAAACCTCAGCCAGCAGATTCATGCTCGCCTGCGCCAGCAGAGCAGAAATCAGTCCAAGCCAAAAAGAGTCGGCGCGGAAGGGTTTGCCCAGATAATTGGCAATGCTCGCGCCCAGAAAATATGTCAACGCGCCAAGGAGTAGGTGGAGCGGATGGGAGAGGCGAATGATGTTTCTCAATTTGTGATTTCCAATGATTGATGATGGAATGAATACAGAGACACAAGGGAATTTTACTTGATAAGATACTCTTCCAATTTTTCAACTGCTTCTGGCAGACTCTTCCTCCCCAAGCCTAATCGGAAATGATTGCGGGAGTCATCGTAAACCGAACCCGGCAAGAGAAGCACACCAGCTTCTTTCACCAGCTCATCACAGAACGTTTCCACACTTCCGCCGAGATAGCGCGGAAACCCCATCGAGCCAGCCCGCGGGCGGACCCACGAGAACAGGTCTGCGCGACGGCTAAAGAGTTCATCGATCACGGCAAGATTCTGCTTGATGATACTCAGATTGCGTTCCACCAGCTTGTGCCGGTTGCGCATGCCCACTTCGGCGAGGAATTCACTGGGCGCGGAATTACAGATCGTAGTGTAATCCTTGAGCGCCGCCATTTTCTCGTAGAGCTTCGTGTTCTTCGTGGCGATCCACCCAATTCGCAGACCGGCAAGCCCATATGTTTTCGACGTGACGCCTAGCGAGATGGCATACTCCCCCAGGTCACAGGCGGCGGGCAATCGCGCAGTAGGGTCATATTCAGACTCGCGATAGACCTCGTCGGAAAATAGGAGCACTTTGTTTGTTTCCGCAAATTTATGCAACTCTTCGTAATCCGCCCGGGACATCAGGTACCCGGTCGGATTGTGAGGCGTATTGACGATGATCGCTTTCGTATTCGTCCGCATGAGGTGGCGGAGCTCATCGAGGTCGAGCGACCAGCCATTTTCTTCGCGCGCCCGCCATGGACTCACGTCACAGCCCGCGGCGCGGGCAACCTCCGCCAGCGACTGATAGGCAGGCGAATGCACGATGACATGGTCATATTCCTTGAACGCCGCGAACATGAAGAGGAAGATCGCCTCCTGCGCGCCCGTGTGAACCAGGATCTGCGCGGGCTGCATCGTTTCATAGAGTCTACAAATTTCCGCGCGCAAGCCAGGGCTGCCCTGTGATTCGGTGTAGCCCAACCAGGTCTGCTGGAACGTTTGTGCAGATCCTTCTTCCAGGGCGAGCAATTCCGCTACAGACATAGCCTCACAATCCGAGGAGCAGAGCAGATATTTGGTGCTGAATTCGTACTTGGCGAAGAAACGCTCGAGTTTGAAGGGAGGGAGATTCATTATCTAACTTATAAGGACACGAAGGACTCTACGTCCTGAGATACTGCACGTTGTAATGATTTCTCTCAGATGTTCCTTCGTGCACTTCATGTCCTTTGGGTTTAAGTTTTCAATGCCTTTTTCATATCACGATAGTGGGTCAGGTTATGGATATACAGCATTTTGATCATTTCGCGGATCACGGTCTGACCGAGAAAGGGATGGCGGCCTGTGATCTCCAGTTCCGATCCCTGCAGGCTCAAAACCCAGGCAATCGCTTTGGCGCGTATTTCCTTATACTGCTCGAGTAATTCCTGGGGAGTCGCGGCCTTCGTCCGCTCCTGCATGGCAGCATTGTACCGGTCAATTGAAAAATCATCTGCCGCGCCCGCACCGCCCTGGCGAATTTGTTCAAACAGTTTGAGCAGTCCCCGTTCCGAGGTCACAAAGTGGGCAAGCAGGTTGCGGATCGTCCATGTGGCGCCTTCTGTATAAACATGCTGTGCCCATTGTTCGTCGGTCAGTCCGCTGAAGATGGAAACGATTTTGTCGCCCTCAGACCTAAGTTTTTCAGCCAGTTCGGTGGTTTCAGACATGAATTTCTCCTCTGAGGAAGCGCTTCGACTGCGCCTACGGCTCCGCTCAGCGCGGTGGGCTAGACTAAAGAATATCCACCATCGACAACAATTGTCTGTCCGGTAATATACTCGTTCTTCAACAAAAACTCGAGAGCAGAGCCTAGCTCTTCGGGTCGCGCGGGACGTTTTAGAGGAATGCGGTTGATCAGCCGCTGCCATTCTTCGTCAGAGACGATATCCGATTGCAGGACAAAACCCGGCGCAATGGCATTGACCCGAATCTTCGGCGCCAGCGCTCGAGCGAGAATTTTGGTCAGCGATTCGAGAGCGGCTTTGCTCACCGTATAGGACGGATACCGGCTCCAGGCTTTTTGTGCGCCCACATCGGTGATATTGACGATCAACCCACCCTCTGTCATGTCCTTTGCGCATGCTTGAGCGAGAAGAAAGGGCGCGCGCAGGTTCAAATCCAGGGCGGTATCCCAGTTTTCGATCGTCAACGCCTCCACATTTCCGCCCGGCATGAAGGCAGCGGAATTCACAAGCACAGAGAGAGAATCGAAATGAGAGACGAGAGATTGGATTTGCGAAGGGTCTGTGAGATCCGCTTCAAAGACAGTCGCGCGTCTTCCCAACGCCTCAATTTCGGACTGGCTGTGAAGCGCCGCGTCCGACGATTGATGGTAATGAAGGAGGATGTCAAATCCCTGCCGCGCGAGGGTCAGAGCGAAGACTTTTCCCAGGCGATGCGCCGCGCCCGTGACGAGGGCAAGAGGAGGCATGGAGTGATTGTAATAGGTAAACAGGGAAAGAGGTAGACAGCCATACACGGAACAGGTAAATCCGTACACACGCCTAGCGCTCGAACTTGTTTAGGTGTGTACGTGTCTACTGTGTACTCTTACTTACGGAAGAAATTTGAAACAAAGAACCAGATATTCGCCGGACGTTCCGCCAGCCTGCGCATGAAGTAAGGATACCAGTGCGTGCCGAACGGGACATAAATACGGACCGGATAGCCCTCTTTCACCAGCCGGTCCTGCAGGTCACGGCGGATGCCATAAAGCATCTGGAATTCAAGCGCTTCCTTGGGCAAGCCGACCTTTTCGGCGTATTGTCTTGCGAAGTCAATGCGCTTCTCATCGTGTGTAGCGATCGCAGGAATCGGGGGTACACGTCCGTCCGCGCTGATCTTATTCGCTTCGACCTTGCAGGCGGCATCGATCATCAGCTTGGTTAAGAGGTCGAAATTCGCGTCGACATCCGTCTTTTTTGGGAACGCCTTCTCAGAGGGTTCCTTATAAGCACCCTTGACCAGGCGAAGGTGCGTGTTGTATTCCGGCAATTTGCGAACATCTGCTTCCGTGCGATAGAGATACGATTGCACAACCAGACCCACCTGGCTAACATTAAACCCTCGCTGCAGCATGGAATGGAAGATGGCAAGTGTAGTGTCTGTATAGGGTGTGTCTTCCATATCAATGCGCAGGAAATTGCCATGCCTCTGCACTTGTTCCAGGATACGCGCCAGATTCTGACGACAGATCTCTTCATCCAGTCCCATGCCGATCTGGGTCAGCTTGATCGACACATTTGCTCTGATACCCGCTTTTTCGATATCATCCAGAACCCGGAGAATACCTTCCGTTGCCCTGTCGGCTTCCTCGATGGTGGAAGTGTGCTCCCCCAATTGATCCAGCGTGGCGTTGATACAGTTTTCGTTTAATTCCTTCACCGCACGGATTGCCTCCCCCACCGTTACCCCTGCTACAAACCGAGATGCCACACGCCAGGCGATGCCCCAACTTGTCATCAGTTTTTGCGCCCAGGCTGCTTTGGAAAGATAGATTAGAAAAGAGCGTAGCATGATCCTGTCCTCAAGTGGATTTGGAGGTTGAAAGGCAAAACCCTAGAGGTCCTTGTACATTCAGCTACCCTGCGTGATGAAAACATCTTCTCCAGACACAGTGCGCCTTTGCTAAAAACCTTTAGGGTCCGTTTCTTCAGACGTAGGAAACAGCGAAACGATGGATACGAACGTGCTGCGCTGCTCTCCACAATTTATTCTAGCACAAACATAAAAATGAGTGTGTTATACTTTTTTGCGATATTTGTCATGTTTTTCCCGAATAGTACCGGGACTGTACTGGAGGTTGTGTGAGGAACCGCAGTTCCATTCCCATTCTGCGGGGGATTTCCATAGCAATCCTGACCATTGCCATCGTGTTGACGGTCATCGCCCTGATCGGCTATAGTCGCCAGCGCAACAATTATCCCCGTGGCATGACGATTGGCGGTGTTCACGTGGGCGGTGTGAACCCGCAAATCGCCTCCGAGCGTGTGTTGCAGGTGTACTCCACCCCCATCGAGGTGCAGTATGGGGAGGCGACCATTCACGTCGACCCTTCGCTGGTGGGCTTCGAGCTGGACATGGACACTATGATGGCTGCGGCGGACCTGGAACGCACCGGAGGCTCCTTCTGGGGAGGCTTTTGGAACTATCTCTGGAACCGTGACCCCAACCCGGTTGAGGTTCCATTAAGGTCGACAATTGCCGAGGACCGCTTGCGCACCTATCTCCAGAACGAGATCTCCGCTCGTTATGATGAGCCTCCTACGCCCGCACAACCCATCCCTGGCAGCACATCATTTTCGCCAGGCAAGTCCGGCGTCATCCTGGACGTGGATCGCGCCATCCGCTTGGTCGAAGATACCCTGCGCTCGCCCAGTAACCGTAAGGTCGTGCTTTCCTTTCAGAACAGCGTGGCAGCGCGCCCGACCATGCAGAATCTGGAGATCCTGCTTCAACAGAACATCACGCTGGCGGATTTCGATGGCGTGATGGGAGTCTACATACAAGATCTGCAGAATGGGCAGGAAATTCACTTCGCGATGAATCAGGGCGAGAAAATCTCCGTGAACCCGGATGTGGCCTTTACTGCCTCCAGCACGGTGAAGATTCCCATCATGGTTTCGTACTTTATCAAGTATGGCACAGAAGCACTTAATGAACAATCCTCGGCTTTGATCATGGACATGATCCGCAAATCTGAAAACCCGCCCGCGGACAGATTGATGGAAAGCCTGGATGCTCTGCGCGGTCCCCTGGTCGTCACGGAGGACATGCGCAAGATCGGGCTGGAGAACACCTTCCTGGCGGGCTTCTTCTGCAGTCCCGAGTCTCCCTGCCCCCTCCTGGAGCGCATCCAAACACCCGCGAACCAGCGCACAGATGTAATTACCGATCCGGATGCCTTTAATCAGACCACTCCTTCGGATATTGGCATGTTACTTTCTGATATTTATCAATGTGCAGAAAACGGAGGCGGCGCTCTGATCGCGGCGTTCCCGGATAAGATCACGGGTGAGATCTGCCAGCAAATGATCACCTTTTTGGCATCCGATAAGATCGGTGTCCTGATCGAAGCAGGCGTCCCGGAGGGAACGCAAGTCGCTCACAAGCACGGATGGATCAGCGACGCTTCGTCTCTCGTCATTCAAAACATCAGCGATGCGGCGATCATTTACACGCCCGGCGGCAATTACATTCTCGTGATCTATGCCTACCATCCTGTGCAGACCGTCTGGGAGCCGGTCTCGGCGCTGTTTGCACAGATGTCGCAGGCTGTATATAACTATTACAACCTTCCCACACAATAAATAAGTCTTCGCAGATTGGATGCCCGTAAGGGTATAATCGAACCATGAGCGCCGCATTGGGATTGTATCGTCTTCAACAGGTGGATAGTCAGATCGATCAGATCCAGGCGCGATTGAGAACAATCCAACAGACCCTTGAGAATGATGAAACATTGCGCGCAGCCAATGGGCTTTTCACCACGGCAAGCGACAAATGCAGGGATGCAGAGCGCATCTTGAAGCTGAGCGAAGCCGAGGTGGAAAAGCAGCGGATCAAGATCGAACAAACGGAAGCGAGCCTGTATGGAGGCAAAGTTCATAACCCGAAGGAGCTTCAGGATCTGCAGATGGACGTCGCTTCCCTGAAACGCCACCTCGAGACGTTGGAGGAACGTCAGCTGGAAGCGATGATCACCGCGGAAACTGCGGAGAAGGAATTGCAGACGGCTAATGCTGACCTCGAACGCGTGCAATCCAACCTGAAAGAGCAAAACAAGGATCTGACCAGCGAGAGCGAAGCGCTTCGCAAGAAACTTGAGCGCCTCAATTCGGAACGACAAGCAGTGGTCACCGATATCGCCGGGCAGGCTCTGAATGTTTATGACCAGCTGCGCAAACAGAAGCGCGGCCTTGCGATCACAACCATCGCTGATAATTCCTGTGAAGCCTGCGGAACCACGCTCACACCTTCACAACAGCAAAACGCACGCTCTACCAGCCAGTTATTTCACTGTCCCACCTGTGGACGGATCTTGTATGCGAATTAACACTTCTTTACCATCACCGCGCGCGAAG
>Ga0114129_10006551_pt1 | contig 16523 bp, 12 predicted proteins | sample RhiMetdeltSRZDD1_FD_80071 | JGI IMG/M metagenome (GOLD analysis project Ga0114129, IMG submission 80071) | Populus rhizosphere microbial communities from Tennessee, USA - Rhizosphere MetaG P. deltoides SRZDD1 (version 2) (version 2) | ecosystem: Host-associated > Plants > Roots > Rhizosphere >... | reverse complement strand
CTCCCACGACTGGGTGTTCCACCTGGAGGTCGACCCGGGGATGCAGGACGCTCTCTCCAACGTCAACGGTCCCAACGACGGGGACCGGGACAACGACCTGGTCCCCGACGACGAGCACCAGACGGTGACCCCCAGGGAGATCGAGGTGGAGTGGGAGTCCGGGATCAAGCCCTCGGAGAAGTCGGGGGACGGGTCGCTTCATTACTTCCCCAAGTGGGCGTGGCCCAGCGCGGGGGATCGGGCCTGGGCGGACGGGAACTGGGTCTTCGACTGCGGCCACGGCAAGGAGATCGGACACATCGAGATCGACCAGCAGACCAATCTCCCCAAGTTCGTCGGCGACGAGTACTTCCGCACCGAGATCCACCCGGCGCGCGCCGTCGCCGCCATGCGCCGCCAGGTCGCAACCCTGACCGGGTCGGGGACGACGCCGGTGCCCGTAACCGCCACCGATCTCTACATTCACGGCGGCGGGGGGTTCGTCACCGACATCCTGAACTGCGGGATGAGCATCATCCTGGACGGCGTGGACACGGACCACGACGGAAACGGGGACGGCAATCCCGACGCCTGTCCGATCAAGACGACCCCGATCGCCGAGGATTTTCAGTTCGAGGTCTGCCTGCCGCCCCGCCCCCACCCCGCGGCCTCGCTGGTCTATGACGTCGAGGCAGGGCCCGGGGACACCGTCCCTTCAGTCGTGCCGGACATCGACGAGCAGCCCGCGAGCGCGGCGTGTGCCAACGACGGCGACGAGGACCCCGCCACGTTCCTGTACGATCAGACGACATCCCTGCTGGTGACCATTCCCCTCCACGGGACCGGGATCGCCGATACCGAGGTCTATGCCCGGCGCATCCGGGCGGGATGGATCTTCCCCGACCCGACGACCCGGCACCTGACCGTCACGCTGCAGCAGATGGACCTGCACAACGATCACGACGACGTTCCGACAGACACCGGCGAGCTCACCTTCTTCTTCATGAACGTCAGCACCGCCCCCGACGAGTGGGCGCGCCTCTCGGACTTCGACATCCCCACCCACGACAGCTGCGGCACGTTCTGCTTCGAGCACACCAACACGATGAACGATTACGACGACGACGATCTGTGCTGCAACGGCTTGCTGAACTTCTCGGGACCGGTGTACGACTTCTACATCTCCGGCGGCCGGAGCTTCACCATAAGGGCCAACGGGTACGACCAGGACTGCTACGATTTCCACAACAACTTCGGGGACCACGACCTGTCCCTCGGCCTGTACGTCGCCTGCCACACCGTCGACATCACGGAGTTCGGGGGGAACGACCCCATGGTGCCGCTCCCCACGACCCTCGAGGGGTACGAGCACGAGACGACCTTCGGCCCCCCCGACTACGGCGTCGGCTTCCAGGACCTGAAGGCGAGGAGGCTGGTCCAGCTGCCCGGCCAGCCCCAGCCGACCCTGACCTCGGACTACGAGCTCGAGGTGATGATCGCGGAGATCCCGCTCGGCCTCGAAGACACCGCCGACCTGTCGGTGGACAAGACCTGCGTCGCCGACGGAGAGGTCGCGCTGGTGGGCCATCCGGTGCACTGCACGCTCACCGTCACGAACCCCGGGCCGGGCCTGCCGCGAGGCGTGACGATCAGCGACACCCTGACCGGGATCGGTCCCTTCGTCGTTGGACCTGCCTCCCTGAAGGTCGGGAATTCCGCGGCGGTCCCCTGCACGGTCACCGGGACCGGGACGTTCACCTGCGACGCGGGCACCATTCCGGTCGGCGGGACGGGAACGGTCACGGTCGACGTCACTCCGCTGGCCGGCGGGGCCTACACGAACACGGTCTCGGTGTCGACGGCCTCCACCGACCCGGTGGCCAGGAACGACCAGGACTCGGCCACGATCGACGTGTTCATTCCCATCAAGCTGGATATCCATCCGGGGTCGGATTCCAATCCGATCAACACGGACCGAGCCGGCTCGATCCCGGTCGCCATCCTGACGACCCCCACGTTCAACGCCGCCACGGTGAACTTCGCCACGGCCTGCTGGGGGGACGACGGGGCGCCGGCCGAGCGGGACTGCACCGAAAGCCACGGCACGGGGCATCTCAAGGACGTGGACAAGGACCGCGACGACGACCTCCTGCTCCACTTCGACATGCCGGCGGCGGGGATCGACGCGGGAGACACCAAGGCCTGCCTCACCGCCCGTACCTTCGGCGGGGTCGGTGTGTACGGGTGCGACATCGTCAAGACGAACTGAGCCCGCGTCCGGGCTCTCGTCAGGGTGCGCAGTCTTTCACCGCCGGCCCTTGCACCTGCGCGATGCCGGTCAGCCGGAGCATCTCCACGAAGACGGCATGACCGCTCTTGTGCTTGGGGATGATGGTCGCGTAAACGTGGCCCAGGCCGGTGAAGCATTCCTCGCAGCGGATCAGGGCGGGGTTCAGCTGCTTGCGGCTCCCCTGATTGTCGATCGTCACCACGTTGAAACCAACGAGGTCATACTCTGCAATCGTCCTCCAGCTCACGATCCCTGAACCCTTGCCGATCGGACTGGTGAGGCTGATGCACACGTCCGGAATGCACTGGCAGCAGACGGCCACCGGGCTCGGATCGTAAGGGCAGGGGTCGCACCGATCGCCCAGAAAGTCCCCGTCGCTGTCGCGCTGGTCGGAGTTCGGTTCGTTCGGGCAGTTGTCGCAATGGTCGCCGATCGCGTCGTGGTCGTGATCCTGCTGGGCGGGATTCGCAACGGTCGGGCAGTTGTCGCAAACGTCCCCGACGAAATCGGCGTCAAGGTCCGCCTGGCCGGCATTCGCTACGTCGGGGCAGTTGTCGCAGGCGTCTCCCCGGCCGTCGCGGTCACGGTCGGCCTGGCCCGCATTGGCCGCGGACGGACAGTTGTCGCACGCGTCCCCCACGCCGTCCCCGTCGGCGTCGCTCTGGCCGGGGTTCGGCACCTGGACGCAGTTGTCGCAGGCGTCTCCCACGTTGTCGCCGTCCACGTCCTCCTGGGCGGGATTGTCGACGCAGGGACAGTTGTCCATCGAATCCGGAAGCGGATCGACGTCGCAATTGGAGGCGCCCACGATCGCCGCCGAAGAGACCGCGCCTCCGGGGAACCCGCCGACGATCAGGCCGATCGCCAGGAAGGTGCACTGCAGTCCCGCGGGATCGAACGGGACCGTCACGGTCGCCGAGGGTCCCGTCGTCCGGACGATCTCGCCGGGCGAAGCCAGAGGCGCGGTCCAGGCGGATAACCGCCCGCTGGTCGGCGGCTCGTTGCAGGGTCCCGTGCGTCCGTAGATGGCGTAGCCGTCCACGACCGGCCGGACCCCCCCGGTGGGATAGTCCGCGCAGGTCCCGGCCATGTTCTGCATGCAGTCGTCGTGCGTCTGCGGGGCCGGCCAGTCCAGCTGGACAACCGTTGAGACCCCCTGATCGACGACCGAAAACACGCGTGGGCTTGGCAGCGGGCTCGCCGTCAGCGGCAGGACACCGCTTCCCGAATCGTCCAGCGGGTGCGCGAAGTCGAGGACGAAGGCTCCATAGACATCGGCGCTGTAGCCGACCGAGGCCAGGACATAGACCCCCCTGTAGAAGTGGGTTCCTTCGTTCTGGATCGACGTGACGAAGGCGACGTTCGGTGAATCGCCGTTCGCCATGGCCCGCGGGCATCCGTTCACGCCGGGGGCGCCCCAGTCCCCCAGCACCGTCACGATGCCGTCGTCCGACGTTCCCGCCCCGGGGGTACAGATTCCTCCGGCGCTGACCTGTCCGGCCGCGCCGCACACGAACGTTGCCGTGCCGCTGTCGACCCCCGGGATCGCCCCGAAGACCGTGACGCGCCCCGATAGCTCGCTCTCGGGTAGACCTTGAAGCGTGCCACCCAGAAAGTGGAGGAGGGGCAGGCTCGTTCCGCAGGGCTCGGCGCTCGACGACCGGGCAGTCAGACACAGCGTCAGCGGGACGAGGAGGATCGAGAGACATCTCGCGGTTTGCTTCGTTCGCATGGCAGGTGGACCTCCATGAACAACGGGGCCGGCAAGCAAGTGACGAGGCGCATCGCTGCGTGTATGACTGGAATGTACCCTACCCCAGCACGCTGTCAACCGGGATTCAGCCTGCGGTGCTGTGGTAACGTCCGGCGGCATGGCGCTCGATCTCTACGAGATCTTCTGGTCGCATTACTGTGAGAAGGCGCGCTTCTGCCTCGACTTCAAGCGCCTGCCGTACCGCATCGTGCCGGTCAACCCGTTCACCAGGCGCCAGGCCCTCCGCCTGGGGACGCGCGGGGATGTGCCGGTCCTGGTGGATGCCGGTCGGGTGATCGCGGGATCGAACGCCATCGCCGCCTGGCTGGAAGAGGCCTACCCCGACCCGCCTCTCCTGCCGCGCGACCAGGCACAGCGCTCCGAGGTCCTCGCTCTCGAAAGGCAATACGACCAATGCCTCGGCCCGGATGCACGCCGGGTCGCCTATGACGTCGCGCTCCAGAACCGGGGTCTCCTCCTCGGGACGCTTCTCTGGTCGAGGCCGCCGGCGCGCTGGCTGAACGGAACCTTCCTGCGGCTGCTCGAGCCGCGCCTCAGGCGCAAGTTCAGTATCCACCCGCGGGAGACCGCAGAGAGCCGGGATCGCCTGCGCAGCCTCCTTGCCGGGCTGCAGTCGCGGCTGGCCGCGGGTCCCTACCTGGTCGGCGAGACCATGACCCTGGCCGACATCGCCGCGGTGGCGCTGCTCGATCCGCTGGAAATCGTTCCGGATTTCGTGCGCGACAGGGACTACGCCCCGGTCTTCTCCTGGAAGCGGGACCTGGCACGGGCCCACGGGAGGCGCCAGAGGGCCCCGTGGCTCTCGGGCCCCCCTCCTCCCGGCTACCCCCTTCCCGCGTTGCCCCCCCCGGGTACCGGACCCTATATTGAGCCCCCGTCGTGCCCTGCCTGAAGTGTGTCCGGCCGCCGGCGCCGGGCGGGCGGGTCAGCGAGGGAGCCGTTGCATGGCCGGACGCAGGAACGGACGCGTCGTCGTGGTCGATGAGGATCGGGGAAGCCTCGGCCTGAGCCGCAAGCTCGTCCTGGGGGCCGGACTCCTCATCGCGACCCTGGGCGCCGTGCTCATCTGGACAGGAACGACCCTCATCGACCGCCGGGCGTTCGAATCGATGCGCCAGCGCGGCCTTTTCCTGGCCCGCCTCGTCGCGCTGGCCGGGGGCGATTCTCTCGAGAAATCCGGCTCCGCCGGCCTGGCCGCGATGGTCGCGAGACTGGCAGGGGAGGGGGACCTGGTCCACGTGGACATCGTAGACCGGGACGGAAACCTCCTGGCCGAGGGGGGATCGTCCGGACGACGGCCTGTCTATGCGACGCGCGGCCTGCCCCAGGTCCCGGCCGGCCGGGACGACCGGGTGCAGGGGGTCTCGGGCGAGCCGCTGTACGTCTTCATCTTTCCCATGAGGATGGCGGCCGGCGGACTGGATCCTGGTGCGATCGCCTCGCGCGGGCCGGAGGGATCGGGGTTCGGCCCGAGACCGGCCGGAGCGGCATCGCGGGAGCCGGGCGCGGCGGGATCGCGGGACGACGCCGGCGCGATAGCGGCGCGGACGCCTGCGCAGACCGGCGAGGTCCGGGTCGCCTTCGCGGCGGCGACGCTCGACGACGCCCGCCGGGCCTTCGCCTGGGAGGCCTCCCTGGCGGTTCTCTTCGCGGTGCTCGCCGGAACCCTGCTGACACACGTGGCCGCACGCCGGCTGGTCACCGAGCCGGCGGGAACCGTGGCCCGGGTCGCCAGGCGGCTGGCCGCCGGCGACCTGGAACAGCGGGCGGGCCTCGAGAGCGCGGATGAGATCGGCCTGGTCGGCGGGGCGATCGACGCGCTGTCGGAGCGCCTGGAGGGGCTGTTCTCCGGCATGCGCTCCGACACGCAGCGAATGGACGACGCCCTCAAGTCGATCGAGACCTCGGTCGAGGGCGTCCGCTCCGGCACGGCGGGCCAGCAGGAGTCGCTGCAGCGCGCCGTCGCGGCCGCGGAGTCGATGGCGCGGTCGATCAAGAGCGCGGGGGGAGGCGTGGCGGGACTGTCCGCCTCGTCCGAGGAGACGACCTCGTCGATCCTGGCGATGGTGGCGACCATCGAAGAGGTCGCGGGACACGCCGACGGCCTGACCATGTCGGTGGAGGACACCGCCGCCACGACCGAGGAGCTGGTCGCCTCGATCAAGGAGATCGACCGCAACGTCGAGCTTTTGAACCGGTTCGTGGCCGAGACCTCCGAGGCGATGACCCGCATGGGGCGGGTGATCGAGCAGGTCGAGCGCAACGCCGCCGACAGCAAGGCGATCTCCGAGCTGGTGGCGGGAAACGCCGAGAAGGGAATGCGCGCCGTGCAGCTGACCATCGAGGGGATGGACGGCATCTACGGCAGCGTGTCGCAGACCCGCGGCGTGATCGAGTCGGTCGGCCGCAAGGGGCAGGAGATCGGCCTCATCCTGAACGTCATCCAGGAGGTCACCGAGCAGACCAACCTGCTGGCGCTCAACGCGGCGATCATCGCGGCCCAGGCGGGGGAGCACGGACGCGGCTTCGCCGTGGTGGCCGAGGAGATCCGCCAGCTCGCCGAGCGCACCGCGCAGAGCGCCAAGGAGATCGGCAACCTGATCGGCTCGTTCCAGACCGAGACCGGACGGGCGGTCGACGCGATGCAGGAGGGGATGCGCCGGGTCGAGGAGGGGTCCGAGCGATCGCGCGAGGCGGGCCGGGCCCTGCGCGAGATCCTGGAATCGGCGCGGCAGTCGTCCGACCGGGTGCGCGAGATCGCCGGCGCGACCCGCGAGCAGGCGCGCGGCAGCCAGGCGGTCGCCGCCTCGGTCGGCAAGGTGCACGACATGGTGGCGCAGATCAAGAAGGCGACCAACGAGCAGACGCTCGGCTCCGAGCAGATCATGTCGGCGGTCGAGAACATGCGGGAGATGTCGGGGCACGTGAAGCGCGCGACCGCCGAGCAGACCCGCGGCTCGCGCTCGGTCACCCACGCCATCGGCAACGTCGGCGGCATGGTCGCGTCGCTCCACCGCGCCACGTCCGAGCAGGCCGACGCCTCCGAGCAGGTCCTCAAGGGGCTCTCCGGCCTGGTGACCGTCGCCGCCTCGAACCTGGCCACGGCGCGCCACCTCGGAGAGGCCCTCGCCACCCTTCGCGCCCGCGCGCGTTCCCTCGAAACGCAGCTCTCCGGGTTCGGCACGCCCCAGTAGGGCCCCACCCAATCACCGAAAGCCTCCCGCGGACCGACGGAGCGGCGGGCGGGCTCGTCGCGGGGCTCCGCCTCCGGCCGCGCGGATGAGCCGGCCGGGTGGTGCTCGCTCTCGCGGTCTTCTGGCTCACACGCGGCCTCGGCTCGTACTCGCCGCGCCTGCCCCCGCGGAAAGGCGCGGGGGTTTCCGGCGCGGTCTCGGACGGCCCCGCGCCAAGCCCGCCCGCCGCTCCTCGATCCCCACGCCCCTTCGGCGTTTCGCTCGCTTCCCCCCTGCCATCTGCCGAATCGTCCGTTTTTCGGCGGAAGGACAGGAAGGAGGGGGCGTTCGGGTGAGGGGGCGGGGGGGAAGTTGGGTTGCGGGGCCGTCTCGGAGCGCGCCGGAAACCCGGCGCAGTACCGCCGGGCAGGCGCGCGAGAGAAGAGCGGTCGTGAGCGCGTAGGCCGGCGCCTCCGACTTCGACTTGGACACCACCGCCCCGCCGGCCGATCCGCGCGAGCGAACCGCGTGCCCCGCAACCCAACTTCGCCCCCGCCCCTTGGCTGGACATTCCCGCACGGCTTCCTGTATATTCGCCGGGCTTTCGCGCGGCGCGCAGCGAGCGGCGTGCCCGCTTCGCGCGCGGTGTTCGACGCGCTCCGGATCCCCGACCGCGGTGAAGCCGGCCTTCAGAGTTGCCATCAGTCTCCTCCTGACCGGATCGTTCATCTATCTGTTCGCGCGCCGATTCGACGTCGCGGCTGCAGGGCGTGCATTGCGGGACGCCAGCCCTTGGCTGGTGGGGGGGAGCCTCGTGGTCAACCTGGCGGCCTACCTGATCAGGGCCTGGCGCTGGCGCGTGCTCATGGCGCCCGTGAAGAAGCGCATCGGCATGTACAACCTGACGTCCACCATGTTCATCGGCTTCATGATCTCCTTTCTCGTGCCGTTCCGCCTCGGGGAGGTCGTGCGACCGGTCCTGCTCGCGCGGCGCGAGAGGGTGAGCACCACAGCGACCATCACAACCGTGGCGCTGGAACGCCTGTTCGACGTAATGACGGTCATGGCGCTCCTCCTGGTCTACGTCCTGACGTCCCGCGGCAAGGCGGTGATGGCGGCGGGCAACGGGGCGGAGGCGGACCAGGCCGCGGTGTTCGTGCGTCACGCCGTGGTGGGGGTGGGGGCGCTGGTCGCCGTGGTCCTGCCGCTGGTGCTCGTTCTCGTCCTGTTCCCCAAGGCGGTCGCCGGACCCCTGAAGGCCCTGCATGGCCGCGGGCATGGAGGGATCGCGGCCCGCATCTCGGGGACGATCGAGAAGCTGGTCGCGGGCCTGGGGGTGATGCGGAGCCGGAAGCAGCTGGCGCAGGCCATCGCCCTGTCTTTCCTCATGTGGCTGGTGATCGACTGGTCGATCCTCCTCGGCGTCCGGGCCTTCAACCTGCCGCTGCAGTTCTCCGACTCGCTCCTGCTGGTGGTCCCCCTCGGCGTCGGCATCGTCATGCCGACCCCGGGCGGAGTCGGACCGTACGAGTACCTCTGCCAGGTCTCCCTGGCCGGGTTCTGGAACGTGGATCAGGCGAGCGCGGCCGCCGCGGCCATCACCCTGCACGCGGTGACGCTGCTGCCGACCATCGCGCTGGGGCTCCTGTTCATGTGGATGGGAGGGGTGAGGATGGCCGATTTCCGCAAGATGGCGCGCATCAAGGAGGGGGCAGGGCCATGAAATGTCCATTCTGCGGGCATCTCGAGGACAAGGTGGTCGACTCCCGGGAAGGGAAGGACGGGCTGGTCATAAGAAGGCGCCGCGAGTGCCTGGGGTGCGCCCGGCGCTTCACCTCCTACGAGCGGATCGACGAGATTCCGTACATGGTCGTCAAGAAGGACGGCACGCGTGAGCCGTACGATCGCAACAAGGTGCTGAGCGGCCTGCGCAAGGCCTGCGAGAAGCGTCCGGTCTCCCCGGCCGCCCTCGAGGCGGTGGCCGACGAGCTCGAGGTGCTCCTGCAGGAGACCCCCGAGAGGGAGATCCCCACCGCAAGGGTGGGGGAGAAGGTCAGCGAGCGCCTGCGGGACCTGGACAAGGTGGCCTATGTGCGGTTCGCCAGCGTCTACAGGCAGTTCGAGGACGTGGACCAGTTCATGAAGGTGCTGAACGACCTCCTGGAGCAGCGGAAGTAGCCGCGTCCTTGCAGGTCCATCCGGCTGTCATTATATTGAGCCGCGCATCGGGAGGCCCCCCATGGCCGACATCGGACCGTTCGTCGAGATCAGTCGTATCCAGAGCGAAATCAATCGATTGTTCGACAACCTGCTGGAGCTCAAGTCCTCCGGGGCGGAAGGCACCGGGGAGTGGCTGCCGAACGCCGACGTCTTCGAGACGGCGGAGGAGCTGGTGGTCAAGTTCGAGGTCCCGGGGGTCAGCCTCAAGGACCTGAACCTGACGATCAACGGCAACAACCTCGTGCTGCGGGGCGAGAAGAAGCGCTCCGACGTGTCCAAGGGGGCCCAGTACCATTCGATGGAGCGCCCCTTCGGCAAGTTCAAGCGGGTGGTGCACATCTCGTCCCCCGTCAACACGCACAAGGCCAAGACCGAGCTCGCGGACGGCGTGCTGCAGATCTCCTTCCCTAAGGTGCCGGACAAGCGGGGCGAAGCGATGCCCATCAACATCAAGATCGGAGAGCGGTCATGACCTCGTCGCCGCTGGAGATCCCCGAGGACCAGCTGCGCATCCCGAAGGAGCTGCCGGTCCTGCCGCTCCGGGACATCGTCGTCTATCCGTTCATCATCGTCCCCCTCTCGGTGAGCCGCGAACGCTCGATCAAGGCGGTCGACCAGGCCCTGGCCGAGAACCGGATGATCCTCCTGGTGTCCCAGAAGGACAGCCAGGTCGAGGAGCCGACCGAGAAGGACCTGTTCAACACCGGCACGGTCGGGGTCATCATGCGGATGCTCAAGCTGCCGGACGGGCGGATCCGCGTGCTGGTCCAGGGCGTCTGCCGCGCCCGCGCGGACGAGTTCGTGCGCGGCGAGCAGTTCACCACCGCCCGCCTGACGCGCATCGTCGAGCCCACGGTCAAGTCGACCATGGAGCAGGAGGCGATGATGCGCACGGTCAAGAAGTCCCTCGAGAAGAGCGCCTCGCTCGGCAAGGCGATCTCCTCCGAGGTGATGGTCATCGCCGGAAACCTCGAGGACCCCGGCCGGCTGGCCGACCTGGTGGCGAGCAACCTCGATCTCAAGATCGAGGACGCGCAGAACATCCTCAAGCTGATCGACCCCGTGGCCCGGCTGAAGCGCGTGCACGAGCTCCTGAACAAGGAGATCGAGCTGCTCAACATGCAGCAGGAGATCAACACGCACGCGCGCGAGGAGATCGACAAGTCGCAGCGCGAGTACTTCCTGAGGCAGCAGCTGAAGGCGATCCAGAACGAGCTGGGAGAGGGGAACGACCTGGCCGAGGAGGTCGAGCAGTTCCGCGAGAAGGCCCGCAAGGCCAAGATGCCGCCCAAGGTCCTGGAGGAGGTCGAGCGCCAGGTCAACAAGCTCGAGCGCATGCATCCCGATTCGGCCGAGACCGCCACAGTGCGCAACTACCTCGACTGGATGGTGAACCTGCCCTGGTCGGCGCAGACCAAGGACACCCTGGACTTGAAGAAGGCGCAGCGCATCCTCGACGAGGACCACTACGGGCTGGAGACCATCAAGGAGCGCATCGTCGAGTACCTGGCGGTGCGCAAGCTGAAGAAGAAGATGCGCGGCCCGATCCTCTGCTTCGTCGGCCCTCCCGGCGTCGGCAAGACCTCGCTCGGCCGGTCGATCGCGCGGGCGCTCGGGCGCAAGTTCGTGCGCATCTCCCTCGGCGGCATCCGCGACGAGGCCGAGATCCGCGGGCACCGGCGCACCTACGTCGGTTCGATGCCGGGGCGCATCATCCAGGGGATCAGCCAGGCGCAGTCGAACAATCCCGTCTTCATGCTGGACGAGGTGGACAAGATCGGCGCCGACTACCGGGGCGACCCGTCCTCGGCGCTGCTCGAGGTGCTCGATCCCGAGCAGAACTACTCGTTCCGCGACCACTACCTGAACGTGCCGTTCGACCTGTCGAACGTGATGTTCGTGGCGACCGCCAACCTCCTCGATCCGATCCAGCCGGCGTTCCGCGATCGCATGGAAGTGATCAGCCTCTCCGGCTACACCGAGGAGGAGAAGACCGAGATCGCCAAGCGGCACCTGATCCCGAAGCAGATCGACGAGAACGGCCTGGTGGACGCGCACGTGTCGTTCCCGGACAAGGCGATCCAGACGATCATCCAGAAGTACACCCGCGAGGCCGGCCTGAGGAACCTCGAGCGCGAGATCGCCAAGGTCTGCCGCAAGCTGGCGCGGCGCGTGGCCGACGGAGAGCGCGGGCCGTACCGGGTGTCGCCGGGCCGGGCCGAGGAGCTGCTGGGCGTGCCGCGCGTGACGCCCGAGATGGCCCTGCAGAACAACCAGGTCGGCGTGGCGACGGGGCTCGCGTGGACCGCCGCCGGCGGCGAGATCCTTTTCGTCGAGGCGACCACCATGCCGGGGAAGGGACGCCTGATCCTGACCGGCCACCTGGGGGCCGTCATGAAGGAATCGGCGCAGGCGGCGCTGTCGTACGCGCGCTCGCGCGCCTCCGACGTGGGGGTGGCGATGAACGCGTTCGGCGAGATGGACGTGCACGTGCACGTGCCGGAGGGGGCCATCCCCAAGGACGGCCCGTCGGCCGGCATCACCATGGCGACCGCCATCATCTCCGTCCTGACCAACCGCCCGGTGAAGCGGTCGGTGGCCATGACCGGCGAGATCACCCTGCGAGGCAACGTCCTGCCGATCGGCGGCGTGAAGGAGAAGGTCCTGGCCGCGCGGCGGGCCAAGATCGACACCGTCATCCTCCCCGAGGCGAACCGCCGGAACCTGGAGGACGTCCCGAAGCTCTTCCGCAAGGGCCTCAAGTTCGTCTTCGTGTCGGACGTCACCGAAGTGTTCGCGGTCGCCCTGTGCGAGCCCGTGGCGCGGAGATCCGGGCGCCTGTCCGCGGAGCGGCCGATCGCGATCTGATCGGGGGCCCATGGGCAGGCTTCATCGCCTCACCGAGCAGGGGTTCATCGACCTCGTCAGGTCGCTTGCCGGGGGCACGCGGTCCTCGCGCGGCCCCCGCTTCCGCCCGGTCCTGGGGATCGGTGACGACGCGGCGATCCTTCCCTCCTCGGGTCGCCTCCAGACTCTTCTCACCACCGACTTTCTCGCGGAAGGGGTCCATTTCCGGACCGCCTGGTCCCCGGGATTCCTCCTGGGACGCAAGGCGCTCGCCGTGAACCTGAGCGACATCGCCGCCATGGGGGGCGTGCCGCGCGCCTGCGTGATGAGCGCGGGCTTCCCGGCCCGCCTCCGGCCGGGCTACGCGCGGGACGTGGCGCGCGGCTTCGCCGACCGCGCTCGGCGCCACGGCGTCGTCCTGGTCGGGGGGGACACCGGCCGGGCCCGAGCGCTGTTCCTGAACGTGGCCCTCCTTGGGGCGGTCGAGCCGGGACGGGCCGTGCGGCGGAGCGGAGCGCGGGCGGGGGACGGTCTCTACGTGACGGGATCGCTGGGGGCCTCGGCCGCCGGGCTCCGGCTCCTGGGCCGCGGCGTCCGGGCAGGCCAGGGAAGGACGCGAGGCGCATTCGCCCCGGCCCTGCGCGCCCACCTCGACCCGGAGCCGCGGGTCGTGGCGGGACGGCTCCTGGGACTGACCGGCCTCGCGGCGGCGATGATCGATCTCTCGGACGGGCTGTGGCATGACCTGCCGCGTCTCTGCGCCGCCAGCGGGACCGGGGCGGTCGTCGAGGAGGCGGCGGTGCCGGTGTCCCCGGCCGCCCACGCGGTCCTTGGCCGAACAGGCGCCCGGCGGGCGGCGATCGCAGGCGGCGAGGACTACGAGCTCCTGTTCGCCGCGCGGTCCGGTCTCGAGGCGCAGGTGGCCCACCTGGCGCGGCGCATCCGACTGCCCATGTCGCGCATCGGGCAGATCGTCCCGCGCCGCCGGGGCGTGCGGCTCCTGACCCGCTCCGGGCGGTACGTCCCGTTCGCCGACCTCGCGGGCGGGTTCCGGCATTTCCCCGCGGACGCCTGACCAGCATGGGCGCGCTCTGGTCGGAGACCGAAGGGAAGGGAGGGGAGGCGACCACCGGCCTCCTGGCGGGGCTGCTTCACGCCATTGACCTGCGTCGCCTCAGCCCGTATCATGCGGCGGCCGTCAGGAAGGCCAGGCGGCGAGTGCGCGGGGCCGCAGCGGGCGGCGCTGTCCGCATCGGCGTATGGCTTCCGGAGGACGGGCCGTTGCGACAGGGCGGGACCAGGCGCCTGAAGGATTGGCTGCGCTTCATCCTGCACACCGACGACACGCCGCAGCGGGCCGCCCTTGCCTTCGCCGTCGGGGTCTTCATCGCCTGGACCCCTGCTCTCGGCTTCCATACTCTTCTGGGCCTGGCGATCGCCTTCCTCTTCGGGCTGAACCGCGTTGCGGTCATGGCGGGCACCTTCGTCAACAACCCGTGGACGTTCGTGCCGATCTACACCGTTTCTGCCTGGCTCGGATCGGCACTGATCGGGGTCGAGATGAGCGCCCCGCGGCTGGAAGGGAAATCGTGGAGCCATTTCTTCGACTTCCTGTCGCAGTGCCGTCCCTGGATCGTGCCCATGACGATGGGCACCCTCATCCTGGGGTCGCTCTCGGCCCTCCTGTCGTACCCGGTGATGCTCTACGGCATCCGCTGGTATCGCGGATTGCGCCAGGCGGGCTGATCCCGCTCCTTCTCCCTCTTCGTCGCGGTCCGGGCGGCCCATGGACGAGCAGGACCTGATCCGGCTCGCCGCCGCGGGCGACCTCGAGGCGTTCGAGCGCCTCGTCGAGCGCAAGCGCGAGCGCGTCTTCTGGATCGCCTGTCACATCGTGGGGGACCGCGAGCTGGCGCGGGACGTCACCCAGGAAGTCTTCCTGCGGCTGTACCGCGTGATCGGTCGCTTCCGGAGCGGCGGCCCGTTCGATGCCTGGCTGCACCGGATCAGCACCAACCTCAGCATCGATCTCCTGCGGCGGGAGCGTCCGCACCGCGACACGGCGGCCCTCGAGGACATCCCGGAGGGGTCGGCCGACGCCCCGCCGCCCGGGCGCGCCGGCGGCCAGGAATCTCCGGCAGGGGACGCGCTTCGCCGCCGGGAGATCCGCCGGATCTTCGCCGACCTCTCCTCCCTCCTGTCCCGCAAGCAACGGCTGGCGTTCGTCCTGCGGGAGATCGAGGGCCTGTCGACGGGCGAGGTGGCCGCGATCATGCAGACGCGCGAGTCGACCGTCCGCAACCACGTCCTGCAGGCCCGCCGCATCCTGCAGGAGGAGCTCCGGCGGCGCTACCCCGAGTACTGCCGCCCCGGCAGGACCTAGGAACTCCTAGACGTTTCCGGGGTCCCGTCCGTAAGAGTTATTGATGCGCCAGACGAGCTGTCCCGAGGTCGAGCCGCTCCTGTCCTCCTTCGTGTCGGGGGCGCTCCCCGAAGCGGCCGAGAGGCAGGTCCGCGATCATCTCGCGGGTTGCGCCGCCTGCCGCGCCGCCGTCCTGGAGCGCGATCCGAGCGTCCTGTTCCTCGAGCTGCGCCGCGAGCCCCTCCCCGCGGATTTCTGGGCGGGCTTCCAGACACGGCTGCGGGCGCGCCTCGAGGCGGAGGGGCGTCCGAGGGGGTCGTGGCTCGCCTGGGCGTCCGATCCGGGCTTCCGCAGGCTGGCCTACGTCGCCGCCCCCCTGGCGATGGTGCTTCTGATCGGGACCCTGATCCTGGTCCGTCCCGGCGGCCCCGTGCCCGTTCCCGTGGCCGAGCGGATGCCCGTCCCGGCTTTCGATCTGAAGACGCTCTCCGCCCCCTCCGGCCCGGACGCGCCCCCCGCCCTCGAGGAGGTCGGTTCTCCGAGCGCCCGCGTCTACCGGTTCACGGTCGGCTCGGGAGGGGACGAGACCCCCATCTACTTCGTCGTCGACTCGTCGATCGACATCTGACCATGCGGACCATCACGCGGAGGACCCCGGTGACCCGATCCCTGGCTCTCGCAGCCGTTCTCGCCGGCGTCCTCCTGTTCCTGGCCCTGCCGCAGGCCCCCACGGTGCTGGCAGGCGAGGAGGCCGCCGCCGCCCCCGCGCCGTCCCCCTCCCCGGCCCCATCGGTCACCCCCCAGCGGCCGCCGGTCGCTCCGGGCGCCATCCGGATGCACGTCTACAACCTGCGCTACAGGAAGGTGGACGACGCCTACATGCTGATCAGCCCGTACGTCGGGCCGCGCGGCACCGTCAAGATGCAGCCGTCGCAGAAGATGCTCACGGTCATCGACGTGCCGGAGAACCTCTCGCGGATCACCGGGATCATCGGCTCGTACGACGTCCCGCCCAGGAGCGTCGAGGTCCAGGTGCAGCTGATCATGGCCTCGTCCGCGCCGGCCCCCGTCTCGCCGCCGCCGCCGATCCGGGGCGTCATCGACCGGCTGACCGCCCTGTCGACCCGCTGGAACGACTACCGCCTGCTCGGGAACGCCCGCGTCCTGGGGACGGAGGGGGAGAAGAGCCGCCTGAGCGTAGGGGACGACTACCGCGTCGATTTCCGCATCGACCAGGTCTCGGACGAGACCAAGGTCATCCGCTTCAAGCCGTTCGAGCTGCAGCGCCGGGAGGTGTCGGTCGAGGGGCTGGAGCGCTTCACCCCGGTGATGAACACGGTCCTCAACCTGAGGGACTCCCAGCTGTTCATCGTCGGCGCCTCGAACGTCGAGGCCAGCAACCGGGCGCTGTTCATGACCATCACGGCGTCGCTGCAGAGGCCATGACACCGGAATCCGCCGGAGCGAATCCCCATGCCTGAGTTCATCGCCAAGGTCGGCACCAGCGACGGGACGGTGATGGAGCGGTCCTTCACGGCCGATTCCGAGGAGGCGCTCCGGACCGACCTGGAGGGGAAGGACTACCTGGTCTTCAAGGTCAGGAAGAAGGGGGGCGTGACCGGCCTGCTGCCCGGCTTCGGCGGCGGCCGCAACGTGAAGATGAAGGAGTTCCTCCTGTTCAACCAGGAGCTGGCCGCGCTCATCAAGGCCGGGCTGCCGATCATCGCCAGCCTCGAGATCCTGACCGAGCGCCGGAAGAACCAGGCGTTCAAGAAGGCCCTGATGGACGTGCGCGACAAGGTGCGCGGCGGCGCCTCCCTCTCGGAGGCGTTCCAGGAGCAGGGGGAGATGTTCCCGGCGATCTACTCGGCGACCCTG
>Ga0114129_10006550_pt1 | contig 16526 bp, 17 predicted proteins | sample RhiMetdeltSRZDD1_FD_80071 | JGI IMG/M metagenome (GOLD analysis project Ga0114129, IMG submission 80071) | Populus rhizosphere microbial communities from Tennessee, USA - Rhizosphere MetaG P. deltoides SRZDD1 (version 2) (version 2) | ecosystem: Host-associated > Plants > Roots > Rhizosphere >... | reverse complement strand
GCCCGCGACACAAATTCGAATGTTCGACATGGATTTCTCCCATTGGTGTGAGTTTAGTGACTTCTTCCCCTTGATTCTATCATTTAACATCTACTAAACTTGCGAAGCCTTGCGACCGTCGCAAGATTTATGTCCTCAGTATTGTTTCCTTCCCCACATAAAGAAGCGGACATCATTCTTCGTGCTATTTTTCACCTGATACATCAACTCATCTGCCATGTTGAGGAGCTGTTCAGGTGAGTGTGGAGGTGACACACAGGTGACCGCACCCATGCTGAATGTGACAGGCCAGTTCCCCTGTTTCATTGTCTCAACAAGGTTGGTCCGTACTTTGGAAATCACTACTTTTGCTTCCGGCTGATCGGTGGAGGGTAACAGCAGGGCAAACTCATCGCCTCCCACCCGCGCAACGATGTCAGTCCGGCGTAGTTGAGCTTTTAACTCAGCGGCGATACTACGCAGCACTTCGTCGCCGATCTTGTGTCCAAACAGATCGTTTACCAGCTTGAAGTTATCGATATCAATGTACACCACTGTAATGGGATGCGGATATCTGTGGATGCGGTTGATCTCCATTTGCAGCAATTCATGGAAGTAACGTGCATTGGCTGCCCCCGAGACGAAATCTGTGCGGGCCGCCAATTGTTCCTCCCTGCGGGCCTTGTGCAGTTCGGCGACCAGATAAGTAACAATGACATAAAATACGGTACGGATCAATGTGTTCCACACATAAATGGTTGGGCTGGAATAAGTCTGTCCCGCCGCGATCTCAGCCCCCAATAAGGTGAGCGCGCTGAGCAGGGACATGAACAACCCGGCCTCTTGATGGACAGCCCAGGTTACCACAACGATGGGTGCCATATAAAACAATGAGAAGGTAATTTCATTGCCTGTCAGGGTATCGATTATGCCGAGCAAGCCAATCGAGCCAATCCCCACCGCTGTCCAGAAAATGGGATGTCCATTTTCAAGGATTTCAAAGATCCGCTTTATATTCAACTCCATCGCCCGCGCTGCAAGGGTACAGCTAAGCCTTCAGAATGAATCAGGACAAATTCATTCTGGCTTTAGTATATGGGCAACTTTCTCAAGGAATAATTCAATAGCATTGCGAAAAGCCAGACCGAGCCACCCTCTTTAACATCTATGAAACTGTGCAGAGTAGAGCTATAGTCTCTCTGCTCACCCTTCGTAATTTTAACATTAATTTTGGTTAACCATAAAACTTACAATAGATTCAACATCATCAACTTGATGGCATGATGGGAGGCGGCTAAATATGCTCAGTGGCAAGATTCACTGCACTTTCAAATTCAAGCCCGAAATTCCTACTTAACAACAGGGATCTGCTCGACCACTCCGCTCATTCTCGCGGTCATCCCCCATAACCAGCAATTGCCACTCAGGTTGGGTATTTTTATGTACCACCACGGATTTTTCAGATCATCATTTCTCCCCACGATCTCTGCCTGCTGGTCTTTATAGAGAATAGTGAGCTTTTCAGCATTGCCTCTGGGTTTGGCGCGGCAGTTGGCACTCTCCACTATGATAGTTGCCATAGGTGAACTAGTGGCTTCGCGTTGATGACCCAGCAATTGTTGAGGCGAAAGATCAATGGGAAGGAAGCGCACATACCTAGGCAATGCAGCCGGAGAAGGAAGAAGCCTGATCAAGCTAAAAGCTGCGATCAACAGCATGGAGGAGACAATCACCCAGCGCGCAGCCCGCTGCTCCACCACCGGTTTGCCCTGCTCCGCAACAGGGATCGCCAGAGCCGCCTCTCTATTGAGACTCAACAGACTGTAGAGCGGCGCAGCAACATACAGGCTGCCCTGCCAGAAAAGCAGAACACACAAACTGAACGTGCGCCAATTCTGGTCGGCGTTGAAAGCCAGGAACCCCGTAAGCATACAGATCAAGCCAATGGCAGTTTCCCACTGTGTTACATGGATAGCGTGCCAGGTTCTTGAGGAAGTTTGCGATTTTGGTGTACGCAAAAAGACACCCTCCTTTTGCAGGAGACCCTGGATGCATGCCAATGTTACCGCCCAGCCCAGGCTGAAAAAGTTGTACATGGTCGCCACTGCCATGCCAAGGGAAATTTTCAACCTGTTGCGTAATACCCATAGGAAGCGCAAAATGTGCAGGAGCAGAAAAACCGCCGGAATAATAAGGATCGTGTTCGTGAGTGGCCGTACCTGTATAGGGCTGGATAAGAAATTGAAGACAGCTCCCAACACCAGGAAAAATACAAAGAGCAGATTGAACACATCTGAAAACCAGCCCAGGCCACCCAGCAAAAAATAATAGCGCTGGGCCGGAGTCAGCTTATTCTCAGGGTCAACCCAATGTGCCCAGGGCATGAGCGCCTCCCAGTGCTTCTTGAGGAGCTGAATGCCACCAAAACACCAGCGGAACCGCTGCTTCTTCAGGCCTTCGAAATTGAAGGGCATCAGTCCGCTTCCAAATGCCCGATTGATATACAGGGATTGATAACCTTTTTTCAAAATGCGCAGGCTGGCTTCTGCATCTTCGGTGATGCACCACTCATCCCAGCCACCAATCTCCTCCAGAACCGATTTGCGGATCAATCCCATGGTACCAGCGAAGATGATCGCATTGCGTTCGTTACGAGAGGGCATCGTGACTTCAAAGAAATATTATAACCACGATAGGTGGATTCTGAAAATACATCTCCCTTGTGATCACGATAGTCCTGCGGCGTTTGCACAAAAGCCACCTGTGGATTGGCAAAGGCAGGCACCAGTTCACGCAGGAAGTCCGAGTCCACTTCGTAATCCGCATCAATGATCCCGATGATCTCCGCGCGGGGATCGGTCTGCGTCACAGCAAAGTTCAGCGCACCCGATTTGTAACCTGGCCATCGATCCAGGTGCAAACAATGGAAATGTGGCCCAAGCTTGCGGCAAATTTCTTCCAAAGGCCGCCAGGTCTCCTGCAATGGAGTGTTGTTATCCACGATCAGCACTTCGTAATTGGGATAATTCAACTGGGCCAGTGAATCGAGCGTCTTTTGCAGCACCTCGATAGGTTCATTGTAGGCAGGAACTTGGAATGACACCATGGGCAGGTAATCAGGGACGGGTTCGAGCTTATCCAGAAGACGATGCCATTGAATACGACAGACCACGTCCAGGCTTTCATGCATGTGCGCCAGTGCCAGCAGCAGTGTGATGGCTTCGAGGAAAAAGAAGAGCAGTGCAAAGATGAAAGACAGAGGATTAAGTGGCGAAAAGGCTGTGAGCAGGAAGGTGTAGATAATAAAAAGCGCTGTAGTCATCAACGTCATAGCCCAGGTCACTTGCCCGGTGGCATTCCAGTCGCGCAATCGGATGATCCAGAACAACCCAAATACAAAAGCGATGCAGGAAAGACCGAATATTTCAAAGAACCTGCCAAATGTGAGTACTGCAATGAGGTCCCCCACGAAGAGTATACCTGCCAGCCACAAAAGGGACAATGCGGAGTCTCTGCGCCGCAAACGCGCGCCCATGATCAGTGTGGTAAACAGGCTAAGAGCAAACCAAATCGCGGAGAGATACAAGAATCGTACGAGCATTTAGATCATGAAGGATAAAGTCGTATGAGGAGCAGCCAGCTAATGGGAATGGATGCCAGCCAGATGATCACAGAAAGAATGAAGACAATCCACAACCGCATTCGATCTCCGCGGGAGGGGGAGGCCGCTTGTAGTCGCAGCGCCTGAAACGCCGTAATGGGAGCCAGCAGGAGCGCGCCTACGCCACCCAGAAACAAGGCAAGCAGCGATATAGATAACCAGCGAAAGGCTGGCCGTGAAAACTCTGGAGTTTTTTGAAGATAGGGCTTTTCAAAAGCTCTGTTCTTGGGAATATTGACGAGCAGGTCCCGACCACTTCTCACCTGATAAAACTCCTCCGTTTCATGAACATAAGCAAGAAAAGGTTCCTGCTTCAGTAAAGTTTGAACGGCGGTCCGCAACTCTTTCTTTGCATCTGGAAATGCCGTATCCAGAGAATAGGCACGGCTTAGACACATGAGTCGTTCTTCCGGGGAAGGCGCAGCCTGGGAACGCAAATACCAGGCGAGAGGTTCGTCTGGTGCCATGCTGGTTGCTTTTAAACTGGATTGATAAGCCTTCTCTCGCTCCCCTTGCTGGGCAAGTTGTCCCACTTCCTCCAGCAACTGAGAGACTTCGGTCTGGAGTCTCTTTTGCATAAAAGTCCCTGAAAATTTCTAAACTAATTTGCTGTGATTAACGAACGGAACATATACACTGTGATGATAACAGATTCTCCATCTTTGCCCAATGACATTTCCATAATCAAAGCCTCTTCGCTATTCATCGACCTGTTGCTCAAAATTCAAGGACGGCAACTTCTCTTAATTTGCCGCAGAGACTGCCCATCTGCTGCTGTGTTATACTAACTTCGCTGTCACAGGGTCTGGTGATTCTCTTTCGAGGTCGTCTCACGCCTGATTTACTAACGCCTGCCCCACGCAGGTGTTCCCCTTAGGAGAAAAATGGAATCAAAGTTGTATGTTGGAAATTTGTCGTACTCAACCACAGAAGATGATTTACGGACCCTGTTCTTTCAGGCGGGAACCGTAACATCGGTGGCACTCATCAAGGATCGTGATAGCGGTCGGTCGAAGGGTTTTGCTTTTGTGGAAATGGGTAATCAGGCAGAAGCACAAAAAGCCATTAGCATGTTCAATGGACATACTATGGGCGATCGTGAACTGCGTGTGAGCATTGCCCAGCCACGTGAGGAACGGAGTGGGGGAGGGTACAACAAAGACCGCGGTAGTGGTCACACTCGTCGTGCCCCACAGCGCGGCGGCAACAAGCGCTATTAGCCGCGTACCTGCCGGTAGTTCATTCTCCCTGATTTGAGGTCAGGGAGTTTTTTATTGTGTCTGAAGTGACTGTCCCTAGAGTTGTTGGAACCTCGCCACATCGATCACGAAGCGAACTTCATCTGCGCGCTGTTGGTCGAGATCGCCATATACGTGATCTACCCAAGTGTGCAGTTCTTTGAGGCTGGCCTCAAAAATGGCATTAGGGACGTCCCACGCATCCGAATAGACACGGGATTCAAAGCGTTCCAACTCTTCACGTAACGTAAACGTAAGTGGGTAACGTATCACTTCCACCTGCGTCAAATGCGCGCCTAGGGACTGTAGCTCTGGCAGGGATTCTGCATTGCTTTGAACACCCGTCAGATAGGCATTTACGCCGTGTGCCCTCAGCCAGCTCCGCCAGAATTCTCGAATCTCCCCGCGGATGGACAGCCCTACAGCTTCCCAGGTCTTCACGTTGAAATAAGTACCTTCGGGTCTGAGCACTCGCCTGAACTCGCGCAAGGCTTCACGCCAGGAGGGGATCAGGTGCAGCACATGCACGGTCATCACAAAATCAAAATGAGAGGTTGGAAAGGGAAGAAGAGATGCATCCGCCTGGGCGATGCGGGCTGAAGGAAGTTTTTCCTGTAGACGTCTCAACATCTTTGCGGAGAGGTCACAGCCGATCAAATCTATGCCACGTTCCAGCAGAGGGATGCTAATCCGTCCTGTGCCTGTCCCTACATCGAGGATGCGCGCCCTGGGTCCGGTGATATCGAGTATGGCTTGAATTCCATGCTTTGCAATGGGCTCGAGCAGGAGGCGTGTCTCGTCATAGATATTCGCAGCGCGGTCGAATGAACGGCTATTGCTCATATGTGTACATCCTTTGAAAGAAACGATGGACGTTTGTTGGTTGATTTTACAATGAAACAATATAGAAGCGGACAGCTGCTCTACTCATTCATCACTAAGAGGGGCAATCAATGCTGTTCTTCATTAGTGATAACATATCTCTCTTCTAATTTCATTCTCCCATTTATGACCTTTCGACGTGTGACCCTTCATAGGATGCTATACTTCTATTCGTATTAATTCAATAACTACACCCAAAAAGGAATCAAATCATGAAGCTTACAACAGTTACCGGCCTTCTTCTCATTGTTGTTCCGATTGCATTCAATGTAACTTTTCTCCTTTTAGGAAGAGCATTTGAGTATCCCGATATCCTGCGCAAGCCAACGGATTATGTATTACAGCGTTTCAAAGACGGTGGCCCGTCACTGCGTCGGCTATGGTATGTCTTTATGTTTTCGGCGGTGCTATTCACCCCTGTGCCAGTGATGGTGCAGCAGGTATTCCAGCCCGACGTGCCCTGGTTCCTTGTGGTGGGCACAGCGATCGGCGTTCTGGCGGGTGCGGTTCAGTTCCTGGGGCTGATACGGTGGCCTTTCCTTGTGACCAGTTTGGCTGATATGTACACCCAGCCCGACTCTACACAGGCCACACGCGATGCCGTTGTCGTTGTCTTTCAGGCGTTTCATCGCTATGCAGGGGTAGCGATTGGTGAGCATCTGGGCTACATCTTTACCAGCCTATGGACGGTTCTGCTATGCATGGCGATCGTAGGGACCCATTTGGTCAGTCCATTATTTGGCTGGTTGGGGATACTTCCTGCGATTGGTGTATTGGCAGGTGTATTCGAGGAAACAGGCTTCAAGGCAGCGGGCGCAATCAACGCCATCAGCTATCTCTTATGGTCGATTTGGCTGATCGCCTTTGGAATTGCTCTGTTGCTGCGATAGCGATTGCGTGTCCTACTGTTTCTTCTGCGTCTTCCCTCTGCTTCAATGGACAGTGCTGATCAGGTAATCGGGTAGCATCTGTACGCGTTTTGCGAACCCGCATTGTGGACAGGTAATGATCGTGTTCAGTTCTATTGTCACCCTTGTAAACAAATTCCAAACTCAGTACAAATGTCTAAACCATTTACATGCCCATCTATTGTAGTCTGCCTCGTTGTCTCATACAATGTCATTATAGATTCATCCACCTTTGCGGGATGAGAGGCAGAACTTCAACATCATGTAACACTGAAGTCGCAAAGACCCAAACAATACTTACTCTTAGGAGGCTCACAATGGATCTAATCAAGGTTTCTGCTACCTCACGTACCTCTGCGGTTGCTGGTGCAATTGCAGGGATCGTCCGCGAACATCACCGGGCGGAAGTGCAGGCCATTGGTGCTGGGGCTGTCAACCAGGCGGTGAAAGCCCTTGTACTGGCAACCACCTACCTCAAGAATGATGGCATTTTTGTGACCTGTGTCCCTGAATTCGCAGATGTCACGATCGAGGATAAGGTCAGGACAGCCATCAAGCTTGTGATCGAGCCAAGCGCCAACTCCACGTTCTCTGCAATTGGATACCCCGCTCATTCGATCAGGACTTCAGATCTCCCTCGAGTTTGAGGACCCAAAGAACGACCAGAATAAAAAAGCCGCCCATCCCACGGGCGGCTTAGAGCATGACAGGTAGTGTTGAGATCCTAATTGATTGTCATGATCTGGCGAACGAAAAGGCGAGTCAGCAGGGTGGGTAGTGGTGAACTTTGTTGGGCTCGATGAGGGATCCGTGTGGTGTGATGATCTGCAATCTGTTAGGTTGTTCAGCTCGCCCCTGCTTTCTTATTTATTATAAGGATATCCGCTGATCCTGGAAGTTGCATTCGTCATATATTCGGATGATATTTGTCATATTTCCAGCCGTAACGGTATCGTAGAGGTATCAAAAGGCAAGCTGGATGGAAAACTCTTCCCTATCTGGCACTTGAACGAATGCTTCAGCAGGGCTGGTATTCATGAGCTTTTCTGAGCTTGAACGGGTGCTGCACCTGCTGGAGAAAAATAATAGAGCATATCCGCTCTTTGGCTGGCAGTCTTTGACCCAAGAGTCGTTGACGACTTTATGGAGATCGTGAAATCTGGAATTCAAAACAAGTCTCCATGATTCATTCATTTTTCATTCCTGTAAGTTCAATCTCGTAACCTTTCTGTGAATCTCCGTCATGTATATAGAGGACAAGAATAGTCCTTATTGGAAAACCATAACACACATGATGGAGTAAAAAATGGGCACATTGCTGAAATGGATTGCTACCGGTCTGCTGGCAGGGTTGATGTGGTTGGTTGCTGGATACGCGGATGAATACTTCCGACCCTATAAAAAGGTCAGATCGACAGTGAGAAACAAATAACTGCAAATATAAAAGTGACAGTCACATTGAAGCGGCTGTCACTTTTTGCTTTTATCCAGAACACATGATTCATCTGTTTATATGTTTGCCTGCCTCCTCTGTCCCTTGGTAGGGAGATGGGTAGAGTCAATTCCTTTTCCATTCGTAATCGTAAACAGTAGTCAGTTGCTGGAAGCCATGTTTTGCAACGATGGGTTTGCTCATCGCGCCAGCTTCTACCACAGCAAACCGATACCCGCGTTCACGGATCTCTTTTAGTCTCGTCGAGAGCAGACTGGTGTACAGTCCCTGCTTGCGATATTTACTGACCGTAGACCCGGCAAACAACGTAGCAAAATGACCGCGAGGGAAGTATGTCCACGCGATGGAAGCAGGTTGGTTCTCCACATAGGCAACATACACGCTCAAATAACCGGGGATTTGTAGATGGTTGCCCAACCGGTCATTGACCCAGGTATTGTGCCCGCCCCAGACTTGATCCAGAACATGAATGACATCCTTGAGACCTTCAAGTGTATCAATGCGACGAATATCTGTGGTGATAGGCTGGAACAAGGAACCCGGTGCATTCTTTACATCGAGCACCATGACGGCCTCTCCACCATCGCTGACAAAACCACGCGATGACAGTTTCTCCTCTATGCTTGGCAGGAGGTCATGTTCATAGACTTTCCATGTGAAGGGTTGGTTCATGGGTGCAAAATATTCCAGTTCGCTATCGATCACATGGTCAAGATGGTGTTCATTTGCAAAAGTAAACCCAACGAAATTCATGCCGGGCGCTTTGCGAATAAATCGCACGACATCGTTTGTAATTTCCTTGCGTGCTTCCGGATACATGATCCGCAAGCGCAGGTCTTTGTCATAGCGTACTAATAAATTATTCATGATATTTTCCTTTCTGCCCCTCCCGACCTTAGGTCACCCTCCCCAAATACGACTTTGAGAATTCTTTTTCACATCCCAAATTTTGCCGTATTTGGGGAGGGGTGGGGGCTATTCATCCTTCGCCCAGGCGATCATCGGGTTTACTTTCTTCGCCAATCGATAGGCCACATCTTTGAAACCAAAGCGGGGCCAGAAACGGGAAGCCAGGAGGTTGGGGCTGATCCAATTTGTGTAACAGATTTCATAACCTTCCTGACGAACCTGTTCAAGTCCACGCCAGGTGAGAACAGTATTGATCCCGCGTCCGCGGGCCTGCGGTTTGGTTGCTGCGACGCTCAAATAGATTGTCTGCGGCGAAGCAAGCATCTGGGTATCCTCTTCCAACTCGGGACGAAAACCGATCGTTCCCAGCGCCTCTTCATTTTCCAGCGCCAGCCAGACCGTCCACTCTTTATCGTCAGCGAGTTCAGACCAGCCATCATGCAGGTCATCCCAATCTTCAGGGACGGTTGGGTGCCAATAGGGTGCCTTTCCCAGTGCGCGGAAGATCACATTCGAGAGGCTGCCGAGATGAGCATTATCGCCGCTGACTGCCCTGCGGATCGTTACTCCTGCAGGTTCTTCCACGTCAGGAATTGTCAATGAGCGGAAGTCCATCAGGGCATCCACACGCTCCTTGCCGAAACCAAGATCGAACAGCGCTGCGATGACATCCGCGTCTGCAGCGGAGAGATAAAGATAATGATCAAAGTATCCTCTCTTTACCCAGTCGTCACCAAGCAGCGTATACAGATCTTGAATCATCCTGGGGCTCTCGCTTTCTGCTGCTGCATAGCCCGGTAGATAAACGTAACCGGCGCGTCCCCATGGATCTGTGGTTGTCTCGCCGATCAAATAAGCGACCATCTGCCCATCGCGGAACGCAGCATATCCGCTTTTCGATTTTTCCTTCCAAAGCACCTCAACAGCTTTTGCTGCAACCTCTGGATCTTCAAAACGCGCTGGTAACCATGGGAGTTGTTCACGGTTTCGCTTATGTCTTTTGGCTAAAAGTCTTCCTGCGTCGGAAACCATTTCATTTGTAAAAGGTAAGCAATTTATTTTCATTTTTTATTCTCACGAGCCTTGCGGAGGTTTTTGACGCTCGATATTCGCAAGGCTGCATCGACTATTCAACCCTTTGCCCATGCGATCATAGGATTGATCTGCTTCGAGAGACGATAGGCTGCAGGCTGGAAGCCAAACCGCGGCCAGTATCTTGAAGCAAGCAGGTTTGGGCCTATCCAATTGACCAAACAGACGTCAAACTCGTCCTTACGCGCTTGCTCAAGTCCACGCCAGGTGAGGATGTTGGCAATTCCGCGCCCGCGCACCTCAGGTCTGGTCGCGGCGGTTCCCAGGGTCAATGTAATAGCCGATGCAAGCATTTGTGCTTCAGCATCCTGCTCGAGTGGAGTAGGATGCTGAAATAGGAATGCTACTGTCCCAACTGCCTTGTCCTTTTCTAATGCCATCCAGACCATCCATTCCTCGTCATCGGCGCGGCTTGCCCAACGTTCCTTCCATGCGCTGGTACTCTCAGGAGTGAGGGGAAGCCAGTATGGAGCGCTCGACAGCGCATTCGTCATGACGTATGCCACGCTTCCCAGGTAATCCTCGTCACCTCTTCCAGCCCGGCGGATGATCATACCTTCGGGCTCATCCAGACGGGGAATCTCGAGTGTTCGCAGATCGAGTAAGGCATCCACGCGCTCCTGGCCAAACCCAATTGTGAACAACCCCTGAATGACATCATTATCCGCTGCCGAAATGTACAGGTTATGGCTAAAAATGCCTCTCCTAACCCAATCCTCGCCGAGCAAGGCATACAGATCCTGAAGGACAGCAACACTTTCGCCGCCGGCCAACGCATATCCGGGCAAATAAACATATCCACTGCGCGCCCAGGACTGGTTTTCGAAGTCGCCGATTAGATATGCAAGCATCTCTCCATTGCGAAAGGCGGCATACCCGTTCCTCAACTGGCTTTGCCATAAGTTCTCTACGGCATTCGAAGCGTCCTCCGCTTCCTCATACCTAACAGGTAATAAAGGCAAGACTTGTCGGTTGCAGATGTGCCGTTTGGCCAAGAGTTGTCCTGCTTCGGGGATCATTTCCTTTGTAAATGGTAAGTATTCAATTTTCATTCTTTTCTCCTTGTTCTACCCCCTCCCAGCCTCCCCCAAATACTGTGTTGGGGGAGGTGCTCCGCCTGAGAGGCGGGGCAGTGGGGTCCATTAATCTGCTGCCAAGGCTTCCGGCTCTTCTTCTTTTACTTCAACGCCAACGGCCTCAGCGAGTCCATATTGTGTTTCCAACTCGTGGCGGAACTGCTGTGTATACAGGCGATAGTAGTGTCCACCAAGTCGGAGCAATTCGGCATGTGTGCCTTGCTCCGCAATCTTTCCATTTTCGATGACGATAATCCGGTTTGCACGCCGAATGGTTGACAGACGATGCGCGATCACGAATGACGTGCGTCCCTTCATCAACGCCTCCATGCCGCGCTGGATGAGGGCTTCGGTCAATGTGTCGACCGATGATGTAGCTTCATCCATGATGAACAATTCAGGTCGAGCCAGCACTGCACGCGCCAGACTAATCAGCTGCTTCTGTCCAACTGAGAGCAGATTGCCGCCTTCGCCCACGTTCTGGTCGTAGCCTTTTTCGAGCATCACAATGAAGTCATGCGCGCCCGCAATCTTTGCGGCTTCGATGATCTCCTCATCGCTGGCGTCCAGTCGTCCATAACGGATGTTGTCGCGGACACTGCCTGAGAAGAGATGCGGCGTCTGAAGCACGATCCCGATTCGGCTGTGAATGGAAGCGAGCGCGTAATCCATGTAATCGTGGCCATTGATTCGGATCATCCCTTCGCGCGGTTCATAGAAGCGACACAACAGATTCACGATCGTGGATTTGCCTCCACCGGTTGGTCCAACCAGAGCGATCATTTCACCGGGTTCAACGGTCAGCGAGAAGTCTGTGAGAACAGGCTTGCGGTCTTCGTAATAGAAGTTCACATGATCGAATTCGATCTTGCCTAATAATGTTTTCGCTTCGATGGCATCCGGTCGATCATGGACCTCAGCCGGAGTATCCACTAATTTGAAGATTCGTTCCGCCGACGCAATGGAATGCTGCATTTCGGCATAGACACGGGCAAAATCCTGGATCGGCCACATCATGAAGGTGAGATAGGAGACGAATGCCTGGATACCACCGATGGTCATAAGGCCGAGCGTGATCTGCGTACCTCCATATCCAATGATGAGGCCCAGCGCAACAGCCGCGACGATCTGCACAGTGGGGAGGAAGAGCGCAGAAAGCCAGGCAGCTCTGTACGAAGCTTTGTACATCTTGGTCGTTAAGCCCTGAAACTCTTTTGTATTCTCATCCTCACGCAGCAATGCCTTGACCACACGGACGCCTTGAAAATTCTCGTTGAATGCACCGGTGATCTTGGAGTTCGTGCGGCGCGACACACGGTATTCCACGAGTATCCTCTTGCGGAATTGAACGGCGATAAAGAGCATAATAGGAATGGCTGCAGAGACAATCAGTGCCAGTTTCCAATTAATGATCGCCATGAAGATCAATGAGGTGGTGATGTTCATAAGGGCCCAGGTGGTATCCACCACACCCCAGGTCAGCAGCTCGGAGACACGGCCTGTATCTGAGGTGACGCGAGCAATAAGGCGTCCCACTGCATTCTGGGCATAATAGGAAAGCGAGAGCTCCTGTAAGTGATTGAAAAGCATCTTGCGCAGGTCGTATTGGACTCGCTCGCCAAGCACGCCAGCCAGGTAAATAAAGGTGAATACAAACCCGGCCTGCAAAAGCTGGAATACTCCATAGGTCAAAGCAATGCGCATTAAGGCGGGCCGGTTCTTCAAGGTGATGCCCACATCCACAATCTGTTTGTTTAGGTAGGTGAAGTAGGCATCCAGTATTGATGTCAACATGATGGTGATGATAAAGCCCACAACCCATTTCCAATGCGGTTTCAGTAAACTGACAATTCTTTTGAGCACGGGCCCGGTTAATTGTGCTGTATGTTCTTCTTCTTCTAATTCAATAAGTTCTTGTGCCATTTTCATTCTCCGCAGGGGCACGATATATGATATATCGTGCCCCTGCCAAATCAATTCACACTCGAGATTTCTATCTCCAACTCTTCATCGATCCTCGTCTGGATATCGTAAATTCTTCGATACATGCCATCCATTTGAGAAACTAATTCTTCATGGGTTCCCATCTGAATGACTTCGCCTTTATCCAACACGAGGATCAAATCGGCGATCATTACGGATTGGATGCGATGAGCGATGATGAATGTTGTGCGATTCTCCATCAGTTCATTCAGCGCATCACGGATGGAGGCCTCTGTCTCAGTATCAACAGATGAAGTCGAGTCATCGAGGATCAAAATCCGCGGGTTCTTCAGCAGCGTGCGTGCGATCGTTACCCGTTGCTTCTGTCCGCCGGAGAGAGTGACGCCTTTTTCGCCGACCAGTGTGTTATATCCGTCAGGAAAGCTGAGGATCACATCATGAATTGCGGCAGCTTTGGCGGCTCGTTCCACTTCCTCCTGCGAAACTTCTCGTCCAACACCGTATGTAATGTTCTCGCGGATCGAGCGGCTGAAGAGGAATGGCTCCTGTTCCACGATGCCGATCTGTTTACGCAGATAAGCACGTGAATACTCGGTCAGTTCAACGCCATCGAGCAGAATGCGTCCACCGGTGTATTGGTGAAACCTGGGCAACAGATTTACCAGCGACGACTTTCCTGAGCCGGTGGAACCAAGTAAAGCAATCGCCTGCCCAGGCTTGACTTGAAAGGAGACATTTTTCAAAACATCTTCCTTGCCATCTGAATACGTGAATGAGACATTCTCAAAGACCAATTCGCCTTTTACTGGGCCTTCAGGTCGGACCTTTCCATCGAAAAGCGGTTCGCGCGCCTGCCTGACAACCTCCATCAAACGGCCATATGAGACCATACCTGATGAAGCATTGACGATAATTCGTCCCAGATTGCGAATGGGCCAGATCAGCCAAACCACGAGCCCAACATAGGCGATGTACATTCCAACGGTGATCTCTCCATTGATTGCCATTGTTGCCGCGTAGACAAAGCCGAAGAGCATTTGTAAGCCAAGCACAATATCCGAAAGGGGCCAGAACATGGAGTGCATCAGGAGCAAAAACTTACCTTTTATATACTTGGTCCAATTATCTTTTTCAAACTTACCCTTTTCGTATTCCTGGCGTCCGAAGGCCTTGACCACGCGGACACCTGTAAGGTTCTCCTGCAGGGTCGTGGACAGCACCGCTTCCTGAGCCTGATATTCTTCAAAACGCTTGGTCACTTTTTTGAAGAACCACATGGAGACCAAAAGCATGAACGGGATCGCGATGACGGACAGCAGTCCCAGTTTGACGTTCAGATTTAGGATCGCGATGAAGTTGATCACAAACAGCAGGACGATACGTCCAATGCCAATGCCTTGCTCGCTGAAGAAGCGGCGCAGAGCATCGACGTCAGAGGTCACGCGCTCGATCAGGTCGCCCGTGGGCGTGGTGGCATGATACGAAAAACTCAAACGCTGGATGTGGTCAAAGAGAAAGTCGCGCAGGCGACGCGTAATTCCCTCAGCGGTGTAGGCTGCCAGCCGTCCCGAAAGGAACGAGAATGCACCTTCCACCGCAGCAAGACCCACGAATCCAACAGCAATCCAGAGAAAAGTCCCTGTCAGACTATTGCCAATATATTTGCCCTGTGTCAACACGTCATCTGCAAAGTAGCGCAGCAGCAAATAGGTAAGCGTCTTTGCCAGAGCAGAAACAGCGAGTGATGCAGTTGCGGCGGCATAAGGCAGACGATAATCCACCATCATTTTCCAAATACCCTTAAGATGATTTTTATCGATGGCCTTACGGAAATCGAAGGTAAGTGTGGGTTCGAGTGTGGTCATGTGCATTCTCTCCAAAAACAGATTGGGCAAATAAAAAGGCTGTGGCGGGTGCGCCACAGCCTAAAAAAGACAGGTGATGAAGACCTAACAACGGTCTACAGGCGCACTACGAATAGGGAACATACCAGCGTCTGGACTGGTAAAGACGATAATGGTCAAGCTCGAGAGATACATGTAGCGCGCTCCTTTCTATAAGATTAACGAACAATGAGACGAGTTTACATCATTCAAGCCAGATATGTCAAGGCTTATCCACTGGATTGCTTCGCTTATAATGAAAATCATGATTCAAGCCTGGCATGTCACACAAACACAAAATATCAGACTCGAATTGGAGGCATCTTCACTGGATGAATTCACGCGTCAATTACCGGATCCCGACGGGTACTACAGCACCTTCCGCACCTTTGATGGATGTACGCGCGTATTAGGACTTACTGCACATTTGTGGCGACTCTACGAACCAGTACCTACGCCAGAGGTGAGCGAGTCATTTTTACGCCGACAATTGCTCACGTTGCTTGAGCCTTATCGCCCTGACGAGGCGCGCGTCCGTATAGTGATGACGAAACAGGGACAAGTTTATATTGCCAGCGAACCACTCAAATCACTGCGGCGGGAAGTTTACGAAACCGGCGTACGCGTAGAAGCAACGGAGATTCAGCGAGAACATCCGCGCTTGAAGTCAACGACGTTTATCGGGCAAAGTGATTCAGAAAGAAAACATATCGCGCAGGAAGGATTCTTCGAAGCGCTTTTAGTAAAAGATGGGAAAATCCTTGAAGGAATGACAAGTAATTTCTTTTATGTGAACGATAACATTTTATATACAGCTCAAGATGACATCCTGCTTGGCATTACGCGCAAAACTGTCATTGATGTAGCGCGGGGCAGGGGAGTGGACGTGAAGTATGAGCCGTTGGAACGGAATCAATTAACAAATGTTCATGAAGCGTTTATCACATCCAGTTCACGCGGTATTGTGCCAGTCATCCAAATTGACAATATCACGATAGGGCAGGGGAGGCCGGGTCCAATCACAATGGAGTTATCAGCGGGATATGATCACTATGTGATTGAAAAGGCAGAAAAAATCTAGGCTATGTCATTGCGAGGACCGTTCGTCCCTGGCACCGCCACTATGGTCTGCGGAGCGAGTGGGAGGGCAGGTGTGCGACGTGGCAATCTTCATTTTAGTTCAAAACTATTCAATTATCGTTGCCGTATCAAGACCTTCCACATGCAGGGTTAGGTTGTTGATCCATTTGCGTGAAAAATAACGATTAATACTCAGGAACCACTTTGTAGCTTCTTCAGACATGGCGCAAAGATAAACCAAATAGACGGGCCAATTAAAAACGAAGGCACCGAGATAGGCCATGGGAACACCCACGATCCAGATGATGATTCCATCCAGGAAAAGAGAGAAGCGTGTATCTCCGCCAGCTCGCAGAATGCCAACGACTGTCGTCATGTTATTGACACGAACCCACAAGAAGAAAGAAACAACATTGATAAT
>Ga0114129_10006549_pt1 | contig 16526 bp, 7 predicted proteins | sample RhiMetdeltSRZDD1_FD_80071 | JGI IMG/M metagenome (GOLD analysis project Ga0114129, IMG submission 80071) | Populus rhizosphere microbial communities from Tennessee, USA - Rhizosphere MetaG P. deltoides SRZDD1 (version 2) (version 2) | ecosystem: Host-associated > Plants > Roots > Rhizosphere >... | reverse complement strand
CTGCGGCAGCAGCGCCTCGCGGGCCAACGCCATCTGGGGGAACGAGATCATCTGCTTCCGGCTCGACGGGTCGTTGAACGTCCTGGTCGTGGCGCCGGTCATGACCGATCTCAACGCCCCGGGCGGCGGCTCCGACGACTACGTCAAGAAACCCAAGGGGAACCTGGACGTCACCGGCCAGTATTTCATCTGGACCAGCAACGCCGGCGGCAATCGCCTCGACGCCTTCCTCGTCAAGGTCCCGGGACAGCGTCTCCTCGGAAGCCTCGACACGACGTCACCCACCGTGTCGCTGACGGCCCCCGTCGCGGGGGCCTCCGTCTCCGGGACCACGACCGTGACCGCGACGGCCGCGGACAACGTGGGAGTCCTCGGGGTCCAGTTCCGGCTGGACGGAGCGAACCTGGGGTCCGAGGACACCACGGCCCCCTACGCGATCTCCTGGAACACCGCCGGAGCGTCCAATGGCTCCCACAGCCTGGTCGCGATCGCCCGCGACGCCGCCGGCAACACCGGCGCGTCCGTTCCGGTCGGCATCACGGTGGCGAACGGCGACACGACCCCGCCGTCGATTTCGGCGGTCCTCGCTTCCGGCATCACGGCAAGCGGCGCCGCGATGACCTGGACCACGAACGAGGCGTCGGACAACCAGGTGGAATACGGCCCGACGAGCGCCTACGGCAGCAGCACCGCGCTGAACGTGTCCCTCGTCGTCGCGCACGCCGCCGCCCTGACGGGTCTGGCGCCGGCGACCACGTACCACTTCCGGGTGAAGTCCCGGGACGCGGCCGGCAACCTGGCCGTCTCGGGGGATTTCAACTTCCTGACGCTCCCGCAGCCCCCTTCCGGATCGGGGCCGATCGGCTCGTGGCCGCTCTCGGAAGGGAGCGGGGGCCTGACCGCGGACGCATCGGGCAATGGCTTCAACGGTTCCCTGTCCGGCAGCCCGGCGTGGATCGCAGGCCGGGTCGGGCCCGGGCTCCTGCTCGACGGCGTGGACGACTACGTCGCGGTCCCTCACGCGCCGTGGCTCAATCCGTTTCCGCTCACCGTAACGACCTGGGTCAGGACGACCGCCACGGGATTGCACGGGATCATCAACAAGTACCTCCCCGGCTCGTTCAACGGCTATCAGATCTTCACGAACGGCGGCAACCTGTGCGCCTGGTATTTCCGGGACGCCGCGAATTTCGTCTGGGACGCCACCAGCTGCACGCTGGCCGCCCCCGGGTACAACGACGGCCAGTGGCACCACGTGGCGCTGGTGGTTGACGCCGCCGGCGGCCGGCTGTACGTGGACGGCGCGCAGAAGTCGTCGCGCGCCTGGACCGGGACGGCCGGCGCAGTCAGCACCACGGCAGAGCTCGCCCTGGGACGTTACCCCTCGACCGCCACGCCGTATTTCCCCGGCGCCCTCGACGAGGTCCGGGCGTACAACCGCGCGCTGAGCGCGGCCGAGATCACCGGCCTGATCGGCCTCGACACCACCCCCCCGATCCTCTCCTCGGTGAGCGCCTCCGGCCTGTCCGACACGGGGGCGACCATCGCCTGGACCACCAACGAGTTGGCGGACACGCAGGTCGAGTACGGACCGACGACCGGCTACGGCTCGTCCAGCTCCCTGAACGGCTCGCTCCTCACGAGCCACTCCCAGGGACTGGCGGGGCTCGCCTCGAGCACCCTGTATCACTATCGCGTGAAGTCGCGCGACGCTTCCGGGAACCTGGCCGTCTCCGCCGATTTCACCTTCACGTCCCTGGCGGACACGTCAGGGGGAGGAAAGCACAAGGGGCGTCCCCTGGCCTTCTGGACCTTCTCCGAGACCGGCGGGGCGCTGGCCGCCGACTCGTCGGGGAACGGGTTCGACGGCACGCTCATGGGAGGCCCGGTCCGGACCGCCGGCCCGATAGGCCAGGGCCTCTCGTTCGACGGAGTGGACGACTCCGTCGCCGTTGCCCACGCCCCGGCTCTCGACCCGTACCCGGTCACCGTCGCGACCTGGATCAGGACCGGCGCCACCGGCCTGCACGGGGTGGTCAACAAGTACCTTCCCGGCTCCCGCAATGGGTACCAGATCTTCATGAGCGGCGGTCGGCTGTGCGCCTGGTACTTCCGGGACGCTTCAGAGTTCGTGTGGGATGGTACCGGCTGCACCCTGGCGGTGCCGGGTTACTCCGACGACCGCTGGCACCACGTGGCGTTCGTCGTGGACTCTTCGGGAGGGCGCCTGTTCGTGGACGGAGGACAGAAGGCGGCGCGCGCCTGGACCGGGGCGCCCGGCGCGGCGACCACTGCGGCCGCCCTCAGCCTCGGAAGCTACCCGGGAACCCTGACGCCTTACCTTCCGGGCGCGCTCGACGACGTGCGCATCTACGACCGGGCGCTCGGCGCCGACGAGGTGATGGCTCTTTTCAATCCCGGCGTCGGCCTGCTCGGCTCGTGGTCGTTCTCGGAAACCGGCGGCGCGACGGCCGCCGACTTCTCCGGCTTCTCATTCAACGGCACGATCCTCGGAGGTCCGGCCCGGATCGCCGGCCCGGCCGGAGCGGCCCTTTCCTTCGACGGTGTGGACGATTCCGTCGAGGTCCCTCACGCGCCGCCCCTCGATCCGCTGCCGCTCACGGTCGCGGCGTGGGTCAGGACGGGCGCGACCGGCCTGCGCGGCGTGATCAACAAGTACGCTCCTTCCTCGTTCAACGGCTACCAGGTGTTCGTGAGCGGCGGCAGCCTGTGTGCCTGGTATTTCCGGGACGCGGGGAATTTCGTCTGGGACGGGAGCGACTGCGGCCTGAGCGCCGCCTGGCCCGCAGACGGCGCATGGCACCACGTGGCGTTCGTCGTGGACGGCTGGGGCGGCCGCCTGTATGTGGACGGAGAGGAGAAGGCGGCGCGCGCCTGGACCGGGACCGCCGGTCCCGCCACCACGACGGCCGGCCTGGCGTTCGCCCGGTACCAGGGGCTCGCCTCGTCCTGGCTGCCGGGGGACCTGGACGAGGTGCGAGTCTACGGACGCGCCCTCAGCGAGGACCAGATCGCGGATCTGCGGGAGGGAGCGCTTCCCGTCCTCTGATGGGCACGCCGGTGTCGTACCCGGGCGCGCGGCTCGCCGGACCTCCGGTCTCGTGCTACCTTTGAACGCACAAACCGGAGGTATCGATGACTCGACGATTGTCCCTCGTGGCGGAGGACGGCCCGCGGCGTCCTGCGGACGCCACGGTTCCCAGCCAGGATTCCGCCCGGGTCCCCCGACCTGACGATGCTGCCCTGCTCGACGAGTACTCGCGCACGGTCGTCCGGGTGGTGGAGGAGATCGGCCCGGCGGTCGTCAATATCGACGTCTACAAGAAGGCGCGGGAGCGCGAGGTGCGCGCCGGCACCGGGTCGGGGTTCATCTTCACGCCCGACGGGTTCGTCCTGACGAACAGCCACGTGGTGAGCGGGGCGGCGCGCGTGGACGTCACCCTGAACGACGGCCGGCGCCTGGCCGCCCAGATCGTGGGGGACGACCCGAGCACCGACCTGGCGGTCGTCCGCGTGCAGGCCCCCGGTCTGCATGCCGCCCGGCTCGGCGAGTCGCGCTCCCTGCGCCCGGGGCAGCTGGTCGTCGCCATCGGCAACCCGCTCGGCTTCCAGTGCACCGTGACGGCGGGCGTGGTGAGCGCACTGGGCCGGTCGTTACGCGCCGGCTCGGGCCGGCTGATCGACAATGTCATCCAGACCGACGCGCCGCTGAACCCGGGGAATTCGGGCGGCCCGCTGCTCAACTCGGCCGGCGAGGTGATCGGCGTCAACACCGCGGTCATCCTTCCGGCGCAGGGGATCTGCTTCGCCATCGCCATCGACACGGAAGTTCGTCGCCGGCAGGCTGATCAAGGACGGGGCGATCCGCCGCGCCTTCATCGGCGTGGCCGGGCAGGACGTGCCGCTGCACCGGCGCGTGGTGCGCTTCCACGCCCTGCCGAGCGAGAGCGCCGTCCTGGTCTCCGCGATCGAGCCCGGCAGCCCTGCGAAAACCGCAGGCCTCCGGGAGGGGGACCTGATCGTGGCCTACGAAGGAGCGCCGGTGACGGGGGTCGACGACCTGCACCGGATCCTGACCGACGCGCGCGTCGGGGCCCGCTCGCGGGTGACGGTGCTGCGCGGCGCCGACCGGCTGGACCTGGAGATTGTCCCGCGGGAGGCCCCTCGTCCCTAGGAGTCCGGCTCCCAGGCGGCGCGATCACGATGGCAAGGCCCGCGGACAGGCTGCCGGACAACGTCCCCGGCGAGTTCTACGTCGACCGATCCTGCATCGACTGCGACACCTGCACGCGGGTGGCGCCCGGCCTGTTCGCCGCCGCGGACGATCATTCGTTCGTCGCCCGCCAGCCGAGAAGCGCCGAAGAACGGCTGCGCGCCCTGATGGCGCTCGTCTCCTGCCCGACCGCCTCGATCGGCACGATGCCGCGCGCCGACGTCTCGGCGGGGGTCGCCGCCTTCCCCGAGCAGGTCGCCGAGGACGTCTTCTTCCTCGGCTACACGTCGGAACGGTCGTTCGGGGCCTGGAGCTATCTCGTCCGCCGTCCCGGGGGAAACGTCCTCGTTGACTCCCCCCGCGCCGCGGCCCCCCTGATGAAGCGGATCGAGGCGATGGGAGGGGCCCGCACCCTGTTCCTGACGCATCGCGACGACGTCGCCGATCACAAGGTGCTCCGCCGGCGCTTCGGCTGCGAGCGCATCCTGCACGCGGACGACGTGACGGCCGAGACGCGCGGCATCGAGCGGAAGCTCGCAGGCGGCGACCCGGTGCGCCTGGCGGACGATCTCCTGGCGATCCCGGTCCCGGGCCACACGCGCGGCCACACCGTCCTGCTCTACCGCGACGCCATCCTGTTCACCGGCGATCACCTCGCCTGGTCGCCGGCGCGCGAGCGCCTGGTCGCCTTCCGGGACGCCTGCTGGTACTCCTGGGCCGAGCAGACGCGTTCGATGGAAAGGCTGCTTCAGTTCCGCTTCGAGTGGATCCTCCCCGGCCATGGATGGTGGTGGCGCGCGCCGTCCGCCTCGGCCATGCGCCGGGAACTCGAGCGCTGCATCGCCTGGATGCGCACCTAGAAGCCGCGCGGATCGCCGGCCGTGCGTGCCGGCTCAGATGGCGGCGGCCTCGAGACGGGCGGCCGGCCCGGCGTCTTCCTCGTCGAGCGAGGGGGCGTGGGCGTGCCGGCGGGCCACCAGCACGTAGATCGACGGGACGACGAACAGCGTGAAGGCGGTCCCGATGATCATGCCGGTGACCAGCATGATGCCGATGCTGTTGCGCGCCCCGGCGCCCGGGCCCCGTGCGAAGACCAGCGGCATGTGGCCGACCACGGTGGCGGCGGTCGTCATCAGGACCGGGCGCAGGCGGGTGGTGGCCGCCTCGATCACCGCCTGAAGCGGCATCCTGCCCTGCTCCTGCAGCTTGTTGGCGAACTCCACGATCAGAATGCCGTTCTTCGAGATCAGCCCGACCAGGGTGATCAGGCCGACCTGGCTGTAGATGTTCAGCGTCGTCAGGCCGAGGAACGAGAACAGGAGCGCCCCCGAGAGCGCCAGCGGCACCGAGCCGGCCAGGATGATGAAGGGATCGCGGAAGCTCTCGAACTGGGCCGCCAGGACCAGGTAGATGAGGAGGCCCGACAGGATGAAGACGCCGAGGAACTTGCTTCCTTCGGTGCGCAGCTGCCGCGACTCGCCGGCGTAGTCGATGCTGTACCCCGTCGGCAACATCGCCTTCGACTCCCCCTCGAGGAAGCGCAGCGCCTTGTCGAGCGTCACGCCCGGTGCCAGGGCCCCCTGGATGCGCACGGCGTTGAGCTGCTGGAAGCGCTTCAGCTCGCGCGGCTCCGTCGAGGTCTTCAGCGTGGCGAAGGTCGACAGAGGCACCAGGCGTCCCCTGGGACCGGTGATGTAGATGTCCTTCAGCTGTTCGGCGGTCAGGCGGTCGGCCCTCTTGATCATCGGAATGACCTTGTAGCTGCGCCCCTGGATGCTGAAGCGGTTGACGTAATTGCCGCTCAGGAGCGTCGACAGATCGGCCCCCGCCTGGCTCATGTCGACCCCCTGCGAGCGCATCTGGTCGCGGTTGAACACCACCTCCGCCTGCGGCTGATCGAACTTCACGTCCGTGTCGGCGTACACGAACAGGCCGCTGGCGTAGGCCTTCCCCACCAGCTGGCCGGCCAGCTCGGCGATCTGCGCCGGCTCGCCGGTCGAGCCGACCACGAACTCCACGGGGAACCCCTCCCCTCCCGGCAGCGGCGGTGGCGTCAGGGGAATCATGCGCACGCCGGGAATCTTGGCCAGCTGGGCGGCCGCCTCCATCTGCAGCTGCGCGGCCGATTTCGTCCTCTGGTTCCACGGCTTGATGACCATCCCGCCGAATCCCCCTCCGGGGCTGGTGATCTGGAAGGTGATGTCGCTCTCCGGGAACGAGCCGAAGACCTCGCTGACCTTGTCGGCGAAGAGCATCGTCTGCTCGAGGGTGGCGTTGGGGGCGCTCTGGATGATGGCGAACACGAATCCCTGGTCCTCCGTGGGGGCGAGCTCCTGCTGCGAGTACAGGTAGAACGGCACCATGAGCACCAGGACGATCAGCCACAGGACCAGGACGACCGGCCGGTACTCCAGGGTGCGCGCCAGGAGCCGCGTGTAGAGGGCGCGCAGGGCCTCGAAGCGGCGGTTGACGACGCCGGCGAAGCCGCGCTCGGTGTCCCCGGCGTGCAAAAGCTTCGAGCCCATCATCGGCGACAGCGTCAGCGCCACGATGCCGGAGACCAGCACGGCCCCGGCGAGGGTGAAGGCAAATTCCCGGAACAGCGTCCCCGTGAGGCCTCCCTGGATGGCGACCGGCGTGTAGACCGCCGCCAGGGTGATGGTCATGGCGATGATCGGGCCGACCAGCTCGCGCGCCGCGTGCAGGGCGGCTTGCATCGGACTCTGTCCGGATCGCAGGTGCCGCTCGACGTTTTCCACCATGACGATGGCGTCGTCGACCACCAGGCCGACCGACAGCACGATCGCCAGGAGCGTCAGGAGGTTGACCGAGAAGCCGGCGACCAGCATCAGGAAGACGGCGCCGACGAGCGAGATCGGGATGGCGACGACCGGGATGAAGACGGCGCGGAACGACCCGAGGAAGAGGTAGATCACCACGATCACGATGAGCAGCGTCTCGCTCAGGGTCTTGAGGACCTCGTCGATGGCGTTCCCGATGTACACGGTGGAGTCGTAGCAGATGGCCGCATTCATCCCCACGGGCACCTGCGCCTTGATCTCCGGGAAGATCGCGCGCACGCGCTTGACCACCTCCAGCGAGTTGGAGCTCGGCAGGACCCACACGCCCATGAACGTGGCGGTCTGGCCGCCGAAGCGCACGTCGGTGTCGTAGTTCTCCGCCCCCAGCACGACGTCGGCGATCTCCCCCAGCCGGACGATGACCCCCTTCTCCTCCTTCACGACGATCTGGCTGAACTCCTCGGCCGTCTTGAGATCGGTGTTGGCGATCAGGTTCACCGACACCGCCGAGCCCTTGGTCCGGCCGAGGGCGGACAGGTAGTTGCTCTTCGCCAGGACGTCCCGCACCTCGGACGGCGCGATCCCCAGGGCCGCCATCTTGTCGGGCTTCAGCCAGACCCGCATGGCGAAGGTGCGGTCGCCGAGGATGTCGGCCCGCTGCACGCCGCTGATGGCGCTGAGCTTCGGCTGCACCACCCGGGTCAGGTAGTCGGTGATCTGGTTCTGATCGAGCACGTCGGACGAGAAGCCCAGGTACATCGCCGCGAACTGGGCGTCGGCGGTCTGCAGATCGATGATCGGCGCCTCCGCCTCGGGCGGCAGGGTGTTGCGGACCTGCGCCACCTTCGCCTGGATCTGGGTCAGCGCGGCGTTGGTGTCGTAGTTCAGCTTCAGATGGACGGTGATCGTGCTGACCCCTTGCGCGCTGGACGATTCGAGGAATTCGATGCCGTCGGCGCTGGCGATGACCCGCTCGAGAGGTGTCGTGATGAAGCCGCGCACCAGGGAGGCGCTGGCCCCGACGTAGGCCGTCGTGACGGTGATTTTCGCGATGTCGCTGCGCGGGTACTGGCGCACCGCCAGGGAGCGGATCGACTGCAGCCCGGCGATCAGGATGATCAGGTTGACCACGATCGCGAGGACCGGACGCTTGATGAAGAGATCGGTGAGCTTCATCAGTTGTCCTGGGGCCTGGGCGCCGGATTGTTCGGGGGCTGGACGCTGTTGTTCACCTCGACCGCCGCCTTGTCGCGCAGCTTGAAGACCCCAGAGGTCACCACCTCGGCCCCCGCCTCGAGTCCGGAGAGGACCGCCACCTGGTCGCCTCGCGCGCCGCCCAGCTTGACGAACTTCTGGCTGACCCCCTTGTACGGCGGCTGCCCGTTCTCCCCCTTGATCTCCTCGACGACGAACAGCGAGTCGCCGTAGGGGGCGTAGTTGACCGCCGAGGCGGGGACCGAGACGACCGCCTCACGGGCGGCGAGGATGACCCGGACGGTGACGAACATGCCGGGGTGCAGGACGCCCTTGGGGTTACGCAGAATCGCCTGCGCCTTGACGTTCCGGGTGGACTGGTCGATCACGGAATCGACCGCCGCGATCCGCCCCTCCACGTCGGCGTCCGCCGCCCCTTCGAGCGCGACGCGCACCTCGCCCCCGGCCTTCAGGCGGCCGATCTCCTGCTGCGGGACGTCGAAGTTGACGTGGATCGGATCGAGCGACTGCAGCGGCACGATCGGGGTGCCGCTCTCCAGGTACTGGCCGAGGTTGACCTGGCGGAGGCCGAGGACCCCCGCGAACGGCGCCCGGATCGTCTTGCGCTCGATGGTGGCGGCGACCTCGGCGACCCTCGAGTTCGCCTGCTTCAGCTCGGCCTCGGAGGTGTCGAGCTCGGTCTGGGAGTTGATCCCCTCCTTCCGCAGCCCGCGGATCCTGTCGAGGTTCAGGCGGGCCAGCTCGAGCTGGGCCTCCGCCGCGGCGAGCTGCGCCTTCTCCTGGCTCGTGTCCAATTCAACGAGGACGACACCGGCGGCGACGCGGTCCCCCGACCCGAAGGCGATCCGCCGGACGACCCCGGGGAGATCGGCGCTGACCGTCACTCCATTGATGGCCGCCACCGTGCCGATGGCGCCGAGCGACCCCTGCCAGTCCTCCTGCTTGACGACGATCGTGGTGACCGCCTCGGGAGGAGGCCGGTATCCCGCGGCCCCGCCCGCAGCGCCGCGCGGCCGGAACTTCACCCAGCCGACGATTCCGACGAACACCGCCACGGCCACGAGCATCAGGACCATCCGCTTCGCCATCAGAACAAGCCTCCGTACGCTTCGACCGACGGCCCCTCCGGGGGCCGCCAGGTCGCTCATGTGACCCGGCAGGGTGGTTGCGCCGGATATTGTACAACTTGAGGGCATCCCCCGCGGAGTCGCTTCGACGGCCTCTCTCGAGCTGCTGGAACTCATCTCGGCCCCCCTTCACCGGGGACACCGCCCCGTGGCCTGTGAAGGTACCGCCGGATAGGCCTGGAAATCGCTCCCCGTTCGGCGGGGGGGCGGATCGGCCCGGCGAATCGCCGCTCAGGGGGGCGAACGGCTCAGCCAGCCGATCCGGGCGTGGGCGGTGGGCCAAGGTGAAGGTTGACTGGACCCCGGACTCGGCGTATTTGAGTAGAAATCGCAGGTTTCAGGCCGCTTGAGGCGAGCGCCACGTCTCGTCAGCCTTCCTGGAGGCACCCATGATCAATCGGTCCAGAATGGGAGTGCTGGTAGTCCTGGCCACGTGCTGTCTGACTCTCGGCTCTTCGGGTGCAGCTCCGGCGGGACAAGTTGGATTTCTTGCGCTGCCGGCTGGCGGCCTCACCTGGCAGGTCGAAGCGGACGTGCCAGGGGCCCGCCTTGGGACCTCTCTCGACTCGGCAGGGGACGTGAACGGCGACGGGTTCGAAGACTTGATCATTGGAGCGCCGGGCTACGACATCCCGGGTGGGTCTACTTCGGAGGAGGGTCGCGCGTTCGTCTACCTCGGGTCGGCTCTTGGCCCGGCCACCCAGCCGGTCTGGACAGCCGGCGGTGTCTATTTCCGCTTTGGCGTCGCTGTCGCCTCGGCAGGGGACGTCAACGGCGACGGCTTCGACGATGTGATCGTAGGCGAGCCGGACGCCCTCCTGCCTCCAGGGTTTCTTCCGACCGGCCAGGCCTCCGTCTATCTCGGGTCGCCCTCGGGACCGGCAACCGCGCCGGCATGGGTGGCGCAAGCGGGCGTGTCCGAGCGCTTCGGATCCGCGGTCGCCTCGGCCGGGGACGTGAACGGCGACGGCTACGACGACATCATCGTCGGCGCACCCGCCAATAGCGGGACGGGTCGGGCATTCCTGTATCTCGGATCGTCCAGTGGTCCGGCTCCGGTACCCTTGTGGACCGCGGCCGGGGCTTCCTCGTCGACCCATTTTGGCGCCGCCGTGGCGGGCGCCGGAGATGTGAACGGCGACGGGTTCGACGACGTCGTCGTGGGAGAGCGGGACTTTCGAAGCAACCCGGTTGCCTACGGGGTCGGGCCTATGTCTATCTCGGTTCGTCCCAGGGGCTGGCTGCAACACCCGCCTGGATCAAGGCCGGGGACAGTGATTGCATCGACAGTACCGTTTTCGGCTGCGCCGTGGCGTCGGCCGGCGATGTCAACGGCGACCACTTCAGCGACATCGCGATCGGATGCTCGCGGAACGGATCGCTCCTGTTTCTCGGATCGGCCACGGGGCCCCAGAACACCTCGGCCTGGAGCGCGCCCGGATTCGCCCGGGGCGCAGGAGACGTCGATGGGGACCACTACGACGACGTCCTTGTCAGCAACGGGGCTGCCTCTCTCTATCTGGGCGGCGCCTCCGGACTCTCCCCGGCCCCGGCATGGATGGTGGGCGGTCCCTTCGGGTCCGCCGTTGCCGCCGGCGACACCGACGGCGATGGCCGGCCCAACCTCCTCATTGGCGCTCCTGGATACGAGCACGGCGAGGTTGGCGAAGGGGCGGCGTTTCTGTTTTTCGGGCCCGTGGTCGTGCCTTGCGAGATCGACACCGACGGTGATGGTTACTGCGCCTCGGGTCCCGCCACCGATTGCGACGACACGGATCCATCGATCCATCCCAACGCGGTCGAGATCTGCAATGGCCGCAACGACGACTGCGACGGCACAATCGACGAGGGCTTCGGCGTCGGTATCGCCTGCACCAAGGGTGCCGGCGCCTGTACCGTGCAAGGTCTCACGGCATGCGCCGCGGACGGGAGCATTTACTGCGACGGCCCATCGGTGACGCCTTCTGCCGAAGTGTGCGACGGCATCGACAATGACTGCAACGCGGTCATCGACGACGGGTTGGCCGACCCTGACGCGTGCCGCATCGCGACCGGGCGGGCCGGCGGGGAACTTGGCTGGTCCGTGGACGGCGTCGGCGACGTCAACGGCGATGGTTTCGACGACGTCCTCGCGGCCGCCGCGTACGACGGGAACGGCCGGGGCCGAGTCTATCTGTTCTATGGCTCGGCCGCGGGCACGTTCCGAACGCCGAGCTTGAGCATCGAAGGAATACAGACCGGCAATGCGGGATTGTTCGGGGTCTCCGTGGCGGGGGTTGGCGATCTCAACGGCGATGGGTTCGATGACTTCGTCGTGGGATCCCTGGGCGCCGTCTTCGTCTACTACGGGTCCCCCCAGGGACCCGTGCTGGGATGGTCGGATACAGGAAGTGTTAACCAGTTTGGAGAGATCGTCGCCAGGGGGGGCGACATCGACGGGGACGGCTTCGGCGATTTCATCGTTACGAAGCCGTACACGTTTACAACGCCCGCGTTCGTCTGGATCTACTTCGGCAACGCACAAGAAGGGCGAGGACGAAGGGTCGAGATTCCTGCGGTTGGCCCTTACATCTTCAGCGCCGCAGGTGCAGGCGACGTCAATGGGGACGGACTGGACGATGTCATCGTGGGGGAGCCTACCAGACAGGCCTACCTGTATTACGGAACACCGCTCGGCGTGAACCCCGCTCCAGCCCTGGTGGTCGCCCCAATGGAAAATGATTACTCCTTCGGGCTACGTGTGGCCCCTGCGGGAGATGTCAATGGGGACGGCTTCGATGACGTGTTGATCCGGGGGAGTTCCGGCCACACCGACGCGTACGGCCAGCTCGTCGATAGCGTGCTCCTCTATCTCGGATCTGCCGCCGGCCCGCTTGCCGAGCCGGCGTGGTGGAGCGATGACCCGCAATCCATAAGCACTTACGGGACTGCGCTCGATACGGTCGGAGACCTCAACCGCGACGGCTTTGCCGATTTTCTCATCGGTGCTCCCGGATACAACGGTGCTCAGCCGGGTCAGGGAGCGGCCTACCTCTTCCTCGGCGGCCCCTACGGGCCGGCCGGGACGCCTGCCTGGTCAGGAGCTCTCGCGGAGCAGAAGTACGCGGATTTCGGGTTCAGCGTGTCGGGCGCCGGAGATTACAATGGGGATGGCCTCGGCGACCTTGTCATCGGGAGCAGGCTCTTCGACAGCGGAGGGACACCAAGATCCGGCCGGGTCGATCTCATCGTCTCGTTCCCCCCTCCCGACCGGGACTTGGACGGCGTCCTGGACCCGGAAGACAACTGTCCGACGGCCGCCAATCCGACACAGGCCGACACCGACCTCGACTCCCTGGGAGACGCCTGCGACAACTGTCCGGCGGTCACCAACTCCGATCAAGCCGACGCGGATGCAGACCGCCGTGGCGATGTCTGCGACAACTGCCCGACCGTGGCGAACCCGTCGCAAACCGACACGGATCTGGACTCCATCGGCGACGCCTGCGACAACTGCCCTGCGGTGCCCAACCTCGACCAGAACCCGTGCGCCTGCGGCGCGTGCTATCCGGTCGACATCGCGATCACGTTCGGAAGCCCAGCCGGCAAGGGTTCGGGGCTCGTCAGCTGGACGACGGGGATCGAGCACGACCTGTCTGGCTTCAACGTCGTGATTTACAACAACAAGGGGAAGAGGATCCCGCAGAACCCGGCGCTGATTCGCTGCGAGGAGTGCGTCACGGACCTCGGTCACTCGTATTCGTACATCGTCCCGAAGCACCAGAGCGGCCGGGACATCTTCATCGAGCAGGTGCATCTCGACGGCCGGGTCGACACCTTCGGTCCCGCCATACGTCGCTGAGATCGGCGCGAGCAGAAAAAAGGGCGGGACGACTGTCCCGCCCTGATCTCTCGCTGACGGACGGTCGATTACCCGCCCGTGCTCTCCAGGAAGGCGCGCAGGCGCTGGCTGCGCGAGGGGTGGCGCAGCTTGCGCAGCGCCTTGCTCTCGATCTGGCGGATGCGCTCGCGGGTCACCGCGAACGACTGGCCGACCTCCTCGAGGGTGTGCTCAGAACCGTCGCCTACGCCGAAGCGCATCTTGAGGACCATTTCCTCGCGGGGAGAGAGGGTCTTCAGGACCTTCTGCGTTTGCTCTTTCAAATTGAGCTGAATGACCGCGTCGACCGGCGACGTCACCGCGCGGTCCTCGATGAAATCCCCTAAATGCGAGTCTTCTTCTTCGCCGATGGGGGTCTCGAGGGAGATCGGCTCCTGGGCGATCTTCAGGACCTTGCGTACCTTGGCCACGGGGATCCCCATCTTCTTGGCGATCTCCTCGGGGGTCGGCTCGCGGCCGATCTCCTGCACCAGGGCGCGCGAGGTGCGCACCAGCTTGTTGATCGTCTCGATCATGTGGACCGGAATGCGGATGGTCCGCGCCTGGTCCGCGATGGCGCGGGTGATCGCCTGGCGGATCCACCAGGTCGCGTAGGTCGAGAACTTGTAGCCGCGCTTGTACTCGAACTTGTCGACCGCCTTCATCAGCCCGATGTTCCCCTCCTGGATCAGGTCGAGGAACTGCAGGCCCCGGTTGGTGTACTTCTTGGCGATCGACACGACGAGGCGCAGGTTCGCCTCGACCAGCTCGCTCTTGGCCCGTGCCGCCATGGCCTCGCCCAGGCGGATCCCCTCGGCGGTCGCCTTGAGCTCCTCCGGCGTGGAATCCATCTCGCGGGCCACGCGGGAGATCTCCTCCTCGGCGGCGCGCACCTTGTCGCGCAGATCGCGGCGCCCCTTCGGATCGCGGGTCAGCTTCAGCCGCCTGTGGTACGAGCGGATGTCGTCCTCGAGGTCCCGGAGCTTTCCGGCGGTCTCCTTGGTCTTGCGCGACAGGTCCTTCACCTTGCCGGTGGTCATCCCCATGTCGCGGATGACCAGGCCGAGCTGCACGCGCACGCGCGCGAAGTCGTGCAGCACCTCGCGGTACCGCTTCGAGCCCTCGGTCAGGCGGGACAGGTGCTTCTCGAGGTCCTCGATCTTGCGGCTCAGGCGCAGGATGCGCGCCATGGCGTCCAGGAGCCTCCGGCGCTTGCGCTCTGCGGCCCCCTCTTCATCGTCGTCGGCGACCGTGATCAGGTCCTCGACGCGGATCTCCTTGTTGCGGATGCGGTTGCCGAACGCGAGGAGCTGGGCGATGGCGTACTTGCTGCGCGACAGGGCCTTGACCACGTTCTTCTCGCCGCGCTCGATGCGCCGGGCGATCTCGACCTCCCCCTCGCGGGTGAGCAGGGGGACGGTCCCCATCTCGCGCAGGTACATGCGGACCGGGTCATTGGTCTTCTCGAGCGCCCCGGGGGACAGGTCGATCTTGGTCTCCTCGACCTCTTCCGACTTCTCGGCGGCGGCCGCCTTCTCCTCGAGCTTGGCCTTGTACTTCTCCTCCGAGTCGACCATCTCGATGCCGAGAGAGTCGAACAGAAGGAACATGTCGTCGAGGTCCTCGGGTGAATGCACCTCCTCCGGCAGCACGTCGTTGACCTCGTCGTAGAGGAGGTACCCCCTCTCCCGGCCGAGGTTGATCAGTTGCCGTACCTCTTCGTACTTCTCTTCGATACCCAAGGGAGTTCTCCTTAAGACATCGGCGAAGCCTGCCTGAGCGCTTCGATTCTTCGCTTCAATTCGACCTTGCGACGGAGCAGATCGTCCACCTCCGCAGCCTTCCCCCCCGACTCGAGCCGTTTCTGGATGTCACCCATCTGCCGCTCCAGCCGCGCCGCCCGCAGGGCCATCACGCAACCCCGGCCCTCGTCCAGGGTCGCGGGGGGATGAGGCAACGCCGCGGCCCTGGTGATGATGTCCCGGGCCTGGTCGCTCACCAGCGACGCCACCCGAGGATATGTCACGTCCTCCTCTTTGACCACCAGATCGCGTATAACTTTCACCACTTCCGCGATCCGGCTGATTTCCAGGTCTCCGTCCTCAATCTCCGCCAGGAGCGCGACGCGCGCCTCGCGGGCGTCCATCAGGGCCCGCAGGAGGCGCGACTCCGACTCGCTCACGATCCACGAGCCGCGCGCCGCCTGAAGCGGCCCGGCCGACAGGCTCTTGCGGCGCTCGCGGACCGCCTCTTTCAGCTCCTGCAGCACCAGCCGGTCTTCGATCCCGAGGACCGAGCCGATCATCTCCACGTGCGAGGCCCGGTGGACCGGGTTGTCGAGGCGCGCCAGGAACGGCAGCACCTCGTTCAAAGCCGCCACCTTGCCCCGGGTTCCGGACAGGTCCTGCCGCGCCGCGACGTCCCGCGTCAGGAACTCGATGTACGGGACCGCCTCGCCGAGACGCTGCCGGTACTTCTCCGGCCCCTGCTCCCGGACGAACAGGTCCGGGTCCTTCTTCGGCGGCAGCGAGACCACGCTCACCTCGAAGCCGCTCTCCAGGAGCACTTCCAGGGAGCGTCTCGTCGCCGCCCTTCCCGCCGCGTCGGGATCGAAGTTCACCACGACGCGATCGGTGAATCTCTTCAACAGCCTGACGTGCCCGGTCGTGAAGCCGGTCCCGAGCGTCGCCACCGCGTGCACCACGCCCGCCTGGTGGAGGGCGATGACGTCCATGTACCCCTCGACCAGGATGGCGTACCCTTCCTTGCGGATCCCCTCGCGGGCGAACCCGATCCCGTAGAGGTTCTCCCCCTTGCTGAACGCCGGGGACTCGGGGGAGTTCAGATACTTCGGCTCCCCCTCTCCCAGCACCCGGCCGCCGAACCCGATCAGCTCGTCCGCCAGGTTGACGATCGGGAAGATCACCCGATCGCGGAACCGGTCGTACGTCCGGCCGGTCTCTTCTTTCTTCGCCAGGAGGCCGGCCAGAACCGCCTGTCCCTCGGCGATCCCGTCCGACGCCAGCTGCCCCTTGAGGCCGGTCCAGCCCTCCGGCGCGAAGCCGATCTGAAAGCGATCGATCGTCGCCGCGCCGATGCCGCGGCCCGCGAGATATTTGCGGGCCGCCTCACCCGCCGGCCGACCGAGCTGTCCCCGGAACCAGGCGAGCGCCTTCTGGTTGGCCGCCAGGACTTTCTGGCGCTCGCTGTTCTCCGGACCGCGGGAGGCCGGCACGGCAATGCCGTACCGGGCCGCCAGCGATTTCAGCGCCTCGGGGAATTCCAGTTTT
>Ga0114129_10006548_pt1 | contig 16527 bp, 14 predicted proteins | sample RhiMetdeltSRZDD1_FD_80071 | JGI IMG/M metagenome (GOLD analysis project Ga0114129, IMG submission 80071) | Populus rhizosphere microbial communities from Tennessee, USA - Rhizosphere MetaG P. deltoides SRZDD1 (version 2) (version 2) | ecosystem: Host-associated > Plants > Roots > Rhizosphere >... | reverse complement strand
TTGGCCGCCAGTGACGGGGGTCAGACTTTGACTTCTATACAATTTCTTGGCATCGATCGATCGGTGGTCCGCTTCGGACGGCCCAACCGCCTCTCGAGGGCGAATTGTTAAGAAGTCAAAGTCTGACCCCGATGCTCGACGTCGAGGCGATCCACACCTACTATGGGGAGAGCCACGTGCTCCACGGCGTGTCGCTCCGGGTCGACCCTGGCGAGGCGGTGGCCCTCCTCGGTCGGAACGGCGCCGGCAAGACGACGCTGATCCGGAGCATCATGGGGTTCACGCCGCCCCGGGACGGCCGCATCGTGCTCGAAGGGGAGGCGATCCACCGCTGGCCCGCCCACCGCATCGCGCGCCGGGGGCTCGCGCTGGTACCGCAGGGGCGCCGCATCTTCGCGCCGCTGACGGTGCGGGAGAACCTCTTGCTCGGCGCCCGAACGGACGGATGGACGCTCGAGCGGGTGTTCGAGCTCTTCCCGCGCCTCCGGGAGCGTGCGGCCCAGGCGGGGGGCACGCTCTCGGGCGGCGAGCAGCAGATGCTCGCCCTCGGCCGCGCGCTACTCACCAACGGCCGGATGCTGCTCCTCGACGAGCCCTCGGAGGGACTGGCCCCGCTGATCGTCCGCGAGATCGGCCGCACCCTCGTCCGCCTCAAGGCCGAGCGCTTGTCGATCCTCCTGGTCGAGCAGAACTACCACCTCGCCCTCCAGATCGCGAACCGAGTCTACGTGATGAGCAAGGGTCAGATCGTCTACGAGGGCACGCCGGCCGCGCTCGAGGCGAACGAGGAGGTCAAGCGCCACTACCTCGGCGTCGCGTGACGGCCTGGGTCACAATGGCAGGGGAGCACATGCGGGGTCTGGACGAATTGTTCGGGGCAGAGGAGCCGCACGCGTCGTTCCATGACGCGTCGATGCTGGAGCTACGGCTCGACTACCGGGCGCGCACCGCGCCTGCACTCTTCGAGTTGTACGTAGGCGACTCCGCAGCAGCCGACGCGACGGCCCGTGAACGAACTCGGATCGGAATCCTGGAGCTGACGGGCCTGATCTTCTGGGTGCAAGAACCGCCGACCCTGGACGGACGCGCGGGGCTCCCCTGGCTCACGGGCGACGGTCCCCTCAGGGACACGGAGACGGAGATAGGCCAGGATCTGGCTCGCCAGGTTCCGCCTGAGGCGTGGGCGTGGTGTCTGTACTTCTCCGACTGGAACGCGTGCGCATACTGCGCGGCGATGGGCGTGACATTTCGGTGGGTGAAGTGAGCCGAGCCTTGGCGCTTACCGGTCGCCGGAGAAGCATCGGGTGCGCAGCACGCGGCATCATCGTGATGGTCCGGTCGCAGCACAACGCATGGATCCACGCTGTGGCCACCGTCATGGTGTGTACGGTCGGCGCGATCTCCGGGCTCTCACCCTCCGAGTGGTGCTGGATCGTGCTCGCCATCGTCGCGGTTTGGACGGCCGAGGCCATGAACACCGCCTTCGAGCTTCTGACCGACCTCGCGTCACCGACGTTTCATCCGCTCGCGGGCAAGGCAAAGGATGTGGCGGCCGGCGCCGTTCTCATCTCTGCTCTTGGGTCCGTTGTGATCGGCATGCTCGTCCTGGGGCCTCACGTCTTGACCTGGTTCACGAGGTAGCAGCGGGACCAATGCTCGCCGGCAGCACAATCTGATCGGTCGTCGCGGGGGGACTAGGGCCGGACCCGGCCCGCCGGCGCCCAGGATCCCGCGGCACCTCCGGCCGGCACGGGCTGGACAGGCCGCGGAAGTTCCGGTAACAGAGAAGCCGTGGCCTTCCGGGTCGGCTTCGACGTCGGCGGGACCTTCACCGACTTCGCGCTTCAGGCCGACGACGGACGCCTCCTCACCGGCAAACGACTCACCACGCCGGATGATCCGGCACGGGCGTGCGTCGAAGGGCTCCGCGAGCTGGTCGCCCGCGCCGGTCTGGGCTGGGCCGACCTTGACCAGGCGGTGCACGGAACCACGCTCGGCTCGAATGTCGTCATCGAGCGCAAGGGTAGGAACGTCGCCCTCCTCACGACCCGCGGCTTCCGCGATGTCCTGATTATCGGCCGCGAGAAGCGCTACCAGCTCTACGACCTCCTCATCGAGAAACCCGCCCCGCTGGTACCCCGCTCGCGCATCCGCGAGGTCGCCGAGCGGGTGGCCTTCGACGGCGAGGTGCTCGTCCCCCTGGACGAGGCCGGCCTGCGCGAGAGCGTCCGGGACCTGGTCCGGCACGGAGTGGCGTCGATCGCCGTCTGCTTCCTGCACTCCTACGCCAATCCGGCGCACGAGCGGCGCGCCGCCGAGATCGTCCGCGAGGAAGCGCCGCACGTCGCGGTCAGCCTCTCCTCGGAGGTCTCGCCCGTGATCCGCGAGTACGAGCGGACCTCGACGACCGTCGTCAACGCGTACGTGATGACCGCGGTGCGCGACTACCTCGAGCGCCTCGAGACGGCGCTCCGGGCACTCGACTCTCGCGGGCGGCTCTTCGTCATGCAGTCCGGGGGCGGCATCGCCACCGCGGAGACCATGGCCCGATTCCCCGTGCGCATGATCGAGTCCGGGCCGGCCGCCGGCGCGCTGATGGCCGCCGCGTACGGGAAGCTCACCGGCCACGCCGATCTCGTCGCCTTCGACATGGGCGGGACGACGGCGAAGCTTTCTCTGATCGCCGCCGGCGCCCCCCAGACGATCCGCGACTTCGAGCTGCACCGGATCCGCCTCCAGCCGGGCAGCGGGATTCCGATGAACATCCAGGCCATCGATCTGGTCGAGATCGGCGCCGGCGGCGGCTCGATCGCGCGGGTCGAGACCGGCGTGATCCGCGTCGGCCCCGACTCCGCTGGCGCCGCGCCGGGGCCCATCTGCTACGGCCTCGGCGGGGTCGAGCCCACGGTCACCGACGCCAACCTCGTCCTCGGCTACCTGAACCCCGACTACTTTCTCGGCGGCCGGATGCGGCTCGACGTCGAGGCAGCCCGCCGGGGCGTCGAGGACCGGGTCGCCCGGCCGCTCGGCCTCGGCATCGCGGAGGCCGCGTGGGGCATCCACCAGATCGTGACGACCAACATGGAGCTGGCGACCCGGGTCGTGTCGATCGAGCGTGGGTACGACCCCCGACGGCTCGCCCTCGCCGCGTTCGGCGGCTCGGGCCCCGTCCACGGCTGCCGTCTCGCCCAGGCCCTCGGCATCCCTCGCGCGATCCTCCCGGCGGCGGCAGGTGTCACATCGGCCATCGGGCTCCTCGCGGCCGAGGTCAGGTTCGACCTCTCGCGCTCGTACCTGAAGCGGCTCGACGCGCTGGACCCCGCGTACCTTGCCCGGATCCTGGAGGAGATGGCCGCGGAGGGCACGGCCGTCGTCCGGGAGGCGGGTGTGGCCCGGACGCTCTCGGTGGCGCGGGCCGCCGACATGCGCTACGTCGGGCAGGGGTACGAGCTATCGGTCCCGATCCCCGACTGGCCGGTCGATGGCCGCACGGCCGCGGCGCTGCGTGGCGCGTTCGATCGCGTCTACGCCCACCGCTACGGCTACTCCGACCCGAAGGCGGCCGTCGAGCTGGTGACCGTCGCGGTGACCGTGGCCGGCGCGGGGTCCGAGGTGCGGCTCCCCGAGCAACCTCCGGGCCTCCGCGACGCCGCCGAGGCCCGGAAGCCCGACCGGCCGGTCTACTTCCCGGAGGCGCGCGGCTACGTCCCGTGCGCGGTCTACGACCGGGCGCGTCTGCCGGTGGGGATGTCCATCGCCGGGCCCGCGATCGTGGAGGAGCCGGAGTCCACCACGGTCCTCCCCCCGGGGACGACCGCCGAGGTGGATCCGTGGGCGAACTTGATCGTGAGCGTCACGTGAGCAAGCTCCGGCCGGTCGGATCATGAGCGGCCCCGTCGATCCGATCACCCTGAGCGTCGTCTGGGGGGCGCTCCAGTCGGTGACGGTGGAGGTCGGCACGACGGTGCACCGGACCGCGCACTCCCAGCAGGCGCGCGAGGGTCAGGATTTCTCCGTCTGTCTCTTCGATCCCGAGGGCCGCATGGTCGCCCAGGGCCCGTATAGCCCGGGGCACATGGGGGCGATGTCGTTCGCCGCCAAGAACGCGGTCCAGGCATTCCCGGGCGACCGGCTCCGGCCCGGCGACGTGGTGCTGTTCAACAGCCCGTTCCTCGGTTCCGGGCACTTCCCCGACTTCTTCATGATCCAGCCCGCCTTCACGGAGGACGGCCGGCTCATCGGATTCGTCGCCAACATCCTCCACCATACCGACGTGGGCGGCATGCGACCGGGCAGCCAGGCCGTCGAGGGAGTGTTCGACTATTTCCAGGAGGGCCTCCACGTCCCGCCGGTGAAGCCCTGGAAGGCCGGTGAGGAGCAGGAAGACGTCCTCGCCATCATCCTGGCGAACACACGCATGGCCGAGTCGATGCTGGGTGACCTCCGCGCCCAGCGCAACTCACTCCGCGTGGGGGAGCTCCGGATGATCGACCTCGCGCGTCGGTACGGTCACGAGCCGATCCAGGCGGCGATGGCCGAGATCATGGACCGGACCGAGGCCAAGGTCCGCGCGGCGATACGGGCGATCCCGAACGGTGTCTACCCGTTCGAGGACCACATGGACGACTCGGGACCGGGTACCGACCCCATGCGCCTCGCCCTGACGGTGACGGTGCGCGACCACGACATCCTGATCGACTTCGATGGCACGGGGCCTCAGACCGAGTCGGGGATGAACTCCTACATCAACTACACGCGGTCGTACTGCTATGCGGCCGTGAAGTGCCTGACCGACCCGTACGGCCCGCAGAACGACGGCGCCTTCCGGCCCGTTCGGATCGAGGCGCCGCTCGGCTCGTTCCTCAACCCGCGTCCCCCGGCCGGAGGTGGGCCGCGGGCCGTCTTCTGCTACCGGATCTTCGACGCGGTCATCGGAGCGCTCGCCCCTGCCCTGCCCGACCGGGTCACCGCGGCCGGCTCCCACTTCGCGAACCCGACCTGCGGGGGCTTCGACCCACGACGGAACCGCCGCACGGTGGTCTACGAGCTGATCCTCTCCGGGACCGCGGCCCGGGCCGACCGCGACGGCTGCGAGGCCATGTCGATGGCCTTCAACGCCTCGAACATCCCGGTGGAGTCCCAGGAGGCCAACCAGCCCGTCCTCATCGAGCGGTTCGAGCTGATCCGAGACTCCGCCGGCGCGGGCCGCTACCGCGGTGGGACGGGCATCCGGCGAGACCTCCGGTTCTTCCTGCAGGGCGGCAAGCTCACCAACAACACCGAGCGGCACCGCTTCGGCCCGTGGGGGCTCTTCGGCGGCCAGCCAGGAAAGCCGGGTGTCACGCTGGTGAACCCCGGGACCCCCGGGGAGCGCCGGGTGCATTCGAAGGCCTCGGACACGGTGGAGCCTGGCGATGTCGTGTCGTTCCAGCAGTCGGGCGCCGGCGGATACGGCCCGCCCTGGGAGCGCGATCCCCAGGCCGTCCTCCGGGACGTCGTCGAGGACTACGTGTCGCTCGAGGGCGCGCGACAAGACTACGGAGTCGTCATCGACCCCGCGACCATGACGGTCGACGCGGTGGCGACCACGGCTCTCCGCGCCGCCATGGGGCGACCCGGCCCGGTCCCCGTCGTCACCCGCCGTGGGCCGCTCTGGTGACGCGATGGTGGCAAATGAGCTCCCCTGGGTGCAGCGCCCCCGGGGGGAACTGGGGAGGTGCCATGGGCGTGTCGACGGTCCAGTGGGTGGTGGGACTGGCTGTCGCGGTCCTGTCCGGCGGCTCCATGTCCGGTCCCGCGGGGTCACCCAGCGGAAGTGCGAACGCGCAAGCCACAGCCCTCGAACGCTGCACTCCACGGAGCCCTACGCCCCCGATCAGCGCGCTCTTCGGGCAGTGGCGTGGTGAGTTGCTCACCCCCCCCGGCTGGAAGCGATGGCCGGTCCGCTTCGTGATCCGTGGCTTCCGACCGACGTCGGACGGGTGGGCTGTCGAGGCCGACCTTGGTGGTGGTAGCGGGCGACAGACGCTCCCAATGGCCGCACGGGTCGAGCGCGAGCGCATCGTCGTCGACTTCAGTCTCCCCGGAAGGCTCGACCGGAGCTTTGCGCGAACCTATCTTTCAAGCGACGGGCAGCGCTTGAGTGGTGAGGCTCACCTGAACGGCGGAGACATCTCCAGTCACGATCAGATCTACCTGGCGATTCGTCTGGATAGAATCCCGCTCCCGGAGCTGAAGCCAGACCAGGTCCAGGCCCAGCCGGCCTTGGCGGCTTCCGTCGCAGCTCTCCCCGGCTATTGGCATGCGGGTGCCGATGGCCGACCAGATCTTGATCACGTCCTCGTCGTGGACCGCGTCCAAGTGCAGTCCGGCGGCTGGCGGATCGAGGTCCGGTCAGCTCCAAGTGGGTGCCCTCCCGAACCGGCGGTTGCCCGTCTGGTCGAGTTCCCTCGAGAAGTGCTCGGCCTGGAGGTCCGAGAGCGCGGCGGAGACCTTGTGCTCTTGCAGGTCTGGCCCCCGCCGTCCGATGCGCAATCGGACCTCCTACGAGGTCGGCGCGTCGAGGCCAATGGCGTGATGCGCGAGATCCAGTTCGAACGCGCGAAATCGCCCTGAGACGGGTCGTCCAGGCGTGCTGTGCCCCACCGTCCCGCAGGGCCGCGTCGCCAGCGGCTCCCTCACTAGCCCGGCGCTCCGCTGACGTCCGGCGCGCCTCGGCAAGGACCGCCTCGGAGGAGCCGCGCCAACGCGGCTCCGAGACTCGGGACCAGCGAGCCCCGGAGATTGGAACCAGCACCCGGCTCGGTGGCGAGACCACGAGCACTCCGTGGGCAAGGTTGCGTGCGCGACCCCCTCGCAGGATCGCGAACGGTAACGCCCGGAGGCACGGATCACTCGCCAGCTCGCCACTGATGGCCTGGGCGAGCGTGGTCAGTAACGCGGGCGGGATTGAGTCGTCAGGGCGCCCCACCGTCGCCGACCAAGGCGAAGGGCGCCCAGAAGATCGGGTGTGCGTAGCTGAACACCACGCGCTGTGTGCGCGGGTGGATATGCTCCTGCCTGTCGATCAGCCACGCCATCGTCTGCTGGAGCGCGGCCGCTCGAGACAGCCGAGGGTCGGCCTGCTGGCGGCGGAACAGCTCGGTCGTGAGCACGCGGGCCGAGGTCGTCTCCACCGGCCACTGGGAGACGAGCAGGGCGCGCGCGCCGGCGTAGAAGAAGGCCCGGCCGAGCCCGGAGACGGCCTCCGCGCCGGCGCCGCCGGCGCTCGCGGTGTTGCAGGCCGAGAGGACGACCCAGTCGGCGTCCAGGCGCAGGGCCAGGATCTCCTCCATGGTCAGGAGCCCGTCCCCGTCGATGCCGGCGACCGCCGGGGCGGAGAGCGCGAGAGCGGGTTGGTGCAGACCGTCGAGGTCGCCCGGCACCAGGCCGTGGGTTGCGAAGGCGAGGACGCGGTAGCCAGCTAGGTTCTGGGTCTTGACGGTGCGCTCGTTGGCGTCGCGGCCGAGGAAGATCTCCTTGGTCAGGTCGGCGTGGAGAGCGACCGCGATCTCGCGGATCTCGTCGGCCGTCTCCGGCAGGCGCGGGAGCATGGCGAGCTGGGCGGAGGTCGCGTCCTGCACGGCAGGCGAGCTACGCAGCGCCACCGACATCGCACGCGTACTCATGTCCGACGCGGCCGCCGCAGTCGCGCGGGAGCGCTGCGTCAGCTGCTCCGCGCTGAAGATCGGATCCCCGAAGCCCACGAACGGCCGGCGCGTGGGCGAACCGCTTGCCAGTCCCCGCAGGCTGCCCAAGGCGGCGACGGACGGCAGCATCGTCACCGCGTGGGTGCGGGCGAGCCAGGGGACGGCACGGTAGCGGGAGAAGAGCGGTGCCTGGTCGGGGCCGAGCGAGGTCGGGCTCGTAGGCAATAGTGAAAGCGGGAGCTGGCCGAGGGAGTCGTGGGCGACGACGAGGAGGCTCCGGGCGGACTGCCAGCCCGTTTCGACTGGCGCCAGGAGCGTTCGATAGAGCCCGTGCGCGGCCTCCACATCGAAGTCGGGGATGTCGCCGAGGGTCGTGGCCTGCGGATCGAGGGCACGGCGGAGGCCGGCGACGATTCCCCCAAGCGCCGCATCACCGAGTGGGGCCGCGGCGAACGCCACGGGTCCCTGCTGCGGGACCGCCCAGACGAACGTCCGGTCCGGGGAGACGTAGAAGACGATCAAGGCTTCGCCCGACCGGAGGAGTGCCTGCGCCTGCGACACGGTGGCCGGGCGCGGGTCCATGAGGGCGACGTAGTCCGGGAAGCTCCGCTCGATCTCCTCGGCCAGCGTGGCGCGGGCGCCCCGGAGCTGGTCGATCTGCGTCCGGAGATCCCGGAGCGCCTCGGGCTGTTGCTGGTCCGTCGGCGCTGAGATCCGTTTCAGCGTGTCCTGCTCGCGGCGCACCAGGTCCGCCAGCGCCGGATCGCGCGCGGCCGCCCGCGCGGTGCTGGCCCCGAGGGCTCGCTGCACCCGCTGGCCGCGCGCGGCGTCGGCCACGCGGAAGGCCTCGGCGACCGGATCCACGTCCAGCGACCGCTCGAGGGGCGTCCCGCGCAGCTCCTCGAGGAGCCGGATGTAAGCCTCGAGAATCAATTGGCGTCGCTGCTCGCGGGCCGTCGTGATCCCGCCCTCCTCGTCGGCCTGGCGGGAGCGCGGGAGGAGGAGCGGGATCGCCTCGCGGAGCACGGCCAGCGCCCGCGCCTTATGGCCGGCGGCGGCCAGGGCCACGGCGAGAAGACCGCCCCGTTCAGCCGTGTCATAGTGCCGGGGGCCGAACTGCCGCGTGGCAACCTCATGGGCCTTCGTCAAGTGCGTCACCGCCTCCTCGGCTCGGCCCGCCTTGAGGAGGGCGAGGGGCAGCGAGACCCCCGTAGTAAAGACCCGTTCGTAGAGGAACCGGTTCTCCTCGAGCCCCTCGCGCACCCGATCAAACTGAGCCAGCGCGGCTTCCCACTGTCCGTCTGCCACCAGGGCCTCGGCGAACGCCTGCCGCATGTTAGCGACCATGAGCCCGCCTCCGCCCTCACGTTCCCGGAGCTCGACAGCGACCCCCAGGAGCCGCGCCGCGTCCGCGGCGCGCGCTTCGGCCAGAAGCACGCCGGAGAGTCCCCGCACGGCATCCAGGGTCGTCGCTGACTCCTTGCCCCATTGTTGGAGCGTCCGGACCGCCGTGTCCCGGGCGAGAATCTCGGCCTCGACGAGCCGGTCCTGGCGAACCAGATTGCGGACAAGGTCGAGGCGTCGCTGGTCGAGCCAGAGCGGCCACTCGGCCTTGAGGCCAGCCTCCTCGAAGGCCTTCATCGACTGCCGGATGTAGGGCTCAGCCTCTGCCCAACGTCCTTCGGCCTCGAGCAGCGTGTATTGGGTCTGGGCGACGTTCGTCGGCCCCCACGCGCGCCCCCACCCCTGGCTGAGCCGATAGCGTGCCACGGCGGCGGCCGAGCGGGCGGCCTTCAGGTCTCCCGTCCAGGCGTACATGCGTACGAGGTTGCTTGGATACGCCGGCGCATAACGATTCGTGGCAACGGCGCGCTGCATGAGGTCGATCCCACGGAGGAAGTTTCCGTGCGCGACTTCTGCCCATGCCGCCCGACTGAAGATCTGGCCGCGATCGTCGTCCGATGTGACCCACCCGGAGTGTTGGACGGCGGCCCGGAAATCCTCTAACTCCTGACGCGCTCTCCCGAGACTGCCAGCCGCGGTTCCCCGCTCGACGTAGAAGCTGGCCAGCGTCGATCCGGTTGTGCCGGGCGATGGGCGGGCGTCGGCACGCGCGATCAGCCGGGTGACGGTCGGCGAAGCCTCATCCTGCGCCTGCGCGAAGATGGTGAGGACGTCGGTGATCGTCCGGGGTGGCGGGACGAACGCCTCTCCCTGGAAGGTCGTCGTGGCCTGCTTGGCCTCCTGGAGCGCCATCGCGCCCGACGACCCGGTACCCTGGCAGGCGACGAAGAGGAGCGCGACCAGGAGGGGAAGAACCCGAAGCCCCCAGGGCAGAGCTGGAGCCACGCCCGGCAGCCTACCCGAGATGCCTGGTCTTGAGTGAGCCAGACTCGTCCCCCATGACGGTCCCTCCCACCGAGCGCTCCACAGTAGCGCCGAGAGATGGTAACCGGAATCCGGCCGGGATGGCCAGCGGTGCTACGCGACGGGCCTGTAAAGTGCTACGGCCGCGAACAACGTGGTCGCGGGCCTCTGGCTCGCTCTGACGGGCCGGCCGGTCTCACGCTGATGTCACCGCCGGGCCGAGACGCCGGCGCGCCTCGCCGAACACGGCCTCGAACATCGGCCAGGTGAGCTTCCCCGTCTGCGTGTTCTGCCGGCTTGGGTGATAGCTCGCGAGCAAGGCCACGCCCCAGGGCAGGTCAACCGTCGCACCGTGGGCGAATCGGGGCCGGGGCCGTGGAACGGGCCACCCGATGGCGGCGGCCGCGCTCAGGTAGGCGTCGAAGCCGATCCGGCCCAGGCCAATCACGACCTGGACGCGTGAGAGGCGCGGCAGCTCTTCCCGGAGGTAGCGGGCGCACCGGCGGAGCTCCTCCCGCGCGGGCCGGTTGTCGGGGGGGACGCAGTGAAGCGCGGCCGTGATGTAGGCGTCGATCAGCCGGAATCCGTCGCCACGATGGCGTGAAGTCGGCTGCGTCGCGAAGCCATGGGCGTGGAGCGCCCGCGCGACCCACTCGCCGCTGCCGCCCGCCGCATCACCGGTGAACATGCGCCCCGTCCGGTTCCCGCCGTGGGCAGCCGGGGCGAGCCCGACCAGGAGCAGGCGGGCGGGCGCGTTCCCGAGACTCGGCACCGGGCGCGCCCAGTAGGTCTGGTCGCGATGCCGCCGTGGCGGGGAGGCCGCCACCGCCTCGCGAAACCGCACCAGCCGCGGGCAGCGGCGGCATGCGACGATTCGCGCCTGGAGGTCACGCAACGCCATCAGGCGCCATGATAGACTGCGCGGCGTCCGTCCGCTCCCGGCCTCACGTGCGGCGGCGGCGCGGACCATCGGATGCCCAGCGTGCGTGACTCGATCCGCCGGCTCGCCGCCCTGGTTGCCCCGCCTCCCCCGCCGAGCGGAGGGAACTGCTGATGGTTCCGGCGCTCATCGCCCACGGCGGCGCCGGCGGCGATCCCGACGACAAGCCGACGTACCGGGACGCCCTGGCCGAAGCCCTCGGGCGAGGATGGGCCCTCCTCCGTCGCGGAGCGTCGGCGCTGGACGGGGTGGAGGCCACCGTCCGGGCACTGGAGGACCATCCGCGCTTCAACGCCGGTTACGGCTCGGCTCTGACCGAGCGGGGAACGGTTGAGTGCGACGCGTCGATCATGGAGGGCGACGCGCTCCAGGCGGGCGCCGTGGGGGCCGTGAGCGGCGTCCGCAACGCCATCGGTCTCGCGCGCCGGATCCTCGAAGACGGCCGCCATGTCCTCCTCGTCGCCGACGGCGCGCTGGCCTTCGCGCGCGAGCAGGGCGTGTTGCTGTGCCCGCCGGACGCTCTGGTGACCGAGCCACAGCGCCGCCGCCTGGCCGAGCACTTGGCGGCGGGCCGGGAAGCCGGGGCACGCGGGACCACCGGAATGGTTGGGGGCACTGTGGGCGCCGTGGCGATCGACGTCCAGGGCCGGGTCGCCGCCGCGACTTCCACGGGGGGTTACACGGGCAAGCGGCCCGGCCGCGTCGGGGACTCTGCCCTGATCGGCGCCGGCACGTACGCCGACAGCCGGCTGGGGGGTGTGTCGACGACGGGGCACGGCGAGGCGTTCATCCGCACGGTGCTCGCCAAGACGGCACTCGACATCCTGAAGGAGCTGGACGACCCTCAGCTGGCCGCGGAGGTCTCGCTGGACATCGCCCGGGAGGACGGACGCGGCAGCGGCGGCCTCATCCTCATGGACTGGCGCGGCCGGTTGGCGTATGCCCACTCGTCGGCATTCATGCCCGTCGGCTGGTGCCTGGCAACCGCGGCGGAGCCGATCCTCCCCTTCTAGTCTCGCGCCTTCACGCGTTGACACGCGCGAGAGCGATCCGCTAGGGTGACTGGGTGCGTGAGTCATCGACTCCGTCGCCGGGCGCGGCCGCCCCAGCCCACCTCGCTCTCGATCCGGAAGTGCTGAAGGCACTCGCGGCGGCGCCGACGGCGATGCTGTCCGACGCGCTCGGGCGCTGGGGCAACATGGACGCGGCGATCCACCCGGTCGCGGCGGGGATGCAGTGCTTCGGTCCCGCCTTCGCGCTTCGCTGCTGGCCCGCGGACAACCTCACGATCCACCGCGCCGTCGAGCTGGCCGAGCACGGTGACGTGCTCGTGATCGACGGGGGCTCGGGGCGCGACACCGCGCTGCTCGGCGACATCCTGGTCTACGCCGCGCGCCTCCGGGGCGTGGCCGGCATCGTCCTCCAGGGGCTCATCCGTGACTCGGCGGCGATCGCGGCGCAGGGCCTGCCCGTGTTCGCCAGCGGCGCGACGGCGCGCGGGCCGGTCAAGGAAACGCTCGGGGCAGTCCAGGTTCCGATCCAGTGCGGCGGCGTCCTCGTCCGTCCTGGGGACCTGGTGGCTGGCGACGACGATGGAGTCGTGGTGGTCCCGCGGGAGCAGGCCGCCGCCGTCGCCGAGCGCATCCGGCTCATCCACGAGCGCGAGGAGCAGGTCAAGAAGGCGCTCGCGGCCGGACAGACGACGGTCGACATCCTGGGTCTGCGCGCCAAGCTCCCGCAGTAGCGCCGTCGTGCTCTCGGCGTCGGGCCAACAGCTCAGGCTGGCAGCACGGAGCCAATCCGCTCGCGCGCCAGTGCCATCAGGAGCTCCGGACGCGCCTTGCGGTCCGCGTCTGGCGGGAGGGCCGACCCGTCAAGCGGCGCGTGGTACGTGATGGCGATCCGGCCCGGACGCGGCAGGCGGCGCCCTGCCGGCCAGGCCTCGAACGCGCCGACGATGGTGACGGGGACCACCGGAGCCCCGGTGGCTAGCGCAAGCCGGAAGGCGCCGGGACGGAAGGGCTGGAGCTGGCCGTCGGGCGAGCGGCCACCCTCGGGGAAGATGACGAGCGCCTCTCCCTGTCGCAGGACCCGGAGCGCCCGGCGGACGGCAAGGTTGTCGGGCTCCCCCTCCTGGATCGGGAAAGCGCGGGCCCACCGCATGAGCGTACCCAGCCCACGGACGCGGAAGAACGGCTCGAGCGCCATGTAGTGGAGCGCCCGGCGGACGGGAATCGTTACCAGGATCGGATCCATGAACGAGACGTGGTTCGGCGTGATGACCGCCGGCCCGGTCCGGGGGACGTGCTCGACGCCCTCGAAGCGGATGCGGAACAGCCCCCGCGCCGCCACCCACACCCCGGGCCGGCACGCCTCGAGGAACCAGAAGGGAACCGGACGCACGCTCTCATCGTGACACGCGGCCGACGGCCGTGACAACGACGCGCCCCCCCGGTCTACTCATTGTGGCCCACCGCGGGGCCGCCGCGGTGGCGCCCGAGCACACGATCCCCGCCTACGAGGCCGCGGTGACCGCCGGGGCCGATGCCCTCTGGCTCGACGTCCAGGAATCGGCCGACGAGCAGCTCGTCGTGGTGCACGATACGCGGCTGGAGCGAACGACGAACGGCCGGGGGCGGGTACGCGAGCGCACGGTCCGGGAGCTGAAACGCCTCGACGCCGGCCGCTGGTTTGGCTGGCGGTTCCGCGGCCAGCGAATCCAGACACTGCCGGAGGTGCTCGAGCGCTTCCGCGACCGAGTCGGATTCGTCGTGGAGCTGAAGGGCAGCTCGGACGTATACCCGGGCATCGAGGAGCGCGCGCTCGGCCTGCTCCACCTGTACGGGGCGGCCGACCGGACGCTCGTCGCCTCCCTGGACCACCACGCGCTCGCACGGTGCCGCGCTCTCGACGCGGACATCCGCCTGGGCGCGTGCGTGACGGGCCGGCTCCTCGCCCCGGCGGCCCTGGCGTCGCCCGGGATCCTCACCACGCTCTGCCTCGACGCCGGACTGGTCCTCGAGGCGGACGTGAGTGCCTGCCGAGCGGCGAACCTCGAGTGCTACGTCGGCGTGGCCAAAGACGCGGAGGAGGCACGCCGCCTCGCCGCCTGGCACCCCACCGCGCTGGTCATGGGGTCAGACTTTGACTTCTGAACATTTCCACCGCGGGTACCCCGAATTGTCTGGAAGTCAGAGCCGGACCTCGGCGAGGGCGGTGCGGATCGCCTGGCGCTCCGCGTCCGGGATCGGCGTGAGCGGCGGGCGGACGTGCGCGGCAGGGATGCGGCCCAGCAGGACCAGCGCTTCCTTCATCCGGTTGTGCATGTCGACGAACGGGGGCGCGTAGAAGACGCGGACGAGCGGGTCGAGCCGGTCGTTGATCCGCCGCGCCTCGTCGAGGTCCCCCTTCCGGCAGGCGTCGAAGAGATCCGCCTGGAGGTCCGCCACCACGCTGCCCATGCCCGAGATCGCGCCGTCGGCGCCCAGGAGGAAGCTCGCCATGAGTGACATCGTGAACGACGACAGGACGGCGACCGGGCGCCCGGTGGCACGGATAGCGCGCAGGTTCCGTTCGAACGCGACGATGTCGTTCGACCAGTCCTTCACGGCCGCCACCTGCGGGATCGCGCAGAGTCGGGCAAGCGTCTGTGGCGCATATCCGATGCCGGACGCCGGCGGATACTCGAAGACGACGATCGGGAGGTTCGCGCCCTCCGCGACCTCGCTCACGTGGCGGACCACCATGTCGGGCTTGAGCTGGGCCCCCCACATGAAGTGGGTCGGCGGGAAGAGGAGGATGCCCGCGGCGCCCTCGGCCTTCGCGTCGCGGGCCAGGCGCACTGCCTCCTGGGTGCCGTCGGTGTAGACACCCGCCACGATCGGTAGCGCCCCCCGCACCTCGTCGACCGCGATCGCGAGCGCCCGCCGCCGCTCCTCGCGGTCCAGCGACGACACCTCGGCAGCGTGGCCGTTGACGACCAGGCCCGTGACGCCTCGCACACCGGCGAGCCAGCGGAGATGCCCGCGGTAGGCGGCCTCGTCGATCGAGAGGTCGGACCGGAAGGGCAGCAGGTTGGCCGGCATCACGCCCTCGAAACGGAGCGGCTCAGCCATCGTAGTCTCCCTCAGACCAGCTCGAGATTCTTGTCGCGCTCCGCCTCCATCGCGGCGAGCGCCTCGTCGATCCCGCTGCCGTCGTGGATGATCGCCGACACCGCCGCCGCGATGGCACGCGGGTCGTCCGCGCCCGGGTAGAGGGCGTTCCGTCCGATCATGGCGCCTCGGACGTTCGCCCCCGCCGCCATCCCTCGGCGCAAATCCTCGAGCACGGGCCGGGGGTCCCCCACCGCCTCGCCCCCCAGGATCACCAGCGGCAGCGTGGTCGCGCGGGCAACGCGCTCGAACTCCGGGCAGGTCGGTAACTTCATCCACGTGTAGAGGGAGCTCGCCCCCATGGCGGACGCCGCGCTGACGGCCTCGGTCAGCGCGCGAGCCGTGCGAACAACCCGGTACGTCCCGTTGTCCTGAACGACCGGCAAGGGCTCGAGGAACGAGAGCAGGCTTGCCTCCGCCAGCTCGCTGATCGCCCGCACGCACCCCTCGATCGTGGCGAGCGAGCCGCGATCCGTCGGGTCGATCCGCACCATGAACTTCCCGCCGTCCATTCCCAGGACCAGCATGCGGCGGGTCGTGAAGGCGGTGAAGCGGTCGTCCATCTCCCAGGCGGTCCCGGGCAGCCCTCCCCGGTTCATGCATCCGATCAGGAGCCGCTCGTCGAGCGGGCTCTGTCCGCCCCGCTCGCGGACGAGCCCGGCCAGGATCAGCAGATCCTCGACGATGTCCGGCGTCGACATGAAGCCGTCGATGCCGGGGTGGCTCAGCACCCGGAGGATCCGCGCCAGGAACTCGTGCCGGTCCGCCATCGCCAGGGGGTCGTCCTGGATCCTGAGGCTGGCGCGCCCGGGATGATCGGCGGCCAGGATGACCAGCTTGCCGTCGGGCGCCGCGACGCGCCGCCGCGCGCGCCGGTCCGCCTCGCCGTCGGCGAACCCGGGCTGCCGGACCCGAAGGTCGGTGATCGCCTCGTACAGCTCGCGCGGCAGGTACGCGCGCGCGTCGAATCCCGTCGGCATGGTCGGCTCCTTCGTGTTCAGGGGATTGACGACAGCTCCACGCCGCAGTCGCCCAGCAACCCCGTGTCCCAGCAGGCGTCGGGATCTGCTGAGCCCACCGAGGCGCGCCGGCACTTGAGCGCGGTGACGACGTCGGCGAGCCTCAGGATCGCCGAAATCGACCGCCGCCACAAGAGACCGGCGTGGAGTGGCTCGTCATGGACGTCGCCGGAACCGGTCCGTCGGTGGCAACGGGCGCTTTCCGGCCCGACATCCCGTCACGGCTTCACGAGGAGGCTTCGTCGGAGCCAGAGCGTCCCGGCTAGGATGCGGTGTCCTCGGGGGCCAGGTCCGGCAGGAGGCGGAGCGCAAGCGTCCCAGCCAGGAGTGCGTCGCCACGCGCGCGGGGCGGGACGACC
>Ga0114129_10006547_pt1 | contig 16528 bp, 13 predicted proteins | sample RhiMetdeltSRZDD1_FD_80071 | JGI IMG/M metagenome (GOLD analysis project Ga0114129, IMG submission 80071) | Populus rhizosphere microbial communities from Tennessee, USA - Rhizosphere MetaG P. deltoides SRZDD1 (version 2) (version 2) | ecosystem: Host-associated > Plants > Roots > Rhizosphere >... | reverse complement strand
CGGTAAATGAACACCCAGCTTAATGCACTCGTCGAAGAAAAATTCATGGGGCGTTTGAATCATAATACCGGCGCCATCGCCCGTATTATTTTCGCAGCCGCAGGCTCCGCGGTGTTCCATATTTTCCAATACGGTTAAAGCATCGCTGATCGTTTGGTGACTTTTGTGCCCTTTAATGTTTGCTACGAATCCAATGCCGCAGGCATCATGCTCAAATGAAGGATGGTATAGACCCTGGTTACTTGCCATGGAAATGCATAGTTTTTTGAAAATATTCAATAAATAGTCAATTTCTCTGTATAATTTCTAAATACATAGCAAGCAACCGAATGAAATTACGAAAAAAACTCCGAATTTACCGTTGTTTTATGCAATTTTTTCCCAAAAATGGTCGACTTTGCTGCCATTTTAAAGTGTCGGAATACCTGACTATGTAATGTTTGAAAAATGATATGTGCAACCTAATTTATAAGCGCTTTTTCCCTTTGGGCTTTTCAATGGATTGGTTGCTTACAAAGTTAAGACAAACATCGATTAAAATTGTTGTGCCCATCACACTTATACAGCAGGCCGGCAATTAAACGGGTACAAAAATATTGCCTGCATACAAGTGTATAACTTACAATTCTTTCTACAAATCTAAATTATTATTACTGCTATTTGCTGTGGTTACTACCAGTATATGTATTACGAATTAGAAAAATACAAGTAATTGGATTTTATAAGCAAAACCACTTATTTACATTTACCAGCTAATCCTTAACACGGATGCAGATGCCATTGTTTGATTCATTCAACATTCGGTAAAACCCAAACCCGCAAAACCCGTTCTTTATGAAAACGCGCTCTTTTTTAAATAGGGTCAGCAGCGCATTCGCGTGCCTGTTTCTTTTCTTGCCCTGCCTGTTAACAGCCCAGCCCGATTACTCTTTCAAATCGGCTACACTTCAATCAGGCACCGCCCTACAAACCGGCGCGGTGTATCGCTTCAGCAATGTAAAAACCGGGGTTGATGCCCTGGTAACAATTACATTTATTACAACCGGCTGTACGTTATCGCAATTCGACAACGACGGTGGCGCCGGATACCTCGATGCTTTTCAACCCGAAATACTGGTACCCGCACATACCAATGGCTATGCTCAGTTTCATATACAATTTGTAACAGCCGGCACCAGCACGGCCCTGGTGCAAAGCGAAATACCAGCCTCGGCTATTGACATCGATGGCAATAATTCATTGTGGGGCGGACCGCTGAATGAGTACGATGGTATTTCGATGGGCGCATCGAGCTATGTTGATTACAATATGCTGGGTTCACAACTGGGCATTACTTATTCGGCCGGCTGGGTGCAGGCGCTCAATACCGGCGGTTCTGAATATGGCGGCATCAGCCTCTCTGCCACTTCGGTCATGATCACTATTGTAAATGCAAGCGCTTCCTCGTTCGATTATAGTACCGGTGTAAATAACCAATCGAATATTTCAACCCTTTACCGGCAAAAAAGTTTATACTTCAAAAAGTTCACCTACCCCAACTCTGTTCTTGCACTACCGGCTGTTGCTTCATCCAATGCCATACAATCCGATAACCAACCCGGCGGTGTACCTGAATTATTTCCATCCCTGATTCATTCAAACGTTACCCTTTGCCTAACGGCCTCAACAAACAGCCATGTAATGCTTCACCTGTTAAATAATGATGGACGAGAAGTAATGTACAAAAGGTGGACAGCTAATAAAGGGAAGAACAGATTTGATTTTATAATTGATAAATACCTGCCGGCAGGTGTTTACATAGCGATGATCTATAACAATGGGAAAGTAAATAGTGAGCGGATCATCATACAACCATAAGCGGGTAAATTGTGTGTAATATACGGCGGTCCACTGGCTGAAGAGCCGGATGGGGCCGCCTTTTTGGCTATTTTGGGGACACGTTCTGCATTTTAACAATTTTTAACAAAAGCCCGTTTTATGTGACTTTGGTGGGGAGTCCTTTACAAACAAACATGCATCCTATTCTTTATGTATTGCTTACCTTGTTGCTGTTTATTTGCATACACTTGTAAAATGGTTATTATGAGTACCTAACGATCATCTGTGAGTTAAGTCATAAACCATACTTCGTTTGCCATGCACAGTTATAATGTTAATAACTTTTACGTCCACCATTTGTCTGCTGTGCTGTAACCTCGTAACTTTGCAGCGCAAAATCCAATATAACGCCTGAAGCCCACTGTCCAAATTACTCTGCCATTTTTCTAACCATTGTTTATTACTGCCATAGTAATCTTTTTTTCACAGATTTTTTTTATAACCATAAATCAATAATTTATGAATGAAGATGCTATGTCTGGTATTGTGCACCTAACCAAAGAAGAGCTGTTGGAGCTTACCAGGGAAGTAAAAGAAACTATTGCACACCCTGATACCCAACAAAAGGCACATAGGAATTTTACTGCTGCCCAGCTTTGGTTTCGTCGCCGTTATATGCGTTCGGCATCTAAGTGGATCCGCAAATAATCAATATCAGTCTTGTTTTAAGTATGATCAGTTTATCCTATCCGTGAAAAGACCATTTCGCAAGCTATCAGGCGATTCATCGCTTTTATGTGAAGGTGTTTTATAACTTAACAATATCCGTGTAAAGCCGTCCCTTATTGGTTCAGGCGAATTCATTCGCCACTCGTATAAAGTGGGTTTATTTATGCACTATTTACCCTGATTAGAGAGTATCCAATATCTGTGCAATGACCATTGGTAAGTGGGTTTTTATATATGCACTATTTAACCTTAATTAGAATCGTATTCCAATATCTGTGCAAAGCCAGTTCCGTTAAACTATGAAAGCGATTCTTCGCTTTCACTTTAAATGATTATGATGAATAAAAATATCCGTCTGTGTTAACTATGATGTAATACAGTATCCGTGAAAAAATCATTTCGTAGCTAAAGGAGCGATTTCGTTCGCCGTTATCGCAGTATCCTTAAAAAGATCATCCCGTCAGATATCATGACTGAAGCCCCGCCTCGGCGGGGCTTTACTTTTTTGTTTAAAACAGAAAGTCCGCTGATGAGGCGGACTTTTTGATTTTGAACCTTTGATCACCCTTTAGTATGTTTATAGTACAATATCGTTTTTAGTGTGTTGGTTTGGGTTATTTCGTTAACCCGTATTCTGGTAGTATATAAACGAACCGCGTGCCAAACCCGAAGGCTGTTAGTAATCAAACTGTTGTGCGCATACGCGTAAAAAATACAGTTCCTGTTAAAGGAACAAATTCCCAATAAGGTAACAGGGCTCGGCCCCGATAAGTAGTTGTATGTATATAGCCCAGGTCTTCAGACCCGGACCTGAAGATCCGGGATATAAAAAAGCCTCCCGACAAGTCGGGAGGCTACCACATAGAAACAGATAACATGTATGTTTATACCAAATATCCAAACAGCGTGTCATTTTTATTCAACGCTGTAAAGTCGATATTATATCGTTGCATATTCTGTAAAAGAATATCGTAATCTTCTTTGTTTTTTAACTCAACACCAACCAATGCAGGGCCTGTTTCCTTGTTATGTTTTTGCATGTACTCGAACCGGGTGATGTCGTCATTGGGCCCCAATACATGGTTAACAAACTCTTTTAAAGCGCCGGGCCTTTGTGCAAACCGTATCAGGAAATAATGTTTCAGCCCTTCGTACTGCAGGCTGCGCTCTTTAATTTCCTGCATGCGGTCGATATCGTTATTGCTGCCGCTAATGATGCAAACAACTGTTTTGCCTTTTATAACATCAGCGTAATCATCGAGGGCAGCAATTGATAAGGCGCCGGCCGGCTCAACAACAATGGCATCTTCGTTGTACAACTTTAAAATGGTAGAACATGCTTTTCCTTCGGGCACGAGGTGCATTTCGTCGAGCACTTCTTTACAAATAGAAAAAGTAATATCCCCTACTCTTTTCACGGCAGCGCCATCAACAAAACGGTCGATGGTGTTCAGCGTTACCGGCTCGCCTGCCTTTAAGGATTCGAGCATCGAGGGAGCGCCTTCGGGTTCGAGCCCGATGATCTTTGTTTTGGGTGAATAAGTTTTAAAATATGACCCAACACCCGCACTCAATCCACCGCCGCCTACCGGTACAAACAGGTAGTCGATGTCTGATAACTCTTCAAGGATCTCCAGTCCAACGGTTCCCTGTCCTTCAATGATTCGGTAATCGTCGAACGGAGGAATAAAGGTCATGCCGTTTACTTCGGTGAATTGTTTGGCAGCCACCGCACAATCATCGTATGTATCGCCTATCAGTTGTATTTCAATATTATCCTCGCCAAACATTTTGGTTTGATTCACCTTTTGTTTGGGTGTAATAATCGGCATGAACACCACGCCTTTTACATTGAGCTTTTTGCACGAGAAAGCAAAACCCTGGGCATGATTGCCGGCACTTGCACATACCACGCCGCGTTGTAACTGATCGGCAGGCAAGCTGCTCATCATATTATACGCACCGCGCAGTTTGTACGAACGTACTACCTGAAGGTCTTCCCGTTTCAGATACACCTGGCACTGGTATTTGCGCGACAGGTTGTGGTTGTACATCAGTGGAGTTTTATGCACCACTTTTTTCAACCGCAATGCTGCCTTGTGAAATTCCAGTTCCCTTCGGCTTTGCTCAGCCCCTGTATTTGTTGATGTGCCCATGTAGGATTGAGTTAAAAGAAATAGCCACCGCTGTTTTAGTTATCAGAAAACGCAAACGTTGCAAAACGCTGAACGCTGAATGCATAACGCTAAACGCTTAATACATACGGTGGCTAATGAATTGGCACCAGGCAGTAGTCACCAGGCAGTAGGGAATTGCAAATGCCTATTGCCCATTGCCTTTTGCCTGGTTCTTACGCTTCTACCTGCTGGTTTTCGGGACGCAGGCTGCGTACCACTTTACCGGCCTGCCACATTTCGCTTTCGCGCAGTTCTTTCAGTTCTGCTTCGAGTTTTTCGCGATAGTCGGCCTGGCTGTTGCTGTCGATAGAACGTTGTGATTCCTTACCGGTAGCAACGCTTTCATATAATTCGGTGAATACAGGTAAAGTAGCGTCGCGGAATTTTTTCCACCAGTCTAGTGCACCGCGTTGTGCAGTGGTGCTGCAGTTGGCATACATCCAGTCCATACCATTTTCGGCTACCAGCGGCATCAGCGACTGGGTCAGCTCTTCTACAGTTTCATTGAAAGCTTCAGAAGGGGTATGTCCTTTACTGCGCAATACCTGGTATTGGGCAGCAAAAATTCCCTGAATAGCGCCCATCAAAGTACCTCTTTCGCCGGTTAAATCGCTGAATACTTCTTTTCTGAAGTCGGTTTCGAACAGGTAACCGCTACCAACGGCAATACCTAATGCAACTACTCTTTCTTTTGCTTTACCGGTAGCATCCTGGAAAATAGCATAGCTACTGTTCAGTCCGCGACCCTGTAAAAACATTCTGCGTAACGAAGTACCTGAACCTTTGGGAGCAACGAGAAATACATCCACATCTTTGGGAGGCACGATACCGGTTTGCTCGTTGAAGGTAATACCAAAGCCATGAGAGAAATATAATGCCTTACCAGCAGTTAAATGTTTTTTAACGGTAGGCCACAACTGAATCTGAGCAGCATCGCTCAGCAGGTAGCAAATAATGGTACCGCGTTGTAATGCTTCTTCTATTTCGAACAATGTTTCGCCGGGTACAAATCCATCCCGCACCGCTTTATCCCAGGTTTTTGAATTTTTACGTTGACCAACAATTACGTTGATGCCGTTGTCTTTCTGGTTCAGCGCCTGGCCGGGTCCCTGTACGCCGTAGCCGATCACTGCAACCGTTTCATTTTTCAATACCTGTTGCGCTTTGGCAAGTGGAAACTCTTCGCGAGTTACTACATTTTCTTCCACACCGCCGAAATTTAATTTTGCCATTGTTGTTTACTGTTAGATTATTAAAGAAAAAATATTGAATGTTGAATGCAGAAGTAAAGAACTTCAGTATTTACATGGTAAAAACTTCGTCACCTTTACCCAGGTACTCGTTTTCTATCACTTCTTCACCGGGTTCGGTTTTTTCAAATTCTTTCAGCTTGTCGTGAAAACCGCTGCTGGCCTTAATGATGGCCACGCGGGCGCTGCGAACAAACTCAATCAGTCCGTACGGTTCCAGCACTTCAACCAGTTTATCGGTTTCCTCGCGTTGACCTGTTGTTTCAAATACGGTGTAATCTTTTCTGATCACTACCGCGCGGGCGCCGTATTCGCGTAACAGGCGTTCTACCTTTACTTTTTCAGCAATTTCATCGGTAGATACTTTATACAAAGCCAGTTCCTGCCAAACAATTTCTTCGTTGGTATTGTAGTAGGCTTTTAATACTTCTACCTGTTTTTCGATCTGGCGCACCAGCTTTTTTACCACCTCTTCCAGTTCATTGATCACAATGGTGAAGCGGTGAATGCCTTCTACTTCAGAAGGAGAAGTATTCAAACTTTCGATATTGATCTTACGGCGCGAAAATATGATCGCAATACGATTGAGTAAACCAATCTGGTTTTCTGTATATACCGTAACCGTGAATTCCTGTTTCATGATATAACCCAAAGGGCATTAAATGAATAACTACAATTACTATTTTAATTTTCTTTGATGGCCACTACCCGTAACCTTTTATAATCGGCATACCATTTATAATTCCTGTATTGTGTTTGCCGTAAAATGTCCTGCACTTCTTCCAGTATGGCATCTTTTTTTGCACTGTCAATTCCTTCCAGAAAAGCGCCGCCAAACATGAGTATCCAATCTTTGATCCCCTGCTGCGCATCTTTCAATTCGGTATCGCGATTGTAATGCGTAGCGTAGGTAACCCTGAATCCCTGCTTTTCGAGCAAACCGGTATACTCACTCAAGGAAGGATAATACCATATTTCGCGGGCTGCATTTTTTTTATATCCGTGCTTTCGCAAAGCCGATTTTAATGCATTCACAATCCTTTCCACATTTCCTTTACCACCCATTTCAAGCACCAGCCTTCCACCGGGTTTCAGCGTGTTGTACATGCAGCGAATGGCCTTTTCCTTATCGGTTACCCAGTGCAGTACTGCATTGGAAAATATGGCATCGAATGGCTCCTTAAACCTGAAGTCGGTTACAGAGGCCACCTGAAACGTGAGGTGCGGATAATCGTTTTTCGCTTTCGCAATCATATCAACCGACTTATCCATTCCTGTTACCACAGCGCCCGATGAGGCTATCAGATTGGTAAGGTACCCGGTACCACAACCTACATCCAATATGCGTTCTCCTTCCTGCGGCGTCAATAACTGCACCAGGTGTTCTCCGTACTTAAAAACAAAATCATGTTTATTATCGTACAGCGTGGCGTTCCAGGTCATCTCATTTGTAGCGGCCATTGGTTGTTTAACTTTATTATTTCAATCTTATTTCAGCAACACTGCAACCCTGGGGCACCATCGGGAAAACATTGTTCTCTTTACCTACCATTACTTCGAGCAGGTAAGCGCCTTTTGTATTGAGCATTTCGGTCAATGCTTTTTTCAGATCGGTCCTTTTTGACACGCTTTGCCCGGGAATTTTGTATCCTTTGGCTACCTGTACAAAATCAGGACTGGCGATATCAACAAACGAATAGCGCCTGTCGTGGAAAAGCTGCTCCCACTGGCGCACCATGCCCAGGAACTGGTTGTTTAAGATCAGGATCTTTACATCAATTTCACATTGCATAATGGTCCCCAACTCCTGAATGGTCATCTGAAAACCACCATCACCAATAATCGCTACAACAGTTCTTTCAGGCGCACCTACTTTGGCGCCCAATGCAGCGGGCAAGGCAAAGCCCATGGTTCCCAAACCGCCCGACGTGATATTGCTTTTTGAATGGGTGAATTTTGCATAGCGGCAGGCAACCATCTGGTGCTGGCCTACATCGGTTACAATGATCGCATCGCCACCGGTTAATTCGTTCAGGGTTTTTATTACTTCACCCATGGTCATTTGGTCGGTGGTGGGGTTCAGTTCGGGGGTGATGCAGGTTTCTTCTTCCTGCTTCATAAATTCTTTGAACTTCTGTAACCATTGCGGATACACTTTTTGTTCAATCATCCCGGTTAACAGGGGCAGGGTTTCTTTACAATCGCCCCACACCGGTACTGTTGCTTTTACGTTCTTATCAATTTCTGCAGGATCTATATCAAGATGAATGACTTTAGCTTGTTTGGCATATTTATCGAGGCGGCCGGTAACGCGGTCGTCGAAACGCATACCCACGGCGATCAATACATCGCACTCATTGGTCAATACGTTGGGGCCGTAGTTACCATGCATGCCCAGCATACCTACATTCAGCGGATGATCTGTAGGCAGGGCGCTTAAACCCAGAATGGTCCAGGCAGTAGGAATGCCGGCTTTTTCGATAAACTTTTTGAATTCATTTTCGGCTTTACCAAGTATAACCCCCTGTCCGAATATTACAAAAGGTTTTTCGGCTTCATTGATAAGCTTAGCAGCTTCGGCAATATATTCCTTACGCACAATTGGCTTGGGGCGATAGCTGCGAACATGGTCGCATTTGGTATATCCTTCGTAATCGAATTTTTGTAACTGGGCATTTTTGGTAATATCAATCAACACGGGGCCGGGTCTTCCGCTGCGGGCAATGTAAAAAGCCTTTGCCAGCACGGCGGGTATTTCGGTGGCATCGGTAACCTGGTAATTCCATTTGGTAACCGGCGTAGTAATATTGATCACATCTGTTTCCTGAAAAGCATCTGTTCCCAGCAAGTGAGCAAACACCTGACCGGTGATGCACACCAGCGGCGTACTATCGATCTGGGCATCTGCCAAACCCGTCACTAAGTTGGTTGCACCGGGGCCACTGGTTGCAAATACCACACCCACATCACCCTTTGCCCGCGCATATCCCTGAGCGGCATGTGTAGCGCCCTGCTCATGACGCACCAGAATATGGTTCAGTTTTTCCTGATAATCATACAACGCATCATAGATCGGCATAATGGCACCACCCGGATACCCAAATATGGTATCGACACCCTCGGCCAGAAATGCTTCCAACACAGCGACCGAGCCGCTGATATTTGTTACTGCTGGCTTCTTGTCTGTCTTTCCTTTGGCAGGTGCCTTTTCGATTGTACTCATAAACTTATTTTAATGATTCAATAGAGTCGTTTTTAAAAGATTGCTGATTACGCTTCATCCGTTACACAACCTTCCGAAGCGTCTTTTACCTGCTTCGCGTATTTATATAAAATGCCTTTTGTTGCTTTTAATGCAGGCTGCTTCCATTCCGCTTTACGTTTGGCCAGTTCGGCTTCACTTATTTTAAGCGTAATGGTATTTTTAACAGCATCCAGTTCAATGATGTCGTTATCCTGTACCAACCCGATAGTACCTCCATCAAATGCTTCAGGCGTAATATGCCCTACCACAAAGCCATGGGTACCGCCGCTGAAACGGCCGTCGGTGATCAGGGCTACACTTTTTCCCAAACCGGCACCAATAAGCGCCGAAGTAGGCTTCAGCATTTCGGGCATACCGGGAGCTCCTTTAGGACCAACATACCTGATCACTACCACATCGCCGGGTTGCACTCTTTTGTTCTGAATACCGGCAATCAGTTCAAATTCGCCATTGAACACGCGGGCGGGTCCTTCAAAACGTTCGCCTTCTTTACCGGTGATCTTGGCCACACTGCCTTTTACAGCGAGGTTACCATACAGTATCTGCAGGTGACCGGTGGCTTTAATGGGCTGCTCGAGCGGATATATAATTTTTTGTGTTTCGAAATTCAGGTCGGGAACACCGGCCAGGTTTTCGGCGAGTGTTTTACCGGTTACCGTAAGGCAATCGCCATGCAGCAATCCTTTTTGTAACAGGTATTTCATTACCGATGGCAAACCGCCATGATCGTGCAGGTCCTGCATCAGGTATTTTCCGCTGGGTTTAAAGTCGGCCAGCAGGGGAACCTTGTTGCTTATTTGCTGGAAGTCGTCCTGTGTTAACGGCACATCCACACTTTTGGCAATGGCGATCATGTGCAATACGGCATTGGTGCTTCCGCCCAGTACCATAATTACGGTGAGCGCATTTTCAAAAGCTTTGCGGGTCATGATATCGCGGGGTTTGATATCTTTTTCCATCAGGTAACGGATGGCCCTACCCGCTTCGAGACATTCCTGTTTCTTTTCTTCGCTTAATGCGGGGTTCGATGAAGAGAAAGGCAAGCTCATACCCAGCGCTTCAATGGCCGATGCCATGGTATTGGCAGTATACATACCGCCACAGGCGCCGGCGCCGGGGCAGGAGTGTTGTACAATGCCTTTGAAATCGGCATCGCTTAACTGGCCGGCAATTTTTTGCCCCAATGCTTCAAAGGCCGAAACAATGTTCAGGTCCTGTCCTTTATAATGACCGGGTGCAATGGTACCACCGTACACCATAATAGCCGGACGGTTCAACCGTCCCATGGCTATTAGTGAGCCGGGCATATTTTTATCGCAGCCGGGTATAGCAATCAGTGAATCGTAATATTGAGCGCCGCAAACTGCTTCAATGGAATCGGCAATGATATCGCGGCTTACCAGCGAATAGCGCATACCGTCGGTTCCGTTGCTTATGCCATCGCTTACACCAATGGTATTAAAAATCAATCCTACCAGTTGGTTATCCCAAACGCCTGCTTTTACAATTTTGGCCAGGTCGTTCAGGTGCATGTTACACGTGTTGCCATCGTAGCCCATGCTAACAACGCCTACCTGTGCTTTCTTTAAATCTTCGTCGGTTAAGCCAATGCCGTACAACATTGCCTGGGCCGCAGGTTGTGTTACATCCTGCGTGATCGTTTTTGAATATTTGTTTAATTCAGCCATTATAATTTTTTATGTTATCAGCGATTAGTTCTTTATTGATCTTCGGTTGCGTCGCACACGTCATCGTTCTGTTCTTTACTCAAATCCTATGCAACAGCTTCCTTTGTAACCGGCGTTTCCGTAACCCTGTTCTTATATGCCTGTTGAATAATCTTTCCTAATGAATCGTTCCAGCTCTTCGGGAAAACGGCCTCGTCGAGCGATTGCCAGCCGATCACTTCGGCAGCGGTGCCGCAAAAGAAGGCGGCATCGGCCTGTTTTAATTCATCGGTGGTGAATAAGCGTTCTTCAACGGGTATATTCAGTTCTTTACATATTTCAATTACCGTAGCACGTGTTATGCCGGGCAAAATATTTCCTGTTGGCGGCGTAAACAGTTTGCCGTTCTTTTCAAAAAACACATTTGCGCCGGGACCTTCGGCCACATATCCGTTCATATCGGTTAACAGCGCTTCGTCGTATCCTTTTGCTTTTGCTTCCTGACTGGCGAGTATAGAGTTTACATAATGTCCGCTGGCTTTTGCTTCAATCCTGAACCCTTTTGGGTTGGGGCGCTGGAACGAAGAGGTCATTACCCGCAATAATTTTTCGCCGAGGAACAAACCCATTTCCCAGGCAGCGATCAAAATATATGATTCGTTATTCGGGTTGAAGCTCATATTGGCCGGCGCGTAAACTACCGGGCGTATATATGCGTTTTGCAGGTTGTTCCGGCTCAGTACTTCATAAGTGGCATCGATCAGTTCATTGGTAAGCCAGTGATATGGCATGTTCAACGCATCGGCAGAATTCTTTAAGCGGTCGTAATGCTCGGCTGCTTTAAAAATTTTAGTGCTGCCATCTGCCGTTTTGTACGATCTGATACCTTCAAATACCGCATAGCCATAGTGTAAACTCTGACTGTAATAGTCGGTAGTTGCCTCCGATGCTTTTACATAAGCACCGTTGAGGTAAATGATCGTATCGTTATTATAATATGCCATATAGTTATAGTTGATAAGGTTAAATACAAGTTCTAAGGTCTAAGTTGTAAGTTCTAAGTTTTAAGGCGCAAGCCTTCGACTACGCTCAGGATTTCTTCAGCCCCTTCGACTTCCGCCTACGCTAAAGCTTCGTCGGACAAGTCGCTCAGGGCAAGTCGCTCCCGGTTTAAAACAAAAAACCCGCCTCGTTGGAGGCGGGTCTTGTATGCTTAGTTTTTTTCGTAAACTTATACACCACCTCCGTGCGTTGCAGGAATAATCACCACCACCACAATAATTATTATTGCAGTTACGACTGAGATGATGTTATTTAATCTGCTTCTTTGCATAAGAGGACTCGTGTTGTCACAAATATACACCCGCCGTTTCGATTTAAAAAGAACTTTTTTTGCCCAAGGCTCAGATATCTGAAGTCCGGGGCTGGCGAAGTCTGAAGTCGGAGGTCTGAAGTCGGATTGAACCCGATTATTCATCTTCGTTTACTTATTCTTACCCCATTTGATTTCAGTCTTCGAACATCTGACTTCGGACTTCCGACTTCCGACATCAGATAATCGTCGACTTCCTCGCCTCAATATTCGCCTGATTCACTCCACCCGGTATGCGATTGGCCACATAATCACTTACCAGCTCACCAATGGTAGAGGTGAAATAAAAATTAACAGTATCAATATCTTTTGTAACAAAGCCATTTAGCAGCGTCCACTCAACACCCAGGCGTACAGCCTCAGCTTCCTTCTTCAAACCAAAATGATCGAGCAACATGGCTGCTGATAAAATACTGCCGATTGGGTTGGCAATGTCTTTACCGGCTGCCTGCGGGTATGAACCGTGTATCGGCTCAAACAACGCAGTACCCGTACCCACCGAGGCAGAAGGCAATAAGCCCAAAGAACCACTGATCACACTGGCTTCATCACTGATGATATCGCCAAACATATTTTCGGTAAGAATTACGTCGAACTGTTTGGGATTCAGAATGATTTGCATGGCGGCATTGTCAACAAACAAAAAATCAACCTTTACATCGGCATACTCCCCGGCAATTTCCTGTACCACTTTACGCCACAGGCGCGATGTTTCGAGCACATTGGCCTTATCTACCAGGGTTAATTTTTTGCGGCGTTGCTGTGCATACTGAAATGCCAGCCGTGCCACGCGTTCAATTTCAGGGCGCGTATATACGCAATCGTCAGAGGCCCGTGTTCCGTCTTCACTTAATTCTTTCTTTCCAAAATAAATTCCGCCTGTCAGTTCGCGGAAAATTATAAAATCAACGCCTTCTAATTGCTGTGCTTTCAAAGGCGACAAATGTTGCACCGACGGGTATGTTGTTACCGGTCGAATATTGGCAAACAATTGCAACGACTTCCGCAATTTCAGCAGGCCCTGCTCGGGGCGTACTTTGGCCGATGGATCGTTATCGTATTTAGGATGGCCGATGGCGCCAAACAATATTGCATCACTTTGCAAACAGGCTTCAATCGTTTCGTCGGGCAGCGGATTGCCGGTTTTATCAATGGCATCTGCACCCATTAAGCAATAGCGGTAATTAAATTCATGACCGAATTGCTCGGCAATGGCATTTAAAACCTTAACGGCCTGTCGGGTTACTTCGGGGCCTATGCCATCACCTTCTATAATAACAATGTTCTTTTCCATAATTAGTGTTTTCAGGGCGGGGGCATCCCCCCGGCCCCCCGACTCGTCGGGGGGAGATTAAATGCGCGCGGCTTCAAAAGCTTCTATGTCGCCACGCAGACTGAGCAGGTAATCAATATCGTCGTACCCGTTCAGCAAACAGGTCTTTTTATAAGTGCTAATATCAAATGTTTCCTGTGCACCAGTAGCATTTATGGTTATTGTTTGTTGTTCAAGATTTACTCCAACTTCTGTATTCGGATCGTTTTTAACTGCCGCAAAAATTTGCTGTAAAAAAGCCTCACTTACCTGAACGGGCAGTAAAAAATTATTAAGGGCATTGTTCCTGAAAATATCAGCAAAAAAGCTGCTCACTACCACATCAAAGCCAAAATCTTTAATGGCCCAGGCAGCATGTTCGCGGCTTGATCCGCAACCAAAGTTTTTCGCTGCTACCAGTATCTTTCCTTTATAAACCGGATTGTTCAGCGGAAAATCAGCTTTCGGTTGTTGTTCATCGTCATTAGCATAGCGCCAGTCGCGAAACAGGTTCTTACCAAATCCATCCCGGCTGGTGGCTTTTAAAAACCGTGCAGGAATGATCTGGTCGGTATCGATGTTTTCGATATTAACCGGAACAACGGTGCTGCTCACTATGTTTATCGCCTTCATTAATGTGCAAATGTGCAAATTTGAAAATGTGCAAATGGAACGTTCATTATTTACAAAGCTTTCCGAAATACAACGAACTCATTTTCACATTTGCTAATTTGCTAATTTTCAAATTAGTTCTCTTACATCAACAACTTTACCCGTTATCGCAGCTGCTGCTGCAGTTAACGGGCTGGCAAGGAATGTGCGGGCATTGGGCCCCTGCCTTCCTTCGAAATTGCGGTTGCTGGTGCTGATGCAATATTTACCAGCCGGTATTTTATCTTCATTCATTCCCAAACAGGCCGAACAGCCGGGCTGGCGCAACTGAAAACCTGCTTCTTCAAATATTTTATCAATACCTTCCTGGCGCGCCTGCTTTTCGACCTGCCTGCTGCCGGGCACTACCCATACTTCAACATCGCTGGCTTTATGCTTTCCTTTTACAAAAGAAGCAACCATGCGCAGGTCTTCGATACGGCTGTTGGTACAACTGCCGATGAATACATAATCAACCTTTTTATCTTTAAGGCTGGCGCCGGGTTGCAAACCCATATAGTTAAGCGACTTCAAAAAAGAAGTGCGCTCTGATTCGCTGATCTCATTTTCGGCAGGAATATGGCCGGTAACACCCACGCCCATACCGGGATTGGTACCATAGGTGATCATGGGCTCAATATCGGCCGCATTGATATGAATTTCTTTATCAAATACCGCATCGGCATCAGAATACAGGGTTTTCCAGTATTCCAGCTTGCGGTGCCACTGGTTGTTCCCCGGGGCAAACAAACGGCCTTTGATGTATTCAAACGTGATATCGTCCGGAGCGATCATGCCTCCGCGTGCGCCCATTTCAATACTCATATTGCAAATGGTCATGCGGGCTTCCATCGATAAACTGCGAATGGCCGATCCGGCATATTCAACAAAATAGCCGGTAGCGCCGCTGGCGCTGATCAATGAAATGATGTATAAGATGATGTCTTTCGAAACGACTCCTTTGTTAAGCGTGCCTTCTACATTTATACGCATCAGTTTGGGCATGGTTTGCATCAGGCACTGCGTGGCCATTACCATCTCAACCTCGCTGGTGCCAATGCCAAAGGCAATGGAACCAAAAGCGCCATGCGTGCTGGTATGGCTGTCGCCGCAAACAATGGTCATGCCCGGCTGGGTAATGCCCAGTTCGGGACCAATTACATGCACAATACCCTGAAAAGGATGACCAAGACCGTATAATTCAATATCGTGTTTGGCGCAGTTCTCAATTAATTGCTGCACCTGGTTACGCGATAACTCGTCTTTTATTGGTAAATGCTGATTAAGCGTGGGAACGTTGTGATCGGCAGTGGCTACTACCAGTTGCGGACGGAAAACTTTGAGGCCTCTTTTTTCAAGTCCCTGAAATGCCTGCGGGCTTGTTACTTCGTGAATGAAATGTTTGTCGATATATAAAACAGAAGGCCCACCGTCGATTTGCTTTACGACGTGCTTATCCCATATCTTTTCAAATAAAGTTTTACCACCCCCGACCCCTAAAGGGGAGCGGGAACCCTTATCACTTACATCACTACTATTATTCGAAACTTTCATTGCTTTGCATTTTCGTTACCCCTTTTTACTTACTCCCCTTTAGGGGATGGGGGTAAAAAGCGTGGTGCAGACGCACCACGCGTAACAAAAACTACATGATTATGAGAAAATACTGCTCACTAAACTGTGGCGGCCTGATATTGGTTGGCTAACACCTTCAGATCTTCATCTTCTACTTCCTTCTTTCTGTCAGCCACTTTCAAAAACTGTTCGTACAACACGTCGATGTCGTTGCGATTAAACTGAAAACCGAGTTTCTGAAAGCGATGGGCCAATGCGCTGCGGCCGCTGCGCGCTGTTAAAACAATTTTACTTCCATCTGCCCCAACCTGTTCGGGGTTGATGATTTCGTAGGTCAATGCATCTTTCAAAAATCCATCCTGGTGAATACCCGATGAATGTGAAAAGGCATTGGCGCCTACAATGGCTTTGTTCGGTTGCACCGGCATCCGCATGGTATCGGATACAAGGCGACTTAATGGGTTTAGTTGACGGGTTTTAATATCTGTATAAAAGCCAAGGGAGTGATGTTGTTCTATGATCATTACCACTTCTTCGAGCGAGGTATTACCTGCTCTTTCGCCCAATCCGTTGATCGTACACTCAATCTGACGCGCCCCGTTCATTGTTCCGGCAATAGAATTGGCAGTTGCCAAACCAAGGTCGTTATGACAATGGCAGCTGATCACCGCTTTATCGATATTAGGAACATTATTAATAAGGTAAGCTATTT
>Ga0114129_10006545_pt1 | contig 16531 bp, 14 predicted proteins | sample RhiMetdeltSRZDD1_FD_80071 | JGI IMG/M metagenome (GOLD analysis project Ga0114129, IMG submission 80071) | Populus rhizosphere microbial communities from Tennessee, USA - Rhizosphere MetaG P. deltoides SRZDD1 (version 2) (version 2) | ecosystem: Host-associated > Plants > Roots > Rhizosphere >... | reverse complement strand
TGGGTGCTCCTGACTTCCGGCACGACCGGCGCGGCGAAAATGATTTCTCACAGCTTCGCAACCCTGACGGCGCCCATCGGTGGCCAGCTCGCGCAGGGAAACGACGTCGTGTGGGGCACCTTCTACGACATCCGGCGCTACGGCGGTCTCCAGATCTTTCTTCGCGCAGTCCTGGGCCGCGGCTCCTTCGTGCTCTCCGCCGCCGGCGAGCCGGTGGCCGAATACCTCGCGCGGCTCGGCGCGCGCGGCGTCACGCACCTGTCGGGAACGCCGTCGCATTGGCGCAGGGCGCTGATGAGTCCCGCGGCGAGAGCGATCGCGCCGCGCTACGTCCGGCTGTCGGGCGAGATCGCGGACCAGGGGATCCTGAATGCGCTCGCGTCGTTCTATCCACAGGCCCACATCAGCCACGCGTTCGCGTCGACGGAAGCCGGCGTCGGATTCGAGGTCACTGACGGCCTCGAGGGCTTTCCCGCGAGCATGGTGGGTGCGCTGGGCGACGTGGAGATCAACGTCGTCGACGGCTCGCTGCGGCTACGCTCCGCGCGAACGGCCGCGCGCTACATCGGCGAGCACGATGGCGTGCTCAGCGACGCGGAAGGCTTCGTCGACACCGGCGACATGCTGGAGCGGCGCGGCGATCGTTACTACTTCCTCGGTCGCCGGAGCGGCGTCATCAACGTCGGCGGCTTCAAGGTTTACCCGGAGGAAGTCGAAGCGGCGATCAACCAACACCCTGCGGTGCGGATGTCACTGGTGCGATCCCGAAAGAGTCCCATCACCGGTTCGCTGGTCGCTGCGGATGTCGTGCTGAACGCGGCGGCCGATCGCGTCGAGCCCGGCGACGTGAAGCGCGAGATTCTCAAAGCCTGTCAGGAGAGACTCGCCCCCCACAAGATTCCGGCGACGATCCGTTTCGTGCCCGCCCTCGAGATCGCCGCCGCGGGCAAGCTGGCTCGATATGCGTAACGTGATCGTGACCGGCGGAAGCCGCGGGTTGGGCCTGGCCATCGTCCGACGGCTCACATGTGACGGCTACCGTGTGATCGCCGTGGCGCGAAAGATGGACGACCAGCTCGCGTCGACGCTGGAGCAGGCGGAGCGCTCGCGGCCGGGCTCGCTCCACTTTCGGCCGTTCGATCTCGGAGAGATTCGCCAGATCCCGAACTTCGTCAACACGGTGCGGAAGGACTTCGGATCGATCTATGGGCTCGTGAACAACGCCGCGCTCGGCTCGGACGGCGCGCTCGCGCTGATGCACGACACAGAGATCGAGCGCCTCATTCGCATCAACACATGCTCGCCCATTGTTCTGACCAAGTATGTGGTCCGCCACATGATGGCGCATGGGGGCGGCCGCGTCGTCAACGTCGCGTCCATCGTCGGCTTCACCGGCTACAGCGGTCTTTCCGTGTATAGCGCGACCAAGGCGTCGTTGATCGGGTTCACGCGATCGCTCGCGCGCGAGGTCGGCCGACTGGGAGTCAACGTGAATGCGGTGGCGCCGGGATTCCTGGACACCGAGATGACGCAGGGGCTCGAGGGCGATCGCCGAGAGCGGGTCATGCAGCGCAGCGCCCTTCGGCGATTTCCCGAGGTCGACGACGTGGCAGATGCGGTGGAGTTCCTGCTCGGACCGAAATCCAAGAGCATCACAGGAACGGTGCTCACGGTCGATGCTGGGAGCACGGCGTGAGTACGGTGATGATGTCGTCGCCTGCTCGGGCGTGGTCTCGCGCGCTCCAATTGACGGCGGACATCGCACAGCATCCTGATCGCATCCTTCCGACCGTCATCGACGAGCTCGCCGCCAGACATGGAGATGCACCGGCGCTCCTTTCGGACGGCGAGCGTCTGACGTATCGCGGCCTCGTCGAACGTTCGAATCGTTACGCCCGCTGGGCGCTCGACCATGGGATCGCCCGCGGCGATGTTGTCTGTCTGCTGATGCCGAATCGCCCTGAGTACCTGGCGATCTGGCTTGGCATCACGCGCGTCGGCGGCATCGTGTCGCTGGTGAACACGAATCTCGCCGGTCGCTCGCTTGCGCACTGCGTCAATCTGGCCGCTCCGAGGCATCTCATCGCGGCCGCGCCGCTCATCGAACAGCTGATGACCGCCGCACCGGACTTTTTGGGCGCGCCGACGATCTGGGTCCACGGCGCCGATTCTGACGACTTCCCGCGCATCGATCATCAGATTGAACAATACGCCGGCGAAGGACTGCAGACGACGGAGCGCCGAACGGTCACAGTCGACGATCGTGCGCTCTACATCTACACGTCCGGCACGACCGGTCTGCCAAAAGCCGCCATCGTCAGCCATGCGCGCCTCATGCAATGGAGCCACTGGTTCGCCGGCCTGATGGACGCTGGTTCGAGCGACCGCATGTACAACTGCCTGCCGATGTATCACAGCGTCGGCGGCGTGCTGGCGATCGGAGCGGTTCTGGTTGGCGGCGGCTCGGTCGTGATCGCCGAGAAGTTCTCCGCACGGCGCTTCTGGAGCGAGATCGTCCGCTGGGACTGCACGCTGTTTCAGTACATCGGTGAGCTGTGTCGGTATCTGCTGACGGCCGAGCCCGACCCGTATGACCAGGCGCATCGGATCAGGATGTGTTGCGGCAACGGTCTGCGGCCGGACGTGTGGGACGCGTTCAAGAGCCGATTCCGCATCCCGCAGATCCTCGAGTTCTACGCGGCGACCGAGGGCAACGTGTCGCTCGTCAATGTCGAAGGCAAGCCGGGCGCGGTCGGCCGCATCCCGGTGTTCCTCGCGCATCGATTCCCGGCGGCGCTCGTGAAGCACGATGTCGAAGCAGGCGAACCGGTGCGCAACGAGCAGGGATTCTGTATTCGCTGCGCGCCGAACGAAGTCGGCGAAGCGATCGGGAAGGTCCCGATCGACCGATCGAACGTCGGCAGCCGGTTCGAGGGCTATACGAGCACCGAGGATTCGGAGAGGAAGATCCTCCGCAACGTGTTCGAGCCCGGAGACGCCTGGTTCCGGACCGGCGATCTGATGCGGAAGGACGAACAGGGCTTCTTCTATTTCGTCGATCGCATCGGCGACACCTTCCGCTGGAAAGGCGAGAACGTCGCCACCTCCGAAGTATCGGAGACGATTTGCGCGTTTCCGGGAATCAAAGAAGCCAACGTGTACGGCGTGGCCATTCCCGGGGCCGATGGCCGCGCGGGCATGGCGACGATCGTGGCCGACGATCGTCGGCTGGACCTCGCCGCTTTCCGCACGCATCTGGTCGATCGCCTTCCCGACTACGCGCGACCGGTGTTCCTGCGCGTGCGGGACGAGCTGGAAGTGACCGGCACGTTCAAGCACACGAAAGGTGCGCTCGTGCGGGAAGGCTACGACCCGGCCGTCGTCGGCGATCCGATCTATCTCAACGATCGCGAACGGCAGGCATTCGTTCCGCTCGACCAGTCGTTGTACGACCGGATCCAGATCGGACAAGTCCGCTTATAGAGGCATGTCATGTCCAAGTCGATCGTGATCGACCCTGCGAGCACGACGAATCTGCCGGCCACTCCGATTTCCCCCGATTGGGTTCTCGAGGGCAGGCCCGAGACGCGGAGCGATGAGCTGGCGAGAAGCCACGACCTGACCTCGTTCGCCATGGTCTGGGACTGCACGGCGGGGCGATTCAAGTGGGATTACAACAAGGATGAAACCCTCGTCGTCCTGTCAGGCGAAGCGTTCATTGCGACCGGCAACGGCGACGAGCGTCGAATTGGACCGGGCGACGTCGTGTTCTTCCCCGCGGGAAGTTCCGCGACGTGGCGCGTGCCCAATTACATCAAGAAGGTCGCGTTCCTCCGGCACACCATGCCGCGTCCGCTCGGGCTTGCCGTGCTGGCGTGGAACAAGCTCCTCCGGATTCTGGGTCTCGCCGGCAAGTCGCCCGCGATGTCGGCCGCGCCTCTCAAACCCGAAGACGCGGCAGCGCGGTGAGGCGATGGTGAGATCCGAGCTCCGCAAGCTTCGTCCTGGCGATCGGGTGGAGGTGAGGTCTCCGGAAGAAATTCTCCAGACGCTCGACGCAGACGGCACGGTGGACCATCTGCCATTCATGCCGGAAATGATCGAGTTCTGCGGAAAGCGGTTTCGCGTCGCGCGCCGGGTCGTGAAGACCTGCTATTACGCGTCGACCTCGTCGATGCTCACGTTCGGGACCGATGACGTCGTGACGCTCGATGGCCTGCGCTGCTCCGGCGCCGCGCACGACGGGTGTCAGAAAGCCTGCATGATCTTCTGGCGCGACGCGTGGCTCCGAAAAGTCGAAGACGCCTCCGCCGCGCGCGACATCGATCCGGAAAGCCCCGCGCGACTCGGCGCCCGCCTGAAAACCTCGACCGGTCCCACGACCTACTTTTGTCAGGCGAGCGAGTTGTTGAAGGCCGCGCGTCCATTGTCGCGATGGGAGCGAGTTGGGAAATGCGTGAGCGAGGTGCGTGCCGGAAACTGCAGTGCCTTCGAGATGGCCCGGCGCCTCTCCGTGTGGCTGCTGTGGAGAATCCGCCGGATCGTTCGCGGCGCCTACGCGCGCGGACGCCGCGCGTCGACTCCGGCCCAGTGCCTGAACCTTCGTCCTGGAGAGCCGGTCGAAATCAAGGCGATCGAGATCATCAGCGACACGTTGGATGAGGGCGGAAAGAATCGCGGGTTGTGGTTCTCGCCCGACATGGGGAGGTCATGCGGCGCGCGGCAACAGGTCAGGGCGCGGCTCGACAAGATCATCGTCGACGGAACCGGAGAGATGCGGCGACTGAAGAACACGGTGGCTCTCGAAGGCTCGTTCTGCGGCTGCACCGAGATTGCCTTCGGCGGATGCTCGCGCAACGAGCTCGCCTATTGGCGGGAGATTTGGCTTCGTCGTGCCGATTGATCATCTTCGAACCGTCGTCGCACAACTCGAACGCGACATCGCCGAGGGTCCCATCGTGCCCGACGTGGCGCCGCACGAGATTCGCCGCTATCTCGCGTCCCGCTACGACTTCACGAATCCCCTGGCCCTCGATGATGTCGTCGCCGACGTCGAACAGATGATGCGGAAGTGGCAGGTGGAGGTCACTCATCCGCGGTACTTCGGCTTGTTCAACCCGAGCGTGACGCCGGCGTCGGTCGTCGCCGACGCGCTGGTCGCGATGTACAACCCGCAGCTCGCGTCCTGGCGCACCTCGCCGGCGGCGAACGAGATCGAACGGCACACGCTCGCGTGGCTGACGAACAAGTTCGGTCTGCCCGCGACCGCCGTCGCGAGCTTCACGACTGGCGGCGCCGAGGCAAATCTGTCGGCCGTCATCGTCGCCCTGACCAAAGCGTTCCCTGGTTACGGCGAGGGAGGCCTTCGATCGCTTGCCGCGTCGCCGACGATCTACCTGACGAGCGAATCGCACAACTCGTTGAACAAGATCGCGCACATGACCGGCCTTGGGCGCCGCACGCTTCGGACGGTCGCGACGGACGGTCAATTGAAAATGGATCTGGCGGATCTCGCCAGACGGGTGTCAGAGGATCGTCGCGCGGGGTTCGCGCCGTTCATGGTCGTCGGCACGGCGGGGACAACAGCCGCAGGCGTCATCGATCCGCTGCGCGAGCTGGCGGACTTCTGTGGATCCGAACGGCTTTGGCTCCATGTCGATGCGGCTTGGGGCGGCGCCGCGATCCTCTCGCCGCGTCTCCGGGAGTATCTCGCCGGAATCGACGCGGCCGATTCGATCACCTGCGACGCGCACAAGTGGTTCTCGGTGCCGATGGGTGCCGGGATGTTTTTCTGCCGCCATCCTGCGGCCGTTGCCGAAGCGTTTCACGCGGAAACCTCCTACATGCCGCACAAGACCGCGGGATCGGTCCTCGATCCGTACACGAGCACGGTGCAGTGGTCGCGCCGGTTCATCGGCTTGAAGTTGTTTCTGGCGCTGGCCGAGCGCGGCGAGTCGGGATACGTCGAGATGATCGAACACCAGGCGCGCATGGGCGATGTCTTGCGAAACAGTCTGGCGCGGGCGGGATGGACCATCGTCAACACGACTCCGCTTCCGCTGGTGTGCTTCACCAGGGACAACCTCGACGTCTCGACGTTCCTGTCGGCGCTTTACAAGCGGCAGATCGCGTGGATGTCGGAAGTGAGGCTCGGCGGCGGCGTGCCGGTCGTGCGGGCGTGCGTGACGAGCTATCGGACGACGGAGGCCGACATCGAGTTCGTCGTGCGCGAGATGGGCCGGCTTGCGATCCACGAATCCGAGGTGAACGCATGAAAGCGGAGACGATCGCCATCCACGGTGGCTACGAGGTCGATCCCACGACCAAAGCCGTTGCCGTGCCGATTTATCAAACCGTCGCGTACGCCTTCGACAGCGCCGACCACGGCGCGGCGCTGTTCAATCTGGAGGTCGAGGGCTATCGCTACACGCGTATCGCAAACCCGACGACGGCGGTGCTGGAACGGCGGATCGCCGCACTGGAGGGAGGCGTCGAAGCGCTGTGTGTGAGCTCGGGGCAGGCGGCGGTCAATTACGCCGTACTCAACGTGACCGAGATGGGCGTCAACATCGTGTCGGTGCCGCAACTCTACGGCACCACTCACACGCTGTTCGCACACCTTCTGCCGGGTCAGGGCGTCACCGTCCGGTTCGCCGCGTCTGATCGTCCCGACGCGATCGAGAAGCTCATCGACGATCGCACGCGCGCCGTGTACTGCGAGAGCGTCGGGAATCCCGCCGGCAACGTCTGCGACATCGAGGCGCTCGCGCGTGTCGCGCACAAGCACGGCGTTCCGCTGATCGTCGACAACACGGTTGCCACGCCGATTCTGCTGCGGCCGATCGAGTACGGCGCCGACATCATCGTGCATTCGCTGACGAAGTACATGGGAGGTCACGGCACGACGCTCGGCGGCGTCATCGTCGACAGCGGCAGATTTCCGTGGAAGGCGCACAAGGAACGCTTCCCGATGTTCAGCCAGCCCGATCGCTCCTACCACGACATGGTTTACGTCGACCACTACAAGGAGGCGGCCTACATCGGCCGCTGCCGCAGCGTGTACCAGCGGACGACGGGATCGGTGTTGTCGCCCTTCAGCGCGTTCCTGCTGTTGCAGGGAATCGAGACCGTTGCGCTGCGCATCGATCGGCACGTGGAGAACGGCAGGCGCGTGGCGGAGTTTCTCCGCGACGATCCGCGAGTGGAGTGGGTCAACTACACCGGATTCGCGGACAACGTCTCTTACGCCCTCACGTGCAAGTATCTGTGCGGCCGCGCCTGTGCGCTCATGACCTTCGGCGTGACGGGAGGATTCGAGGCGGGCAAGAGGTTCTATGACGCGCTCGCGCTGATCAAGCGGCTCGTGAATCTGGGCGATGCCAAATCACTCGCTTGCCATCCCGCATCCACCACGCATCGACAGATGTCGCCGGCCGAGCAAAAGACTGCCGGCGTGACGCCGGAAATGATCAGGCTCAGCGTCGGCATCGAACACATCGACGACATCATCGCAGATCTGGATCAGGCGCTCGACGCGATGCAATCCGGTCAGTAGGGAGAGGCGTGATGATCAGCCCACGCGCGCAATCGAGTGCGGCAGCGACCCGCTTCGGCGATTCTGATCCGACGTATCTCGACATCGCGCTCGTCAACAACATGCCCGACGCGGCGCTCGACGACACGGAACGGCAGTTCCGCGCGCTGCTCGGCGCAGCCGCCGACGACATCGAAGTGAGGCTGACGCTCTACACGCTGCCGGAAGTGCTGCGAGGCGAGTTCGGCCGGGCCAGGGTGAGCCGGTATTCGATCCTCGATGACCTATGGGATCGCGATCACGACGGTCTCATCATGACCGGAACCGAGCCGCGTGCGGACCAACTGAAGGACGAACCGTTCTGGGAAAGTCTCACGCGAGTTCTCGAATGGGCCGAGACGCACACATACTCGACGATCCTGTCGTGCCTCGCCGCCCATGCGGGCATCCTTCACATGGATGGCATCGCGCGGCGTCCGCTCGGGGACAAACGCTTCGGCGTGTTCGAGTTTGCGTGCGTCTCGAATCACCCATTGACCGAGGCGGCGCCGCCGCGCCTGCACGTGCCGCATTCCCGGTGGAACGACATACCCGAGGAAGACCTGCTCGCGTGCGGCTATCGCGTCCTCACGCGGTCGGACGACGCCGGAGTCGATGCGTTCGTGAAACAGAGCAAAACCCTGTTCGTGTTCCTCCAGGGCCATCCTGAATACGAGGCGATTACGCTGCTGCTGGAATACCGCCGCGACATCGGTCGATATCTCAGGGGCGAGCGGGATTCGTATCCGAATATGCCGAAGGGGTACTTCGACGAAAAGACGGTCGAAGCATTGACGGCGCTGCGGGAGCAGGCGCTCGCGGATCGGCGCGAGGAGTTGCTCACCAGGTTTCCAACGGCGATGGCCGCCGGCAATCTGGAGAACACGTGGCGCGCGACGGGCGAAAGCCTGTATCGCAATTGGCTGAACTTCATTCGCATGCAGAAGCTGCAGACGCCGGTTTTTCACACGAGTGCGAGAGCTGTCGGCAACGGGTGAGCCGCGTGCCGACCAGAGTTCGTCAACTGGACGCAGTACGCGGCGTCGCCATCCTGACGGTCATCATCCACAACCAGCGCGAACAATTCCCTGCGCTTCATTTGCAGCGCCTGTTCGAATCCGGTTGGATGGGTGTCGATCTGTTCTTCGTCCTGTCCGGCTTTCTGATCACGGGCATTCTTCTGGACACGAAGGAATCGAGCGGATACTTCAAGAATTTCTATGCGAGGCGGTGTCTTCGGATTTGGCCGTTGTTCTATTCCGTGCTCTTGTTCATGTTCGTGGTTGTTCCGTTCTTGCGTCCAACGGAGGGCCAGGAAATCTTCGCGCGATCGTCACCCTGGTGGGCTTATCCGCTGTTTCTCCAGAACTTTCTGATTCCGGTCCCGACCAACGCCACGGGTCCGCTGTCGGTCTCCTGGTCGCTTGCCGTGGAGGAACAGTTCTATCTGGTTTGGCCGCTCGTGGTGAGGTTCTGCTCTCGCGCTCAGTTGTGTTGGGTCGCGCTCTCGGTCGTCTGCATCTCTCCGCTGCTGCGCCTCTTTCTGTCATTTCACGGCGTGAACCTTTACAGCAACACATTCTGCCGTCTGGACGGGCTGATGGCCGGAGCACTGCTCGCGATCGCCGTCCGCTCTGACACGTTCGTCCCGCGTGCGTTCGTCAGGCTTGCCTGGGTGGTTCTCGTGGTGGCGGCGCCACTCGCGCTGATGCTCGACTCGGTCGACGCGCGCTGGGTCGTCTTCTCGATGAGTGCGGCGGCGTCGGCGGCGTTCGTGTACCTCTCGCTGTACTCTGGGCAAAAGTGGCTCTACGCCGCTATGACGAATCGATTCATCGTCTACACCGGAACGATCAGCTATGGGCTCTACCTGCTGCACAAGATCCCGTTCGACATCGCGAAGACGTTTCACTGGGATCGACACGCCTGGGTGGCGCTGCCGGTACTTGTCGTCGTCTGCTACGCGATCGCGGCTCTGTCCTGGAATCTGCTGGAGCAGCCGTTCCTGAGGCTCAAACGATTCTTCGAGCCAAAGGTCTCTCGCACGGCGCGGCCGGTTCCGCGAACTGCGCTCGCGTCTTCGTGAAACAACGTGCACTCGCGCCCGCCAGATTCAACGCGCGGCCGGCAAAATCCGTAATCAGCAAACGTCGACGCAATCCGGGAAGCGCCATTTTCCGGCCGAAACGCGTGCGGCACTGCGCTTGCCTCGCGTTACGAATGTGCGTCTTCGGTCCATTACCCGCGTCGCTCTGGTGTTGGCGCCCGTCCTCACGTGCGCGGCGCGTATTCATGCGCACTCGTTTGAGGCGCCGGACGTGATGATGCAGGAGCTCAATCGCACGCTCCGCTTCGTGCGCGTCGTCTCCTCGCGTCGCGAGACGCCGAAAGCCTGCCGTTCGCTCCGCCGCGGTACGTCGCCGCACCGCGACCGCTGATCTCGCCGGCAACACGGACCCCAAAAACAGAACCGGCGCGCCCGCCGTCAGTCGGTGACTCAGAATGGGTTGTTCACCCTCTCCGCTTCAACCGTTCGACGGCGAGTGCGCCAGCGCGACGTAATATAGGCAGGAATCCGACGTGCGCAAGAGCGCGCGAAAAAAATTGCTGATGAAAAAAATCGGCGGCCAAAAAGAGAACCGGCGCATCCGCCGCCTTGCGATCAACTCGGAATGGGTTGTTCACCCTCTCCGTTTTGATTTTGCCTGACGGCGTTTGCGCCAGCGCCACACAATGTAGGCGAGGTTCTGAAATCTGCAAGGGCCTCGAACGAGAATTTTTTCTAGGTCAAACGCGGGAGGAACGCATGTCTGCTCGCAACGGAAATCGATCCAGATTTCATATCGATCGACGGCGAAAACTTCGCCATCGTAAACGGCTTCAGGAGCTGATCAAAGTTGTCAAACCGCAAGCGACGAACACTGAGGGCGTGAAAAAACCGAGCTGACGATCGACTACGTCGCGCAAGCCTTCACGCCTGCCTTGGACGCGCCGCACTGGCAGCCCTAAAGGGCTGCGCTACGGCCGCGGCGCGCGAGTACGCCGGGCCGATTCGCAGCCGGCCCGTCATCGCATCGTCGAACGCATAGAGAATCGCCAGCGTCGCAATCGCATGCGACAGGGCGAGCGGGATGACGTTCGGGTGCCGATCGTAAATTGCGCACCATCCCAGCGCGCCGATGAAGGTCATCGTCGTCAAGAACGGATTGGGCAGGTGCAGCGCGGCGAACAACGCGGCGGCGACGACAATCGCCGCACGGCGCGAGGTGACGCCCTGAGCTTCGCGAAGCAGCACCGTTTGCAGCACCCATTGCTGCCCGCCGCCCCAAACCACGAGCGCCAACAGGTTCCCAAAGAAGTCGCGGCGGTCGTGCAGGGTGCCGGCAGCGGCGCCCGCGACGCCGATGATCGCGACGATCGCGGCGGTGAAGATCGCCGTCGCACGGAACGCGGACAGCAACGCGTCGAATCTGACACCCCAATCGCCGCTCCGCACGGCTTTCCACACGCCGAGACCCAGCACGACGATCACGGGCGCCGCGACCCAGGACGAGGGCAGCCGCGGTTCGAGAATCCACACATAGGACAACACGACGCCGAGAATCGCGACCGTGAATGGCATGACGACAGCACAAGCATACGCGCCGTTTGGCGGCAGAGCGCGTTTCGCCTTGGCACCGCACTTGAACTCGTACGTGAAGATGAGTCACGTGAGATCCAAGGTTCCGGTCGTCCTCGTCTTCGCCGCAAGCGTACTCATGAGTGAAGCGGTCGCCGGTGCTCAGCCGTATCGAGTGACACAGGTTCGCGAATCGGCAGTCGTGGACTGCGGCGCGACTCGTCGCGCGGTTGTTCGCCACGTCCGCGTCAATGGCCGCCGCACCGAGCGCGTCGTTTGCGTCGCCGCGCGGACCACGCCCGCGCACCGGCGCGTCGTGCGGCATCGCTCGTGGAAAAAATCCGCGCTCGTGATCGGCGGATCGACAGCGGCCGGCGCGGGCGTCGGCGCGCTCGTCGGTGGGACGAAGGGCGCGCTGATCGGTGCCGCCGCGGGAGGCGCCGCCGGTACGGTTTACGAGGTTCGGAAGCGTCACAAGATTCGGCGGCATCGCTGAAGCCCCACTGAAGGGCGGAGGAAGTCATGCGCACATTGATTCGTGGCGTGCTCGTCGTGGCATTGATTGCGATCGTCGGGATGTTCCTGTTTGGTTATTGGGCGGGATCCGGATTGCGAAGCAAGACGACCGAACCGGCGACCGTCGGCACGACCGGCACGATCAATACCGAGAAGGCGAGGGAACGCGGCGCCGAGATCGCTGAAACGGCGGCCAAGGCCACCGCGAAGGTGCAGCAGACACTCGGCGAAGCCGAGCTGACGACGAAGATCAAAGCGAAGATGGCGCTCGACGACTCGGTCAAGGCGCGCGCGATTGACGTGACGACGAACGGGACGACGGTGACGCTCACCGGCACCGTGCGGTCACAGGCGGAGCACGATCGTGCCATCGCGCTCGCCCGAGAGACCGCCGGCATCACGCGCGTGATCGACGGTCTGCGGATTTCGCGATAGGGCGCTACTCGCGCAGCGCGACGAGCGGATCGATGTTCGTCGCGCAGCGCGCGGGCACGTACGATGCGACGGTGGCGATGATCACGAAGACGATCGAGACGACGATGAACGTCCGCGGATCGAGCGGCGTGAGGCCGAAGAGCATCTTGTCCAGGTAGCGCGTCGTCGCCACCGCGCCGGCCAGGCCGAGCACGACTCCGACCGCTGTCAGCGCCGCGCTCTGACCAAGCACGAGCTTCATCACATTCCATCGTTCGGCGCCGAGCGCCACGCGGATGCCAATCTCGCGTGTTCGCTGCGCCACCAGATACGCCATCACCCCATAGAGGCCGATCGCGGCCAGCATCACCGCGACTCCGGCAAACAGACCGAGCAGCACCGCGTACAAGCGCGGACGGGAAATCGAATTCGAGATGATCTGATTCATCGTCGCGACGTTGTCCACCATCGCCTGAGAATCGATCTGTCGAGTGAGGCTTTGAATCGACGACAGCTGCGCGATCGGATCGCCGCGAGCGCGAACGGCGTAGTACGCATTGGGATTTCCCATCGGAAGCTGACGAACGTCGATGAAGATCTGCGGATCCGGTTCCTGATCGAGCCCGTACTGCCGCACGTTCTCGACGATTCCAATGACTTCCCACAGCTCGCTGCCGGCCGCGTAGACCCGCGTGCCGATCGAATTGCTGCCGAGAAAGCCGCTGCTCGCCAGCGCGCGGTTGACGATCAGCACCTTCGGCTGCCCGGCGCGATCGTTGTCGCCAAATCCTCGTCCGGCGACGACGCGCATGCCCATCGCGTTCAGAAACGATCGGCTGACGACGCGAGCGTCGAGAGGTCGATGCAGTTGTGCCGACGCTGAGACACCGGATGCGGTTCGGAAAGGCACGCCGCTCCTGAATCGGACCAACGGCAGCATCTCCGCGTAGCCGGCAGCTCGAACCGTCGGCAGCGATTCGAGCCGCGCGACGAGATCGTCTTCGAATGTTTGCGCCCGAGGCCTCGGCGTGTACACCTGGAATGTCAGAACGTTGTCTGGATCGTAGCCAGGATCCACGTTCGACAGGTTGACAAAGCTGCGAATCAGCAGCCCGCTGCCGACCAGCAGCAGCATCGCCATCGCGATCTCGGCAACGATCAGCAGACCTTGCATCCGATGACGCCGGAGCAGATTGAATCCGGAAATCGCCGACGAGGCGCCTTCGCGCAGGATGTCGGCCTCGCGCGACCGCGTGTGGCGAACGGCGGGCGCGAGTCCGGACAGGATGGCGGTCACAGACGCGGCCGCGAGCGTGAACGCGAGGACCGATCGATCGATCGCGACCTCGTCGAGCCGCGGAATCGTCACGCCGAGCGTCAGGTCCTGCCGCGGCAGACTCGCGGCGAGCACTCTCAGCGCGTGAACGCCGCCCCACGCGAGCGCGACGCCGGCAGTGGCGCCGGCCATGGCGATGAGCGCGCTCTCGGTCAGGAGCTGACGCGCGAGACGCGACCGTCCCGCGCCGAGTGCGACGCGGACGGCGATCTCTCGCTGGCGTGATGTCGTTCTCGCGAGCAGGAGGTTCGCGACGTTGACGCACGCGATGAGCAGCACGACACCGACCGCGACCGCCAGTACGAGCAGCGCGGGCCGGACTGGAGCGACCAACTCCTCCTGCACGCGCACGAGCGTGAATCGACGCGCGGCTGATGCTTGCCCTTCGACGTTGCTCAGGGCAGGCGGATTCGCCAGCAGTTGACGGAGCGCCGCGCCGACTTCGGCGGCGGCTGCGTCGATCGACACGCGGTCAGCGAGCCGCGCGACCGGATACGCCCGCGATCCATTCAGCGCGAACGGAATCCAGATCTGATTGTGAGGATCGGGAAACTGGAAATCCTTCGGCATGACGCCGACGATGGAGTACGCGCGGCGGTCGAGCGTCAGCTGCCGGCCGAGCACGTTGGCGGCTCCACCGAAATATCGGCGCCACGCCGCATAACTCAGGATGACGACCACGTCACGGCCCGGCGTTTCTTCGCCGGCCTCGAAGGTTCGCCCGACCAGCGCCCGGGCGCCGAGCATCGCGAACACCGACGGCGACAGCCGCGTCGTTTGCACGCGGACCGCTTCGTCACCGGCAGTCATCATCACCGTAGAACTGACATAGCCGCCGACATCCGACAGCGTCGTCACCTGACCGCGAAGCGCGATGAGCTCGGACAACGACAGGCCAACGAGACGCCGCGTCGGCGCGCCCGCGCCGTCCACGTCGGCAACGTGTTCCACCATACGGACGAGACGGTCCGAATCCTTATACGGCAGCGGCCGCAGCAGCACGGCGTTGACGACGCTGAAGACCGCGCTGGTTGCGCCGATGCCGAGCGCGATGATCAGGACGGCGATCGTGGTGAACCCGGGCGCGCGGCGCAGCGGGCGAACGGCGTGCCGGAGATCGCCCGACGCCTCATCAATCCATTGGATCACGGCCGTCAGCCTGCGATCGATCGCGCACGATTTCAAGGGAAATCCCTTGACCTTTAACGGGTTGGCACGATACTTAGCGGCTTTGCGAGGAGAGACATGGCTTCACGCCGGCAATTCGTGACCGCTCTTGGTGCCGCAGCGATCGGATCGACAGGCCCGTTCGGCCGCCTGTCGCGGGCGCTCGCGGCGTCGTCCGCGATCTCGGTGCTCACCGACGAGATCTCGCAGGACTTCGCGCACGCGTGCGAGGTCGCGTCGCGTGAGTTCGGGCTCGGCTACGTCGAGCTGCGCGCGATGCACGGCAAGAACATCATGAACTGGGATGCGAACGATATCGGCGAGGTGAAGAAGGTCCTCGACAAGTTCGGTCTCAAGGTTTCGGAGATGGCGTCGCCGGTGTTCAAGACCGACTGGCCGGGCGCGCCCAAGTCGCCGTTCAGCCCGAAGAATCCTCAGTTCGGCGCCGACTTCACGTACCAGCAACAGGACGAGCTGCTCGATCGTGCCATCGATCTCGCGAAAACGTTCAACACGCCGTACGTCCGCATCTTCGACTTCTGGCGGCTCGACGATCAAAAGCCGCATCGCAAGGCGATCGACGATCGGATCCGCGAGGCGGCGGTCAAAGCAGGCAAAAAAGGCGTCACGCTGACGCTCGAAAACGAGCTCGCCTGCAACACCGCGACGGGCGCCGAAGCGGGCCGGCTGCTCGGAGAAGTCCGCGAGCGATCGCTGATGCTGAACTGGGATCCCGGCAACGCGACGGCGCGCGGCGAGAAAGCGTTTCCCGACGGTTACGCGAAGCTGCCGAAAGATCGCATCGGCCACGTCCATTGCAAGGACGTCGTCAACAAAGCCGGCGGCGGCACCGACTGGGCGCCGATGGGCGCGGGCATCGTCGACTGGCTCGGGCAGTTCCGTGCCTTGAAGAAGGACGGCTATCGCGGCGTGCTGTCGCTCGAAACGCACTGGCATGGCGCCGCGACGCCGGAAGAATCGACGCGGCAGAGCATGCGGGGCATGAAGGCGCTGCTCGAAAAATCGGAATCAACCAGTTCGCTCTGAATGAACCATTGAAAGACGCTACGGGAGGATACGTATGAGGCGGGTCGGTCAACAGCTCTTCGTCTGTCTGTCGGTCGGTGTGCTCGTGGTCGTCACCGCGCGCGGCGTCGCCGCGCAAGCGGTGACCGGCTCGCTGCTCGGCAATGTCTCGGATTCTGCCGGACTGGCCATTCCCGGCGCCACGGTGACGATCACCGAGCTCAACACGAACATCAGCGCCGCGACGACCACGAACGAAAACGGCTTCTACGTGTTTTCGAGCGTCAAGAACGGCATCTACCGAGTCGAAGCGGAGCTGACCGGTTTCAAGAAGGCGATTCGCGACCGCGTCGAAGTCCAGGTCAACACGACGATGCGCGCCGATTTGAAGCTCGAGGTCGGCGCCATCGCCGAAACGGTCACCGTCGTCGGTCAGTCGCCGCTGCTGCAGACCGACCGGACCGATACGGGCCGCCTCATCGAGAGCAAGCTGCTGCAGGAAGTGCCGCTCGCCTGGAACCGCAACTTCCAGGGCGCGCTCGTCACCGTCCCCGGCGCGACGCGGCCGCACCGCGTGCACTCGGAATTCTTCAATTCCCAAGACAGCCTCTCGACTGAAGTGAACGGGCAATCGCGGCTCGCGAACAACGTCCTCATCGAAGGCATCGACAACAATCACAAGACCGGACTCCTCACGGTTCTCATCCCGTCGGCCGATGCGATCGAGACGGTCAGCGTCACGACGAGCAACTACGATGCGGAGTTCGGCCGGGCCGGCGGGGCGGTGACGTCGGTCACGCTCAAGTCGGGCACGAATCAGTTCAAGGGGAGCGCGTACGTTGGCGGCAACACCGACTCGACGGTCTCGGTGAACTACTTT